>Ga0207416_1003308_pt1 | contig 15690 bp, 17 predicted proteins | sample PaiPotPPM11metaG_FD_184107 | JGI IMG/M metagenome (GOLD analysis project Ga0207416, IMG submission 184107) | Iron sulfur acid spring bacterial and archeal communities from Banff, Canada, to study Microbial Dark Matter (Phase II) - Paint Pots PPM... ...
CAGGGGCTGCCGATCGGCTCGGGGGCGGTCGAGAGCAGTGCCAGGCATGTCATCCAGCAGCGGCTGAAGCGGGCCGGCATGCGCTGGTCGCAGCCGGGCGGCCGCGCCCTGATCGCGCTGCGCGCCGACCACGCCACCCAGATTGGCTTAGCTGCCTGAGCCGGTGACCCACAACTGTTGGTCACACCCTTGGAGTTAGCGGTCGGCGCCCGAGTTCGCTCCGTGGATTGTGTTTGGCGCGGGATCGTCCTCGCGCAACAAGTGAAGCTTCTGCATCGTCTTCAGATGGCGTTACATTGGCGCGAACAATAGACTGTAACGATCGTGCAAGCGCACGAGAGGCGCCATCAGCCCCGGGCCGCACTGGTCCTAGCTCTGCCAGAGTCAGTTGTTCGGACCTCGTCGCCGGTGGGGGCGGCAGGTCGAGGATGTTCTGCGGCGCCGGTGCGCCAGTCACGAACACTTTCCGGCGATCCGCGTGGAGCTGGCAGGATGGCTGGATGGGACGATTCGCGGGACCGCGCACATCTGCCGCGCCAGCACGCGCCGGCGGCATCGCTCTCGCTGATTCCGGTGCGGATGCCGTTCCAGCCAGGTGGCGGTACCCGGTTCTCGGAGGCGATGAGCCGCTGATCGACGGTGGGTAGCTGCTGCATCGCGGCCAGACGCTGTCGCCGTGCGACGTTCTCCGGGCGCACGCGCGCATGCTCAATGTGCGGGTCATCATGCGCGATGGTTGGTTCCGCCATGCGCTACACCTTACCATAATTCCGCCTACGTGCTTAACGATGCTTGGCGCTGATTGTTACAGAGTGGGCGCCGTAAGGATCCATGAACCCGGTCTCATCAGACGACAATGTCCGCCGCGTCTATGATCTGACTGTTACAGGATCAGTCAGTGGTTAGCGCCCATGCCCGGGCTTCGTCAGGAGAGAACATCCTGCGTTGCTACGAGCTGTGCGGCACTCCCGTACCGCTCGACGCCGCCGACCCGTGGCCGCTCCTCAACTCGTTCCCGCCGGGGCCGCCATGCCCTGACCGACGCCGCGGGCGCAGAGGTCTGGAATTGCCCGTTTCAGCGGAGCAGATTCACCATGCTGGAGAGCCCGCCGCCGGCCGTAGGCGTGTACCAGCAACGGTGCCACTCCGCTGCTCCCGGGCTGTGAGCCGGTCACACGTGATCCGAGGGGCTCCATGTCAGCCAGATGCACTGGAACAGGGCATTTGGCGGCTCGGCATCCGGCCCGGCATCTCGCTTTCAGGGCAACCGGACCAACTCCCAAGCCGGGCCACCCTACGTCGAACGCCCGAATAGCCCGTGGGATCAGGCAGCGCCGGGTTCACTTCGTGGCGCGGGCGATTCCTCACCCGCCTCCCTGCTAACCAGGTCAGCGAGACTGAAGGCCGCCCAGCCGAGCACGGCACCGCCAGCGACATCGCTCGGCCAGTGGGCGTGGGTGTAGACCAGCATCAGCGCCGACAGGGCGACCCACACCGCTGCCCCGGCGTAGACGAGACGATGCGGCAGCACCGTCGCCAGGAACAACACCAAGAAGACAGTGCGCACGGCGTGCCCGCTCGGGAATGCGTTCGGGGTGGTGAAGCCGGCGCTGGGAAACGACACGGCGAGGTCTGCTAATGGCGAGTTGGAGGCAAGCTCCGGCGGCGGCTGGTGGACGAGCGTGTACTTCAGAGTGAGTTCCAAAGCCGTGGCGAGAGCGAAGGAGACGAGCAACGCCAGCGATTGCCAGGGAGCCCGGCGCCAGCGCACGGCTGCAACGATCAGCAGCACTGGCGCTGCCAGCTCCATGCTGCCAAAGATTTCGGCGATCGCCCCCAGGCGGTCGAGCCAGACGCCTGAATGCATGCGCAGAGCCGCCGCGATGCGTGCGTCAGGACTCGCCGTGACCCGGCCAGCCACTGCGAGCGTCAGCGCAGCGAACACGAGCGCAGAGACAACGACAGACCGCCCGCTGCCGGCGCAGTGCAACCGCCGCAACCGGCTTGACCGGGTCCGAGTGAGCATGCACTTCCGTTCCAGCGGCTGCGAGGAGGATGCCGAGACCGCGCGCGGTCATCAGCGCTGATTACACGCTAGCACGAAAGGAGCACGCGGCGATTGAGGCCGAGCCGGCTTACCGGAGCGGCAATGCCGAGGCTTGTATGAGAGGGTTGAATACCCGCGCGAGGCCGTCCGTCGCTTCATCCGCAATGTGCAATGTGATGGAGGCCGGGTACTGCGCCCAGCTCAATGCCGTTCGGCGGCATCGGCCGGTGTGGAAAGCTGCCGATGCCGCCGAACGGCACTCACCGCGGAAGTTTATCGCTTACGACGCTGTACGACGCTTCCCGCGCGGAGTCGGCGACGGTTTTGGCGTTGATGTCGGCGTCGGTACACTCGTCGGTGAGGCGAGTTGGATGCGGTAATAGACCCATTGGCCACCGCTGTCGAAGACCCCGTCCACGAAGTCGGCCAGCGGCGTACCCCCCCGTGGTGCAGTGATGTAGTTGTTCAGCGCGTTGCAGACGTAGCTACCGGTGAGGTTCAGCGTCTGCACGGCCCCGAGCTGCGTGCCGTCCGTGTCCCCCGCCAGCCCGGACTGCACGTAGACCGCAGTGCCACAGGCAGAGATCAGGTGGAAGCGGCCGGTCGTGTCCTGGATGAGCCGCGAGAGGTTGGGGTAGTAGATGCCCGTGGGCACGTCCTTGACCAGGGTGCCGTTCTGGAGGATGGCATGCCGGCCGATGAACTGGCCGCCGCTGGAGGCTCCGACTACACTGTACAGGATATGCGTGCGGCCCGTAGTGTCGACGTAGGCGTCGTCGATGCTGGTATGCACGTTGGGGTAGTCGGCGGTTGGCAGCTCCTGGTGGACGTCGATGCTGGCGGAGGGGGGCTGAGTGAGACTGCCAAACTGCCAAAGCCGAGCATCGTTAAACACATAGTTGAAGGCGCCCGCGGGCTGGGTATATCCCAACTCGGACCACAGCACATCGCGAGTGCCGGCCATAGCCAGCTGGTTCGTACCCGTTGGGAGCAAGAACATGCCTGTGTAGCGATCCGCGGTGCTGAACGTGTTGTAGTGCCACTGGCCATCGGTGGGGGAATAGTAGCTCCAGGCATACTCGCCTGGCACGTCGGGCGTCTGAGCGGAGCAGGCGCAGACCGACTGCAGCAGATAGAGGTTGCCCTGTGCACTCATCCCGGCGGCGTGATAGGGGTAATCCGATTGCGGCCAGGCGCCGGGGATCGCTACGGAGCTGCCGTTGGACGAGGACCAGAGCGCGGGCAGGCCGTTGGGCCAGCTCACCACATTCAGTTGATCGCTCGGCGTTCGCAGCAGGTTCACCGGCTCGCGGCCGGCACTTCCTGTGGCACGGGTTGTCCACGTGCCACTCGTATTGGTGCGGGCAGCGAGCACCCACTGCTTATGCAGCGAATCCGTGCCCGGCGTCACGTAGGCGGCGTAGACCGTGCCATCGCTGGTCCGCGCAATGCGCAGTTTGGATAGCCCCCAGCCGTTGCCACCGTCACCGCCGGTAGCAGCACCGCTGGTGATAAGACCGGAGCGGACCAGCGTCGGCGTGTAAGGAGCCGTAGCCGCGTTCGCTGCTCCGATCTGTCCAGGTGCCGGGCTAGAGACAGCAGTTAGAGCGACTGCGACGATAAGAATTGGCGTGAGATACTTCAACCAACTGCGCATTGTCTTTCCTCACGTCGTGCAGTGATGCGCGCGCCTCGGTAAATGTTTGGCAACGGTTGCTGCATGACGTGGTATTCGTGCAGTGTAGCAGCGTCATGTACTTCGATATTCGACTAAAGCGCGCTCAGCCGACAGGCAGTGCGGGGAACAGATCGGTAAATCACGTCGACAATTGGCAGGAAGTTTGTACTACAGCCGCACCTGGTAGGATGTGCTGAGCCTGACCCCGCTGGTGGGGCGAGAGCAGCCTGTCGGTGATCGACGATGCGACGATCGCGACGGCGGCAGCGCAAGGTTGGGCCGCGGATTTGGAAGCGCTGCACGGGCGCATCGCGGCGCGATTTCGGCGTGGACGCCGGCTCTCTGGATTCGTCCTAGCTGTGCGATATCGCCGGGCACGGCTCCGTGCCGCTGATTAGCTGGACGCCATCCGACTGGCGCGCGAACGTCGATCAGTCGCCGTACAGTCTCGACAACATCGTTGCCGGCAGACTCGATGACTACCTGAGCAGCTGGGCACACCGGCTGGCGCTGTACGGCCGCCCGGTGCTACTGCGCTGGGCGCACGAGATGAACGGCGATTGGTATCTCTGGGGGCGCAAGGACGGGAACAGTCCGGAGAAGTACGTCGCCGCCTGGCGCCACATTCACGATCTCTTCACCGCCGCAGATGCCGCCAACGTCCAGTGGGTCTGGTCGCCGAGCGTGGCCGAGGACGCCGACAGCGCCTTCGAGCCGTACTATCCCGGCGATCAGTACGTGGATTGGCTTGGACTCGACGGCTACAACCACGGTCCCCAAATCTGGCGCTGGTTCCCGCAGATCTTCTCGGACTCCTACAACCGCATCACGGCGCTCAGCTCCAGGCCGCTGATGATCGCGGAGGTCGCCAGCAGTGACGCGCTGCCGAAGCAGGCCGCGCTCGGCGATACCAAGGCGAAGTGGATCACCGATGCCCTGAGCGACGCCGTCCCGAACAAATTCCCGCGCATCCGCGCCGTCGTCTGGTTCAACGAGAACAAGACCGACGTGGAGGCGGGTGGCTACGATTGGCGCGTGCAGTCGTCGCCGGCGGCGCTGCGCGCCTTCAGCGCCGCGGTTGCCTCGGACTTTTACCGCTCACACTGGCCGTAGCGGCGCTGAGCGCCTCCGCTAGCGCGCCAGATACTCGCCGCCACGATACTGGGTGACGAGATCGCGATCGCTCAGCACACTCTGGCTCTTCCTGCCGATGAAGAACACGCCGGACGCGCCATCGAGGGCCGGTTCTCTGGTGATGAAATAGCGGTCGGCATACTTCCAGGGAAAACCGAGCACACGCCCGAGCGCATTGCAGACGAGCCGCGAGGTTCTCCCGCGCGCCAACCCGAGGCAGAAGTACTGCACCGACCAGGCCAGGGCCTGGCCTGGCCCCGAGCTTGCGCCTGAACGCAACTCTTCAAAGCAGCGGAACAGGCGGCGATGGCCCAGCGGGGTAAATCTCGTGAAGTCGTAGCGACCGCCGTGCACCTGTTGCATGAACGGCGTCTCCGCATAGATCAGCCCATCCTGCTTCAGGACGCGGTAGATCTCCGCGACGCAGCGCTGCGGATCGAGGACGTGTTCCAGGACGGCCTGCGCCACGACACAGTCGAACGTCTCGGCGGCGAACGGCAGATCGTGGGCATCGCAGACCAGCCCGGTCCGCGGACCGAGGGCAACGTCCGTTTCGATAAGCGTCGTGTCGCGCGCCCGCAGCAGCACCTCGATGCCATCGCCTTCAACCCCGCTGCCGATCACCAGCACAGTGGGACGCCGCCCACGCCGTCTGATCTGCGACCGCAGGTATTTGTAGTTGTCGGTTGCGGTCAAATTTGCGCTTGTGCTGGGAATCAGTCGATCGACGCGCCTGATAACGTTTGACGCGCCTTTGAAGAACGTTTCCCTTCGCTGTACAAAGTCGTCGATGCAGAACAGACTGCGGCTCTCGTTCAGCAGGATCGGGATGCCATCCACGATCGGAAACACGACCGCGCAGCCGTCGGCCGTGCATTGCAGCGCGTTCGGCAGGCGGCGCAGGCATGCACCGCAAACAGGGCAGCGCAGCATCTCCGCGAACTGATCGATAAGCATGGCGAACTCCGTCGGCCGCTGATGCGTTCGCTGATTAACCCGGTGACACGAGGCGATCCGCTGCGACACAGAAGCGCAACCGCTGCCGGCAGCGGAACCGCTCTACTCATCGGCGCCGGTTTTGCGGGCTTTGCGGGAGGCGCCGGTGCTGCATGGGGCACGCCTTGCCTGCCAGCGCCGCGCGGCCAGGTTGCGGCTGACCCAGGCGATCGCCCCGCGCGGCGCAAAGACTGCGCCGAGGCAAATCAGGAGTTGCTCCGGCGTCAGCACCGTCTCCGGGCTGTACTGGAACGCTCGTCCGATGTCCGCCAGCGCACCCCGCCGGCCTCGACCGCCAGGCAAGATGCGGTGCTGGCCGGCGCGGCGCAGATGCAGGCGCGCGACGCCCGCAAGCACGGCGCGGCGTTCGACCGCGGTGACGGTGCGGCGTGCCTCGTGCGCGGCAAGACCCGAAAGCAGGGCAGCGCCCATCGGCGTCGCGCGCTCGCCCCGCTCCCGGTTCTGGTGAAAGCGGGCATGGCCGTCCGAATCTCCCCGCACCGTGTAATTCAGCAGCGGCTCGTCGATGTAGTACACGTCGCCGTACGCCGCGGCCCGCAGCGTCACATCATGATCGGCGCAGAGGCCGACCTCCGCTCGGAAGAAGCCGCCCATCTCTGCCAGCACCTCGCGCGAGATCGCGACCGAACCGATGTTCCAGGGCGGCAGGCCAGGTCCCGCGAGTAACCGCAACCAACCGGCGGCGTCGTAGCGGCCACCGGCTACTTCCATCACCGGCTGCGAGCCGTAGTATTGCAGCGCTGCCGGCTCGCCGGCGGGAGAAACGCGCCGGCAAGCCGTGATTACCGCGGCCAGCCGCCGCGGCTGCTCCGCCGCGGCGATGACCTCCGCCATACGCGCGAGGCAGAGCGGCTGCAGGCGATCGTCCGCCGACAGTAACTGCAGCCAGTCGCCGGCACAAAGTTGCATCGTCCGGTTGAAATTGGCGAACAGATCCGTATGCGTGGGCCAGCGATAGTAGCGAATGCGCGGATCGGTATACGCCTCGACGACGGAACGTAGATCCTCGTCCGACGCGTTGTCGCCGATGACGAGTTCCCAATCGGGATACGACTGTGCCAGCACGCTCTCAATTGCGCCGCCCAGCCAGCATTGGTCGTTCCAGACCGGAATGAATATCGAGAACGGCATAGCCACAAAAGACGCTCCAGTAGCATCGCCCAGCGATGCGCCGTGATACGGACCACAGCCGGAAACCGCACGCTGCGCGAGCGCCTGCAAAGTCAGAAGATACTGCGTCAGAGCACGATGCTGCGACGATGAGCTTCCCGCCAAGCTTCTCGCAAGGAGCGATCGCGTCATCGCGGCGTGCCGGCGTGGCTCGACGGGAGACGCGGAATTTCCGGACCGCTTCCGGGGCAGCAGCGCAGCGGATGGACCATCACGACCCCGTGCGGCTGCCACGAACCGGACCAGGTGACATCGTGCAGCTATGGCTGGCGCCCGCGCTATGGAGCGGACCCCGCGCACAGGCGCCACGCTGAGGAACGCCGGCCCGGCCCCGACAACAGCGCCACTTTACATGCACAACGACGATGACAGCATACTCACTACCTCAAGGACTTTCCATGTAGAGAGATGTCAGATTGGTGTCGTATCTACGTCAATGATGACACACCTCTTTCAATCTCGCACCGCCGGGCCGGAACTCCGGCGTGCGGCGTGGGCCTGTCCACAATGAGCGTGCATAGCCGTGTAGATGCCTGATACGCCAGCGCCGTCACGCGCGGCCCGTACCGACGTGCGGAGACCAGCCGCAGCCGGTCCGAAAATGGGTGTGCGCCGGCGACGCGGCACTGCTCATCCCAAAGAGGTCAAAAGGGACGGACGGTGACGAGCGCCGCGATGCGCCTGCCGTCGCGATGCCGCAGCGCCGTCTCGAAGCGGGCAGCGCCGAGCCTTCGTGCCGCGTGTGCCAGGCCGTCGAGGGCGACGTCCAGGCCGCCTACCCGGGCGGCGATCACTTCGCCGGCGGTCTCCGGCTCGACGGGAGCATCCATGCTGCCGGCATCAACGCCGAACTCTTCGCCGATCATGGGCCTTCCCTGCCGTGCTCCAGGCTGGACCGGGCCACCGCCGGGCAGGCGTGCGAGACGCTGCCCGACTCGATGCGGCGCGCCGAGCGGGGCGGCCTGATCGCCATCGTACGGCTCGCGTTGGCGCGAATCAGGCGCAGCACGCTGGCTGATTGCAGGATCTGCTCCGCCGGCAGCTCGGAGAATAGCTCCCCCGCCAGCTCCTCGGCGTCCGGCTCGCCGGCCTGCAACAGCTCACGACCCTCAGCGCTCACACGAATGAGCGATTGGCGACGATCCTTCGATGCGCGGCCGCGGTTCACCAGGCCGCGCTGCACCAGGCGCTCGACGAGCTGCGATCCGCTGTTCTGTTCGAGGCCGAGCGCGGCCGCCAGTTCGCCGACGGTCATGCACTCGCGCAGCGCGATGATCCGCAGCGCGTGGATCTGGTCCGGCGTCGCGTGGATGTGCGCCAGCCGGCGTTCGGTGAGGCGCCGGCTGAGGTTGGCGACTTCCATCAGCAACCACCAGAAGTCGCCGGCAGGGGAGCCGTCCTGATCCTCGGACGGCGTATCGCGGTCGGGGCTGTCAGATGTGCGGGGCATAGCTTCTCCGTGCGAGCGATGAGGCGCTCATCTCACACAGTACGAAGTATGCGGGTCTTTCACAAGCCAGCAACGGTTACGGCTGCGTTCCGAATCGCCGCCGTGCGGGGCTGCTACGCCGCCTTGCGGATGAATAATACGCACTGAGAGCTGCGGTCCAGGCGCACGACGAAGCCGAGGCGCTTCCACGCGCGGCTGGCATTCAGGCCGTGACTGCTCCAGAAGCCGGAGCGCAGGGCGCTCATCGGCAGCGGCTCGCCGAGGATCGCTTCGATCTCGGCCGTTGTGAGTTGTACGAGCTCTTGCTCTATTGGCGTGTCCCGGAGTAACTGGATCAGCGGCGCGTACTTTCCCCCTTCCATCGCTGCCGCCGCGTCGTCCAGGCCGGCGCTTTCGGTGTGAGGCTCGCGCCCGGCAACAGCGTCTTCTGCGCCTGGGAAGGTCCGCCGGGTGAAGCACACGGCGGCGGCCTTGCGATCGAGGTGTGCGGCGAAACCCTGCCGCAGCCAGGTCGCCTCGGCGCACTCATGCCCCTTCGACCAGAAGCCGGCCCGTCGCGCAGACGGAGGCAGCGGCTTGCCCGCGATCGCCTCAATCTCCGTCAAAGTCAGCCAGATCTGCGCATCCGAGGCCGGTAGCTGTGCCAGGAACTGTTCGAGTGACTCGTACATCTGCACCTCCAGGAGGCGCGGCAATGATCGGCGCGTCCGCCGTCCACCCCACCCCACGTCATTGAACTGCCGGGCTGCCGGTTTGCGAGTCTGCAGGTCTGCGATCACGGCACACAGTTGTAGAACGCCTGCGAATGCCGCACGTTGCACGCCTGGCGCGAAGAAATCCTTACAAGAAGCAGTGGGCGGCGGTAAGCCCCGTATTTCTGCCACCGGCGGCACGTGTTCGGCGAACTCGAGCCGCGCGTACCATCGGTCTGTCCCTGCTCGGAACGCCCGGCTGTCAGCCGTCCGGCGCCGGCGATGTGCCAGCCCCCTCGGCCAATGCGAGTGAGGTAGTGCTGATGCACGCGCCGCGCAGACCAGAGCCGCGGGCTGCACCAAGCGCCCGGCAGGAAGCGCGCGTCGATGCAGCAGCGTTGGCCGCCGCGTTGCGGCGGGCCGTCGGGGGCGAGGTACGCTTCGACGGCGGCAGCCGCGCCCTCTACGCGACCGATGCTTCGAACTACCGCCAAATGCCGCTCGGCGTTGTCGTGCCGCGCACGATCGACGATGTGCTCGCCATCGTTGCCGCCTGCCGGCAGTACGGAGCGCCGCTGCTGGCCCGCGGCGGCGGCACGAGCTTCGCCGGGCAATGCTGCAACGTCGCGGTCGTGCTCGACTGCTCGAAATACCTGCGGCGCGTCGTGGAGGTCGATCCGCAGCGCAAGCGGGCGCGTGCAGCCCGGCGTGGTGCTCGACGCTCTGCGCGACGCGGCGGAAGCGTATCACCTGACCTTCGGCCCCGATCCGGCCATGCACAACTACAACACCCTCGGCGGCATGATCAGGAACAATTCCTGTGGTGTGCATTCAATCCTGGCGGGGATGACCTCGGACAACGTCGAGGAGCTGGAGGTTCTGACCTACGACGGCCTGCGCCTGCGCGTCGGACCCACGCCGGAGGACGAGTTGCAGCGCATCATCGCCACCGGCGGCCGGCGCGGCGAGATCTACCGCTAGCTGCGTGAGCTGCGCGACCGCTATGCCGACGAGATCCACCGCCGCTTTCCTGATATTCCCCGGCGTGTCTCCGGCTACAACCTGCCGGCGCTGCTGCTGGAGCAAGGCTTCAACCTCGCGCGGGCGCTGACCGGCAGCGAGGGTACCTGCGTCACCATCCTCGAAGCGACGCTGGTAGCGGTCGAGGTGCTTGAGGCTGCCGGCTTTCAGGTTGAACTGCCGCGACGCTCGCTCTGCTGCGGCTGGCCGCTCTACGACTACGGCTTTCTTGGCCTGGCGAAGCGGCTGCTGCACCAGATCCTGGACGAGCTGCGCCCGGCGATCGCCGCCGGCGTGCCGGTCTTTCGCGACGAGCTGCTGAACCTCTTCCCACAGGACGCCGACGCGCGGCGGCTGAGCGCCCAAATGTTCTTGCTCAGCGAGTTTCTGGACCGCGAGGCGAAGGACTTCGAGCTGCCGCGGCTACGGCGCACGGCGCTGATGCACGGCCACTGCCATCACAAGGCGATCATGCGCATGGCCGCGGAGCAGCGCATTTTGCGCCGGGTCGGCCTGGACGCGCGTGAGCCGGAGGACGGCTGCTGCGGCATGGCCGGCGCCTTCGGCTTCGAGCGCGAGCACTACGGCGTCTCAATCAAGGCCGGCGAGCGGGCGCTGCTGCCCGCCGTGCATGCCGCGAACCCGGACGAGCTGATCATCGCCGGCGGCTTCAGTTGCCGCGAGCAGATCGAGCAGACCACCGGCCGGCACGCGCTGCACCTGGCTGAAGTGCTGCAACTGGCGCTGCGCCAACATGAAACCGGCGCAGGCCGCGAGCGAGATGCCTGCGACGAACGGTGCCCATGCCGCCGACGGCCACGCGCTGCACTGGCCGGCGCAATGGCGGCCGTGGTCTGGAGGAAGCGGAGACACGAATGAAGGCAAAGCTGCTCGACGAAGCTGACCTCAAGACCTGGGCCGTGGTCTTCGACACCGGCGAGAAGCCGCCGCGGGTCTGCTGGCTTTCGCGCAGCAGCACAACATCGCCGCCGCGAGCCTCAGCGCGGTCGGCGGCTTCAGTCATGCCGTGCTCGGCTTCTTCGACATGTAGACGAAGCAATACAAGAAGATCCCGCTGAACGAGCAGATGGAGGTGCTCTCGTTGGTGGGCGATATCACTCAGGCGGGAGAACAGCCGGATGGCAAGGCGAAGGGGCACGCCCATGCCGTCATCGGCCTCGCGGACGGCTCGACGCGCGGCGGTCGGCCCTCATCCTCTCCTGTCTCCTTCTCCCAATCCTGGGAGGAGGAGACGATCGTGGGTAGTGCATCCCATAGCCGGTGCGGCTAACCCGACGCCGCCACGGATCGCTCCAATCCGGATCGCCCCTTTCCCCCAGGATTGGGGAACGAGGAAGGGGGGTAGAGGGCCGTTTGGCACCGCAACCGAACCGATCTGAACCTGCCGGTGGATACTCCTTTGGGGACAAGCGGCCGAACTCGCCAAGTCCAACGATATAGCCTAACCGGCAAAAAGCATCGGCCTTTCCGCCTCCCCCGCCAGCCGTGCTTGTCTGCCGCCGGACACGCAGCCGCCCCGCCCAACCGAGAGACTGCCCGTGCGCCTCCGCTGTCTCGCTGCGCGCGCCGACACGGCGCGTTGGCGTCCGGCCGACCGCCGTCCCATGGCACGCCGACTGGTCGCGTTTGGGCTGATGACGGGCGCAGCCGGCGTCTGTGCCGGCTGCGCCGTCTCGCCCTCCGCGCTCTCGCCCCACGGCGACCGCGCGGACACACTGGCATCGCTGTGGTGGCTGATGTTCGTCATCGGCGTTGCCGTCTACGTGATCGTCGTCGGGCTGTTTGCCGTGGCGGCGCTGCGGCCGCGCAGGCAAGCGACGGCAGCCGAGGCGGAGGCCGCTCTGCACGCCGCGGGCGGGCGCAGCAACGCGGTCATCATCGCCGTAGCCGGGGCGATTATTCCGGCGATCATCCTGGTGATCGTCTTCGCTGCCACCGTACACGCGATGACCGCCTTCACCGGCGGCGGCGCCAACCCGCTCACGATCGAGGTGGTCGGCCGTGACTGGTGGTGGGAGGTCCGCTATCCCGCCTCCGATATCACCACCGCGAACGAGATCCACATCCCCACCGGCCAGACGGTCAAACTCGAGTTGACGGCCGGCGACGTGATCCACAGCTTCTGGGTGCCGGAGCTGCAGGCGAAGCAGGATGCGATCCCCGGCCAAACGAATACGTTGCTGCTCGACGCGAAGCAGCCCGGCACATACCGCGGCCAGTGCGCGGAATACTGCGGCCTGCAACACGCGCACATGGCGTTCTACGTGATCGCCCAGTCGTCGCAGGAGTACGCGGCCTGGTTGCAGACCGAGAGTGCTGAGCCGGCTCAACCGTCGGACACCATCGCACAGAAGGGCCAGCAGGCGTTTCTGAACGCAAGCTGCGCCTACTGCCACGCGATCAAGGGCACGGGCGCGGGCGGCAAGACCGGGCCGGACCTCACCCACCTCGCCAGCCGTTCCACGATCGGCGCGGGCGTGCTGACCAACACGACCGCGAATCTGGCGGGTTGGATCATCAATCCGCAGATCTTCAAGCCGGGCAGCAACATGCCGCCGTCGAGCCTGGCGCCGGCCGATTTGCAGGCGATCCTGACCTATCTGCAGACGCTCAAGTAGCGGGAGAGGCGGTGCCGGTGGCGACCACGGCCGAGCGGCTGGAGCGGATCTGGGAGACGCCCAAAGGGCTCTCTTTTTCGCTTACAAGCGTCGATCACAAGCGCATCGGCACGCGCTATCTCTACACGTCATTTGCCTTCTTCGTGATCGGCGGCATCGAGGCGCTGCTGCTGCGCATCCAACTGGCGAAGCCGGAGAATACCTTCCTCGACGAGCATGCCTACGACCAGCTCTTCACACTGCACGGTACGACGATGATCTTTCTGTTCGCCACGCCGATCATCGTCGGCGGCTTCGGCAACTACCTGACGCCGCTCTTGCTCGGCACGCGCGACATGGCCTTCCCGCGCCTCAACGCGCTCAGCTACTGGGTCTATCTGCTCGCCGGGCTGTTCATGTACGGCAGCTTTCTCACCGGCACGCCGCCCAACGGCGGCTGGTTCAACTATGTGCCGCTCACCGAGCGCGGCTTCTCGCCGGGGCCGAACATCGACTACTGGGCGCTGGGCGTGATTTTCCTCGGCATTTCGACCACGGCGGGCGCGATCAACTTTCTCTGCACCGTGTTCAAGCTGCGGGCGCCAGGCATGTCGGTCAACCGCCTGCCGCTGTTCATCTGGAGCGTGCTGACTACGGCCTTCGTGATCATCTTCGCCTTCCCGGCGCTGACGCTGGCCGCGGCGCTGCTGGAACTGGACCGCAAGTTTGGCTTCAACTTCTACAACCCGGCCGCGGGCGGTGCGCCGCTGCTCTGGCAGCACCTCTTCTGGATCTTCGGGCACCCGGAGGTCTACATCGTCTTCCTGCCGGCCGTGGGCATCGTCTCGGCGATCGTGCCGGTCTTCTCGCGCCGGCCCGTGGTCGGCTACATGGCGCTGGCGCTCTCCAGCGTCAGCATCGGCTTTCTAAGTTTCGGCGTTTGGGCGCACCACATGTTCGCCGTGGGGCTGCCGCTGGTCGCCACGGCCTTCTTCAGCGCCGCCAGCATGATGATCGCCATCCCCCAGCGGCGTGCAGATGTTCGCCTGGCTGCTGACCGTCTGGCGCGGCCGGCCGCTCTGGCGCACGCCGTTTCTCTACATCCTCGGCTTCGTCGCGATCTTCATGGCCGGCGGCATCACCGGCGTGATGGTCGGCTCCGTGCCCTGGGACCGGCAGGTGACGGACAGCTACTTCATCGTCGCGCACCTGCACTACGTGCTGCTGGGCGGCATGCTCTTCCCGATCTTCGCCGCGCTCTACTACTGGCTGCCCAAGATCACCGGCCGGCTGCTGGACGAGCGGCTGGGCGTGCTGGGCTTCGTGCTGAACTTCGTCGGTTTCAACATGACATTCTTCCCGATGCACATCGTCGGGCTGCTGGGTATGCCGCGGCGCGTCTACACCTACCAGGCGGGCTTGGGCTGGGGCGCGCTGAACATGCTGGAGACGATCGGCGCCTTCGTGCTGGCGACGGGCATGGCCGTCTTCATCCTCGACTTCGTGCTCAGCCGCGTGCGCGGCGAGCCGGCCGGCAACGACCCCTGGCACGCCGACACGCTCGAGTGGGCGGTCAGCTCGCCACCGCCCGCCTACAACTTCGCCGTGATTCCCACCGTGCGCAGCCGCCACCCGCTCTGGGACCAGAGCCGCGACGATCTGTTCAGAACGGCAGCGCCGGTCCCCCTGGCCGTGCCGGCCGGCGCGGGCGGTACTGGCGACGGCGGCGGTAACGGTCTCAGCCCACGCCAGACGCCGGGCACCACGCTGCTCGACGCCGAGCCGGAAGAGCGGCTGCTGATGCCGGAAGATACCTACTACCCGATCATGCTCGCCATCGGCCTGCTGATCCTGTTCATCGGCTTCCTGCCGGACGTACGCAGCGCCGAAGTCTTTCTGACCGCGATCGGCAGCGCGATTTGCGCCGGCGCGATCGTCGGCTGGCTCTGGCCGAAGCCGGGGCTCTTCCCCAGGCACGGGCGCAACGGCGGACAGACCGAGGCCGCGGCGCTGCCGGTCGAAGTCTCCGGCGTGGCCGCGCCCGGCTGGTGGGGCATGGTGCTTTTGATCACGACCGAGGCGACGCTGTTTACGCTGCTCGTCTTCAGCTACTTCTACCTGCGCTATCTGGCGCCGCAGTGGCCGCCGCCCGGTCTCGAGGCGCCGAAGCTGACCCGGCCGGTCGTCGCCACGATCATCCTGCTCTCCAGCAGCGGGCCGATGATCTGGGCCGAGCGCGGCATCAAGCGCGGCAGCCAGTGGCGGCTGCGGGCGGGGCTGCTGGCGACCTTCGTGTTGGGCGTGATCTTCCTCGCGCTCCAAATCTTGGAGTACCACGACGAGAAGTTCGGCCCGCAGACCTTCGCCTACGGCTCACTCTTCTTCACGATCACCAGCGTCCACGGTCTGCATGTGATCGGCGGGCTGGGCATGAACGTCGTGATCCAGATCCGCGCCTGGAAGGGGCAGTTCACGCGCCGGCGAAACCTGGCGGTGGAGAACGCCGCGCTCTACTGGCACTTCGTGGACGTGGTCTGGATCGTGGTTTTCAGCTCGCTCTACATCTCGCCGCACCTGGGCTGAGCGCGGCGGACGGATAACGGGATGCAACAAACCTCGGCGGGCGGTGGCCGGGGAGCGCAGGCAAGCGGCGCGGGCGGTGTATTCGAGCGGCTGCCGCGCGAGCGCCGCGTCGGCCTGCTGCCGCTCTGGTTCGGGCTGCTGGCCGGGCCCGTGGCCTAGGGCGTGTCTGAATAATCGACGGGCGGCCGTAGCCCGCATTGGATTGCCGGTTTCGGCGGCCCCTCCCACGCGTGGCGAGGGTGAGAAGAGGCCTCACGACCAGCCACGGAACGATGGTTCGA
>Ga0207416_1003310_pt1 | contig 15681 bp, 7 predicted proteins | sample PaiPotPPM11metaG_FD_184107 | JGI IMG/M metagenome (GOLD analysis project Ga0207416, IMG submission 184107) | Iron sulfur acid spring bacterial and archeal communities from Banff, Canada, to study Microbial Dark Matter (Phase II) - Paint Pots PPM... ...
CTCCCTGTGTTCGTGTTCCCTCCCCCGCCCGCGCCAGCGGGCGGCCCCGGAACGCTGGCCGCACAGCCCCGGCGACCACCGGCGCGCAGCGCGTTCGCATGTGGCGCACTTGACCCGCGGCCTGCTGCTGGAACCGATGCACTAGTTCCGCTACGCACCGCTGCATGCTTCAAACAACCAACCGCTAACAACCAACAACCGTTCCTTGGCCCACGGCCTGCGGGCACGGCGTTGCGGAATCAGGACGCCCAGGCAAGGTGTTCAGCTCCGAGGTCGGTCAAAAGGTTCCAATGCTTCGCCGGCGTTGAGCGGTGGTGGCGCAGCCAGCGCCGCTCCGCCTCGGTCATCGCATCGTGGCAAAGCGTGTCCTCGTTGGCCAGCCGGGATGGTTCGAGACGGGTCTCCACCTCACGCAGCGCCCGCTGCACCTCGAGTAGTGAACGGTGCTGCGCGACTTCCGCGGCCAGGTTCACGACGAAGGCCAGCCGGTTTTGACGATCATGGGTCTTGCATTGCCGCAGGAGCCAACCCCAGGCGAGGTCCGGGAAGGTGAGCGCCAGCCACGGCAACGCTTCCCGGACGCGGGCATCGAGGTCCGGTTGATTCAGTGCCACGAACAGGACTTCTGCCGGATTCCGCTTCTGACGCCGGCGCAGGTATGCGAATCCCGGGTACCCCAGGGCACCCAGCGCACGCTGGAAATCCAGGACGGGGCGGGCGGCGCTCGCTTCCGCCGTGAGCTGGGGACGCACCGGCAGGACGGTGGGAGGGAGGTGCAGCGTGGACTGGGCGCGCCGCGCAACCCGGGCGGACGCCGCCCGCCGACCGCGCTCCAGCATTGAGAGGTACGCCTGCGTCAGCCCCAGTCGGCGGGCAGCGTCCTGCTGGGTCCAGCCCACGCGAAGCCTGGCCTCCTTCAACTGCTGGCCCGTCATGGGCGGAGTATAACACATCTTGTTATACTCGCGAGAGAAACCAAGGCAACGCGTGGCCAGCAGCATCAGTTCCCCTCACCCCTGGCCACGTGCCTACCGTGCGCCGTGTAGCGACAGGCACCCTGTCTGTCCTCCGCCCGCACAGCGGGCGGCCGCCGGCGCCAGCCCCCGCAACCGGTTTTCTGGCGACTGACGAATGGCTGACAATCGGTAGAACCTCAAAGGGCGCCTCGGCGCCCTTTCGGGTTTACGGACGGTCGTCCGCACGACTGTCGCGTTTGGTGAACCCTGTTCGTCTTGCGCGCCTGGGCCCGTCAGTTTGCGTCCACCGACCGAAAAAGTCGTGCGTGTTGGAAATCAGCTCAACCGTGTGCTAGCGTCAATATTTCCCATCGGCCTTGTGGGCCATGGCGCGATGATAGGAGGGTGCGTGTTCATCAGCCGCCTGTCGATCAAGAACTTCAAGATTCACCGTGACACCTCGCTGGAACTGTTTCCCATCACGGTGTTCGTTGGGCCTAACAGCGGCGGAAAGTCCGCCATTTTCGATGCACTGATCAATTTTTCGGTCGCGTGCCGTGGCGATCTCTCCGAGGCATTCAACCAGTATCCGTTCTCGTTCGATGCGCTGCGCCACCATGGCGCGTTGAAGGACGCAAGGATCCGCTACGAAGTTGAACTTCTGCGACGGCCTGGGGATGCAGAGGCCCTGACCTACCGGTTCGAGTTCTCTCAGAACGCGAACACACAAGACGACCCAACCTACACGATCCAGAACGAGGAACTGAAGGCCGGTACGCGCGTGATCTTCGATCGCAGCGACGAAGTCTGCAACCTTCCCAAACTGACGAACGTGCACCCAGAGGGACGGAGCATCTTTGCAGCAATTCGTCGAAACGAAGGATTCAAAGAATTCGCGAAGGCGGAGCCGCTCGTTGCTCACTGCGCGCGCAAGATCAGCGGGATTGGACGGTATCGGCTGGATCCGCGACTGCTCGCACAACCCGGGCGCGTGTTCGACGTTGAGCCGGGCGAGAAGGAAAACGAGCGAGAGAAGTACCCCACGCCGCGCTTGGCGTATCGCGGAGAGGAATTGGCGTCGGTGCTCTATTTCCTGAGCGAGACCAACAGTCCGGTCCTGCAGCACATTGTCGAGCGCGTTGCGAAGGCCATCCAAGGTTTCGAACGGTTCGAGTTCAATCGCGTCGGCTCCGACCGTGTCGGTTTCTCCGCACGTTTTGCGGACCGTCGTGGGACCGTAGTCGCGCCGAATCTATCGGATGGTTGTTTATCAATAATCGGTCTGATCACTTTGGCGCTCGCACCCGGTCGGCCGGGCATTCTCTGCATCGAGGAACCTGAGAACGGCTTGACGCCCAAAGCGACGGGGGTTTTTTACGAGACAATTCGCCAGTTGCCGGATACCGAGGATCGGGCGCAAGTTCTCATGTCCTCGCATAGCCCGTTCGTGATCACCGAGGTGTGGAACGGCGACAATAGGGACTTCATCTACCAGTGCAGCCCTGTCGACGGCACCGCCAAGCTGGTGAAATTCAGCGACGCTATTAAAGGCACTGGCTCACTTCGTTCGGGTAAGGAGATCGGACTGAAGCAGGCCGAGCTCGTGATGGATGGGTACCTTTACCAACCCTCCTGATCTCTTGACCCGGCGCAAGCGCGCGTACTACGACAGCCGCTCATTGTGTCACGCCACGTCAAAACCGCGTTTCGCGCAGGGTATACCCTCGTAGGCAGGCCACAAGTGCTCTGGATTTGGCCACAACAGTTGCAACAGGAGTTTACCTTCAGCCAGCGCCATGCCTGCAAGCTGGCGTTGGTGGCGGTGCGTACCTACCGATACCAGACGCGCCGCAACGATGAGAGCTTACGAAGCCGGCTGGTGGAGCTGGCGCGGGAGCGTCCGCGATTCGGCTGCCGGCAATTGCACGTTCTGCTGGGGCGCGACGGAACGACGGTGAACCACTAGCGGGTCCACCGGCTGTATCGGCAATGCGGGCTGGCCATCCAGCGTCAAAAGCGGATGCATGGCGTGCGCGTAGGCCGGCCGCTCACACAGCGCACGGCGGCGAACTAGTAATCGGCGCTGGAACTTGTGCACGATCACCTGCCGTGCGGCCGGTCGATCCGATGGCTGGTGGAGAGCCTAAACGGCCGGGTGCAGGACGAGTTCCTGTGCGTGAGCTGGTTTCGGAACCTCTTCGATGCTCGCGTCAAGCAGCAGGGTAAAAGCGGCGGGATCTATCCTTGGAAGCACCAACACAACACCGTGCTTCCTCAACCTCGGCGTAGTACTCTCAGCTGTTCGGAAATAAGGGGCAGGTGAACTACAATCACCACTCAGGCTATTGTCGCCTGAGTTGTCACCGACCACTCGAAACTTCCGCCGATCGGGAGTGAGCTTCAGCCAAACGGACCTACTCCACCTCAAAGCCACTATTGCTCAAAAACTTCAGCGTGCGGCCGTTTTCGGTGACGGTTCGGACGACATTGTCGGGAGTACCACCTGGGATTTCGGCTTCGATCTCGAGGGTCACTTTGACTGACGATCCGACGATTCCCACGAGGTGGCTCAGGACCTCGTCTGCGATTCTGCCGGCATCGCGGCCGACGCGGGTCGGGTCGAGTGGAACGGTGCCATGGTAGCGACGTGGCTGGGCAGGCTTTGCTGACATCCCTGAGCCGGGCGTACCAACCCCTGTGCTGGAAGGCATCCCGGGGCGGTCCGAGCCTCCCGGTGGCATCGTCCCTGGGTTTGCCGCTGCAGCGGCGGCTCGCTCTCGGTCTAGTTGCTCTCGTGCGACCTCAGGTTTGACCAGGACACCCGGATCGTCGGCCGCGATCAGCATCTGGGTAACGGCGCGCAGCCCCCGGTACCGGCTCGTGGCATCATCGTAGCCTTCGGCATAGGCGAAAGCGTCCTGTTCCCAACTGAGAAGCGAGAGCCCGTCAGTGATCGCCCTCAAGAGGACATCCGGGTTTTTCAGCCTTGGCAGGTAGAGATAGCGTCCAAAATCTTCGACGAGCTGGCGAATTGCCACGTGTTCGCCGCGCCATAACGGCACGCGATCCATTTCCATGCGGAGACGGGAGGCGCCGAGGTTGACGAGCAGGGATTCATCGGAACGAAGCCTCTTGCTGGCCCGTTCGGCCAGCGCATCCGCACCCGAAAGTCGGACCGGCGGCCAGGTGACTGAATCCTGCGCAGTCCCCTGCGTTGGAGCGAGCAGCCATTGATACGTTTCCGGAATCCGAGCCACGACCGTACCGTTGGCGGCCGCCTTCTGTGACTCCGCCTGTTTGACCTGGTGTGGATCGAGATTAAGCTGCTCCTTGTTGTCGAGAATGGATTCCCAAGCTAGAAACTTCCTTACGGCTTCGTCCAGATCCTGCAGCCGTGCCTTGTCGGCAGCCACAAACACAAGGGCATTGCGGTAGAGGCGGGGCGACGTGCCTCGACTGGCGAGAATTGTCAGGGCCTCCTTCTCGGCGGCGTTGCCGGACTCCTTGCTGAACGGATGAACAACGCTGAGCACGACGAGTCTCGTATCGGGGTCGTCCGGTACGTCGGCGCTGCTACTGGGCAGGGGATGAACGCGTTGAAAATCGCCCTTCCTGTTCAGGTCAGCGCGCAGACGCCGATCGAGTTCCAGGACAACCTTGTCGGGGTCGCGTTTCAACTGGTCGGACCGGTCTTCGGCGAGTTTTGTGACCGTGGGTTGCGTCGAATACCAGAAGCGCGGACCGTCCTGGTATAGGTAGGTGGCAGTTGTAGCGAGTCGTCTAAGCGCATCGCCGAAGATCGCAGGGGATTCGCCCGGCATGACGCACCCCAGTTTCACCCGCCGATCCTCGATACCCCGGTGGGCAGCGGTGGCCGTGGGTGCGGAGCCGAGGTAGATGGTGCGAGCCACCCGACGGCAGGCCGCGAACTTTCCCAAGTTCGGCACCTCGCCATCGGTCCGCAGCGGTAGTGAGTGAGGGCCGTCCACATCCTTTTCAATGACCGGCACCCAGTTGTCGGAGAGGTAGCGCGTCAGCTCGAACTGCACTCGCGCGTCGTCAATCGGAATGTTGGCCGGCAGGATCAGCGGGTTCTTGTCGCCTTTTTCCCAAAGGCTATGGATGACCGCGGCCATCAGGCGCAACACGCCTCGCGTCCTTTGAAACTTGACCAGCGTGGACCAGTCGGTGTACAGGCGGTCGAAGATCTCGGGATGGATTGGGTAGGCAGCCTTGATGCGGGTTTCGTACTCGGAGTCGCGGCACTCAGTCGGGAACTCTTGCTGTTGCGTTCGGTAGAGCTCGGCGAACGCCCGTGCGACGACATCGCGATCCTTAAATTGGTTCGGGTCGGCAAGCGGCTCGAAGAGTCGCCGGCGCACGATCTCAAAACCTTCCTCGGCACTTGCCGGCCGCCAGGAGGACTCCACCCGGCCGACGACATTGCGCAGCCGGTCCAAAGCCGCCCGGCCGCGCTCTCCACCGACCTCTGCGTCGTCGGCCTGAATGTGGGGAGATCCCGCTGTGTCGGAAGCGGGGAGACTGATTACGAGCAGGCAATTGTTGACGAGTTTGGCCGATTCCGTGAGCGCTTGGGCAAAGGAAAATTGGGTCTCGAAACTGCCGCCGGGTAGGTCGCTCTGATCGTGAAGCTGGCGGGCATAGGCAACCCACTCGTCGATCAGGATTAGGCACGGGCCATATTCCTTGAAGAGACCACGCAAACGGTCGCCGGGGCTAGTGGCCCGTTCGTCGTCATCCCGGATCTGTTCGAACGCCTTCTTCCCACCGAGTTGCCATGCCAGCTCACCCCAGATGGTGCGAACGATGGTGCCGTCTTTTTTCGTGATGGGATTGCCCGGCGAAAGTTTGTTGCCCACCAGTACCACCCGCTGAACCCGGGGCAGCTCCTTGATCCCAGCCTCGTCAAGGACACCATCGATTCCTGCCAGATCCCCGGGCTTCGTCCCTGACAGAAGATGGTAAAGGGCCAGCATGGAGTGGGTCTTGCCGCCTCCGAAGTTGGTCTGAAGCTGGATAACGGGGTCGCCACCCTTCCCGGAGACCCGTTGTACGGCACCTGCCAGCAGATGCCTGAGACTCTCGGTGAGGTAGGTTCGACGGAAAAACTCGACTGGTTTCCGGTATTCATCGGTGCCCTCGCCCACGTGAACCTGCCACAGGTCGGCGGCGAACTCCGCCTGCTGGTAACGACCGCTGGCGACGTCCTTATGCGGCGTCACCACTTCCCGCCATGGCTTAAGGTGCGAGGCGCTGGCGCTTTCGATGACGGTCGTGGCAGTCTTCCGCTTTTCAGTCCTGACCTGCTCGTCGAAGCGCAGCCGCAGGAGCTCCATCTTGAGCTTCTCAACCTCTGCGGCCTGGGGTGCTGAAACGGCGGTCAGAAGGCGCCCTGCTGAGTCGAGGGCGCGGTACGCATCGTCACTTGAAAACGTCTGCTGGTGCGCCCACCGGTTACGGAGATCGCGCAGTTCGCTGACAATGCTGCGCTCCGCAAAGCCAAGGGTCCTCTTGAAGACTGCGTTCCATTGATTCCACATGACGGCCAGCAACGCTGCTGCATCCCATTGCGGCTCACCCTTGCCGGAGAAGAGGTGCGACTGCGTCTCGGCGACTGAGGTGCGCACTTGCTCGATCCAGAGTTGCGCGTGCTGCGCCTTCATTTCGCGCTCAACGAAAGGCTGGAGCCCGGTCTTCAGGAGATCGAGCGCTTTTCCGACCCGTTCGTGGTTTGTGATGGCCATCTTGGTTCCTGGCTGGGGGCGCAGCCGTCGCAGCCGCTTGAGCTACAGAGGGCGCGCGGGACGCGCGCGGTCCCAGGGGTTATTTCCTTAAAAGCAATCTATTCGAACATGGCGCCCTGTTTGGCTGGCACTTGATCCGTTCCCTGGGCCAGTTTCGCGATCTCTGGCCAGCTTTGCACCAGGCCATTGTACGAGAGTGCCTCCTGGGAACGTTTGGTACGCTCGCAGATGGTATAGAGCCGGTAGGCCAGTTCGCGGGCTATTTCCGCCTTCCCACCGAGCTTGGCCACGAGTTGGGCGGCGGCACTCTCGCCACCCGCTTCCAGTGCCCGCACCAGATGGTGCACTGACTCCCATGCCGTCAGGCGCAAGTCGGTCTCTGGGTCCCAGTCACCGGGTAATTCGCTGGGTCGAAGCAGGCGAACCTTGCCGGCTTTTGCCGCCACGACGCCTGCCGAGACCATCGCGGAGACACTTGTGTTTTTGGCCTTTGACAGGGTTTCGGCGACGCCGTACTCGCCTTCCGCAAAACCCGATTGCTCAAACCAGGCCAGTGCCCAGCGGCTATCCGCGTCGAAGTCGCCCTCCTGCTCGGCCAATGCCTCGTCGAGCGTCTGGTTGATTAGCGCCAATGCATCGCGTACGGAAAGCAGCGATCCGTCGGCGTTCAGAACTTTCGCAAATCGGGTATAGACCGACATGCCGGGACCAATCGAAGCCTGTGCCAGATCAACCGGCGCGATATTGCTGCGTTGCATGTGCTGCAGCGCGGCCGGCAACTCAGCCTTGAGTGCGGCGATGAACTCGCGCCGCGTCGTGGACGGCGCGTCGGCATCTCGCGGGCGGCAAACAAGAACGATGCTGGATGCCAATGCGTTGGTTCCAGACCCAATCATACGGTTACTGAGCTCCGTTCGCATCGGCCATGTGCCGCACAGGCCGAAGCCGGCACGGATCACCGCATCTAAAAACGTTTCCCAGCCTGTTCGGGAGGTACCATCTGCGCCGTCGTTCTCTGATTGCTTGAAAGCATAATAAATGGTCACCGGAAACGCTGGGTGGGCCTGTTCCGCCAGCCGGTGCATCGCCTGAGTCATGCCCTCTAAAAAGAAGGCCTCCGCCTTTCCCTTGCTGCCATGCCGGTAGGGCGTGGCGACCAGTTCCTCGGCTTTGGGCACTGCGACCGTGGCAAAAAGGTCTGGATAAACAGGCTTCAATGAGCGACGCAGCCAAACGTAAAAAAAATCAGACAGGTCAGCGTAGCCGATGTTGTCGTAGTAGGGCGGGTCGGTGGAGACGACCTTGTTCAGGCTGATCCTCTGAAGGCGAACGTCGACCTGTTCCGATATGCCCCAACCAGAAGCAGGCATTTGATCTAATGCCTTAGCCATGTTCGATAAACTGACCAGATAATCGCCCGCCGCAGCAGCGAAGACGTTGTTTTCCGCGAAATCCCAAATCATCGGGATGGCTTGCCTTCCGAAAAGATTGCGGACCTGTGTCTTCGTTACCTCCCATCTGCAAAGGGCATTGCAGATGTCGGTCAATCTGCTAAGGGCAGTGCTAAGGTACACCGCCACCGCGTCGGCATAGGCCATCGCGCCGGTGCCGCCAGCATTTAGGCCCTCCTCTGGGACCGCGCGCGTCCCGCGCGCTCTTCCCTCCAAGCCAGCGGCCGAGACGGCCGCGGTCCCAGCCTCAGTGCTTCCAGCGCCAGCTCCTTTATGTGCAGCGCTCCCAAATGCCCACTGCTCGGGGCGTGCACACAGTCCGGCCTTGACCGGATTGTTTTCAATGTAATCCCCTGCCGACTTGAAGTGCTTCCCGTCACGAATGTAACGATCAAAATGGTCCGGGTACCAGAACTCTCCTGCCCGGTCCAGGATCGCGTTCGCCTGTTTGGCCGTGTAAGACTTCCACGAACCAACGATCTCGCCAAGCGCAAAGCCCGGCATGGGGGTCATGAGCACGTGCACATGCGTGGGCATCACGACCCAAGCGTGAAGGTGGTAGCGTTCACCATCAAAGTGGAGCAGGGCGTTCTGGACCAACTCCGCCACTCTGGGATCCTTGAGCCAGGCGGCGCCTTCGGAACGGTCCAGATGGGCCTCGATGCGTTGCCGCTGTTGTTCTGCAGCCTCCGTATCGGACAGCATTACCAGTTCCTTTTGCCATTGCTGGAGCAGTTCCCGAGGCAGAGCGTCGGCCAGCCGGAAGGTGATGGATTGGGGAATTGCTCCGCCGTCGAAGTGGGGAAGGTAGCCGCGGCTCGACCAGCCACCTGGGACCGCGGCCGTCCCGGCCGCCTGAAGTGAAGGGGCGGGCGGGACGCCCGCGGTCCCAGGCAAGCCGGCGGATTCGGCATCATGCCGCACCCGTTCGCGCGCCTCGGTCACTAGGTCGGAGAAGGTCGTCAGCGCAACGAGCTGACGCGGGGTGAAGAGGTCGCCCCAGCGCGTAAGCCCATACGGAACACAAGTTCCTCCGGTCAGCCGTGCAGGCACTTCACCATCTGGCCTCCAGTTCGGAAGTGCCTCTTTGGAAACGCCCTCATGTACAGCTAAAGGCGAGAGATATACGCGACCTCTGTTTCCCTCCGCGACAATTGCCATCAGTCTCGAACCGATCCGCCCGGCTCGGCCCTCTGCCTTAATGTAATCACCCGCTATCGGCGTTTGCGACATAACACACCGAAAATTCGCCCCCCTCGCCAGTTTGGTCCCGTTCTTCGCTGCCGCCTCGTCCTTCGGTCTGCCCACTTTCACCGCAAAGCGGTAACCGTCATGTTCGATCACGGGCTCGACGTAAACCTCCTTCCCCGCCTTGGTCGAGAGCATGAAAGTGGAGACGAGCGGCACATCTACATGAGCGAAAGCGGGATTAGGACTCTTAACCGTGCGTGCCCAAAGCCACGCGATTACAGTGAGCTGTTTGCCGACATAAGGCACCAGATCCGGGCGTTCCACGGCCATCGCCGCGGTGACCTCAACCTTGGGATAAAGATGGCCAATCCTCTTTTCCGCTTCGTCGCGCATCCACTGGCCGTAATAGCGGACATCTTCAGCAAGTCCTTGCGCCCCGCGCCAGATCTTTCCCATCTGCGCCTGTTGCCGTTGCGATACGGGATTGACCGGGGCACGTCCGGCGAACCTCGGCGGGATCTCGATCATTGCCTTGTTGATCAGCACCGCCACCGGGTTCAGGTCGCTGGCGTGCGCTTCCAATCCGAGGCGCTGGGCTTCGAGTGGTAATGACCCTCCACCTGCAAAGGGGTCATGGAATGCGGGCAACTTGTCCGGGTTAAACAGTTCTGCCGCGCGCACGTGGTCCCGGTTGTCGGCGCAGGTCCGACGCCAGCTCTTCCCGATCTCTTCCCGGGCCTGACTTAGAAGATCATCGTTGTTGGTGTTCTCCCAAAGAACGAGCTGTTCAATCAGTCGGAAAAGTCGCTGGCGTTCCGCTTCTTGCGCTTCTTCGGTCGGGAACAATTCGGGACGGCTCGACGGGTCATCCACCATCTGTGCGAAGATCACCGCCCGCGCCGTCGCCAAAGGTCGCCGCGCCCACCAGAGATGAAGCGTAGACGGATGCCCGTGCCGAATCGACTTCTCGCGCGCGGAAGCGACATTGATCGCCACCAGCGGCAGGGCAACCTCGATGAGTTTCTTGGTCATAGACATTTTTCCAGCAGCCGTCGTAACGCCAGGATGAGTGCGGCCAATGTAGGCGGTGAGTTGCCGGCCGTCATGAACTTAAGACGGCGTCCTCACCCTGGCGTGTTCGCGCGGTGAATGAGTTCCCCGAAATCGTAGTTTACGCTCGTCACCCCGAAGTCCGGCTCGCGTAGAAACGGACGTCGAACGTAATGCACCCGGTGTGCTTCGCCGTCGAGGAACTCGACAATGGCCAAGATAAAATCCTCCGGCTTGTTCAGAGAGTAGAGAATCTCGTTCTTGGTCACGGTAATCGTTGCCGCGCCGGTAACGCGGCCCTTGACCTCGATGAATCTGAGTTTGCCGGTGCCGGCAACGCGACTTTCGATGTCATACCCAAGCTTGTCGTTTTCGCGGTCCGTGGGTTCGAAGCCCAGTTGCCGCTCGACTTCCATCACAATCGCTCGCGCTCGGGCCGCGGAAGCTTGCGTGTCCACGGGTCGCGCGGAGTAGGGCAAGGGCTGGCCCGACAACCGGGACACTAACCCAGCGGGAATGACCAGCAGGCCGCCCAGCACCACCGGGGGTAGCGCCGAAATTTTGCCCTCCAGATCAAGCTGTTCCATGCGTTTTTCCAAGCGCGCCTGCAAATCGTCGGCGCGACGGCGTGCCTCTTGCGAGTTGAGGCGGGCGTTGGGCTTGCCGGCTTGTTCTTGTGATTTAAGGTCTTCGGCGCGATGGTCCCAGTAGCCGATCTCTTTGGTGAGCCTGTCTTTGACCGCCGCGCGGGCCTTCGCAATCCATTCACTACGCTGCTCTCGCACCTCGTTCAGGTGCTCCGGCACAACCGTGGCAATTGCGTGCGATAGCGCCTTCTGCTCCAACTCCCGCGTGATCCATGTGCATTCCGGACTCTCAAGCAATTGATCGACGGCCGGATCATCGGGTCGCAGCGGCCGATAATCAAGGTAGGGCGCATAGTGCAGATGGCGCGTCTCGCCGGACTCGTCCAACTCGAGGTACAGCATTCGCTTCGAGATGGTATGACGATCGCCGTTCCGAAGGAGGCTGGCATCCTGCACTGCGTGCTCGAGGTAGAAGAGCATTCGCGGCTGGGTACCCTGATCGCGTTCGTCCACCAGCACCGCACCGCGTCGTAGCAGATCACGGTGCCGCTCGATTGTCAGGTCCAGCGTGGCGTCCAATAGCGGGTGCCCCGGACAGATGAAGGCGGCCGGTGCCTCACCCTGGGGCGCGATCAGCGCCTTTTCGAAGACGATGCGTTCATAACGTGGCAGGACCGTCTCGCCGATGCCAATCAACCGGTCCCGATTGCGCACCGTAGCCGGGACGTGCTTCACCTCGTACCGTCTGGGTTCGCGCTGTCGAGCGATGCCGCCCAGTTGACGGAAGGCTTCCAGGAAAAAGGATTCGATAAAGTGGGGTTGGAGGCGACGTGCCTCAGCGCGCTCCATGCCTTCCCGAACGCAGGCCACGCGGCTGGCGTCCATCACGTCGTGCGCGAGGGCACGTTCCGCAAGCAGGTCTTGCAGGTGCGAACGCGTGACGGAGTTCTCAACCGTTTGCGTCAGTCGGGCGCGGACTTCGGGACTCTCGCCATAGCGCACCGCTTCGATCAACAACTCCCGCAACGACATGCCCTCGAATTGCAACTTGCCGAGGACATCAAAGACCTGGCCACCAAGGGTTTCCCGAACCTGCTCCAGCTTCTCCAACAAGGTCCGGTAGACGTCGCCCTCGCGGGTCTCCTCCGCCACCAGATTCCAGAGATGACAGGCCTCGGTCTGACCGATGCGGTGGATACGGCCGAAGCGTTGCTCAATCCGGTTCGGGTTCCAAGGCAGGTCGTAATTGATCATCAGGTGGGCGCGTTGCAAGTTGATACCTTCGCCCGCCGCGTCGGTGGCCACCAGGACGTTGACCGCCGGGTCGTACTGGAACGAATTCTGCGCTTTCATGCGCTCCTCGCGCCCCATGCTGCCGTGGATTACGACCACTGCCACCGAGCCGAGTCGCGCCTCTATCTTGCCCGCAAGGTACCGCAGCGTGTCGAGATGTTCGGTGAAAATCACCAGTTTCTGCGCTGGGACCGCGGCCGTCCCGGCCGCATTGGATTGAGGAGCGCGCGGGACGCGCGCGGTCCCACCGGAGAAAACTTCATCAAGCAACCCATCGAGTTCACGCCATTTGCGGTCCTCGCCGCTGCGGCGTACTTTTAGCGCGAGCGATTCCAGCAGACCCAGTGTCGCGATTTCTGCCTTGAGCTCCCCGATGGTGCGTGCCGCTGTCGCTTTGTCCAGGATCTCTTCTTCGGCAGCCTTCAACTCCTGATCCGGGGCCTCCTCTAGATCTTCTACATCGTCGGCATCAAGCGCCGGGGTTGCGGCGATCGTGAGCTCTGCTTGGGAGCCGCGCTGCAGAACCTCAGTCTCGCGCAGCCGCTTTTCGAGCCGTTCTTTACGGCGCCGCAGCGACTGAAATATAGCCTCGGGAGACGACGCCAGCCGGCGCTGAAGGATGGTCAGCGCGAAACCAACCGTGCCCGCCTGCTTCTCGTTGGCGGCCGCTTCGGCACGGTTGAACTCGTTACGAACATAGTCGGTCACCCGGGCATAGAGTTCTGCCTCTGCGTCCGAAAGTTTGTAAGGCACGGTGGTGGCAATGCGCTCCGGAAACAGCCGGGTGCCGTCGAACTTGAGGAGCGATTCTTTTACCATCCGGCGCATCAGGTCGGATACGTCCACCTGGTGGACCCCGTCACGGAAGCGGCCCTCGAAGCGGTCGCCGTCCAGTAGAGCCAAGAAAAGCTGAAAATCTTCTTCCTTGCCGTTATGCGGGGTCGCCGTCATTAGCAGGAAATGACGCGTCAAGGTGGAGAGGAGTCGGCCGAGGTGGTAGCGCTTGGTGTATTTCACCTCACCGCCGAAGAAGGTGGCGGAAAGCTTATGCGCTTCGTCGCAGACGACGAGATCCCATCGACATTCTGGGACTTGCAGCTTCTGCTGGACATCTTCGTTGCGCGCCAACTTGTCCAGTCGGGCAATGACGAGGTTATTCTCAAGGAACCAGTTCCCGGTACGTGCCGCCTCCAGCTTGTCGTTCGTGAGGATCTCGAAGGGGAGATGAAAGCGCCGGTACAGCTCGTCCTGCCACTGCTCAGCCAAGCTGCCGGGGCAGACGACCAGGCAGCGCTGCAGGTCGCCGCGTACGATCATCTCCTTCATCAGCAGTCCGGCCATGATCGTCTTACCCGCGCCGGGATCATCAGCCAAAAGAAACCGTAACGGTTGCCGCGGCAACATCTGTTCGTACACCGCCGTGATCTGGTGCGGCAGGGGTTCGACAAGTGAAGTATGAACGGCCAAAACCGGATCGAAGAGGTGGGCAAGCCGGATCCGGTGTGCTTCTGAAACCAGGCGGAAGAGCGCCCCGTCGCCATCGAAACTCCAGGGACGGCCGTGCTCTACGATTTCAAGACGCGGCTCGTCATGGCGATACAACAGTTCGTTTGCCACCCTCCCGTCCGGATCTTTGTAGGTCAGCTCCAGGGCGTCCGAGCCAAACCACTGCACGTTGACCACCGCTGCCAGGCCGTTCGGCAAGATTCCGCGGATGGATGCGTGCGGACGGAGTTCTTCAAGTTTGATCATCGGGTGCGGATGTAAAACGGAAAGTCTTGGACCTCATCCCGTGGCCCTGCAGCTCGCCAGCAATCAGGTCGCCGGAGCCGGTTCCCTACTGTAGCGGCTTCCGCATTCAAAACAATGCATCAGTTTGGAAGGCGCGCATCTCGTTCGGGACCTCAGGCTCGAAAAGAGTGCCAAGTAGTTGAAAAATCAAGTCGATGCGCGGAGGCGCGACCACGAAGGGATATCTCCTCAGGGGGCTGCGCCCGATGAAATCGGTTGGAGGATAATTTTGAATTATTGCTAAGACCGCTGCGAGGCAGTGATCCCCTCAACCCGTCAGCCCGTTGCGAGCCACCGGCTGGCGCCGGTTCTGCCGCGCGCCCGCCCGGTTTTCGGTTGTCGGTTTTCGGCAACGACGGTTGTTAGTTTTTGGTTGTTGGTTGTTGGCGCGCTCACAGCCCGCCCTCGGTAGCGGGCCTTCCCTCATCACTTTCCACTTTCCACTTTCCACTTCTCGCCCATCACGCGTCGCTCCTTTCTCGTCACTCGGCTCCTCGCTCGCGGCTCGCCGCTCGTCGCAGCAGCACCACCCGCGTGCCCTCCGGGTCGTGGAGCACGCCGCCGTGCCAGCCCTCGGCGCGGAGGCGGCGATGCGCGGCCCGCAGGTCCGCGACCGCGAAGGCGTAGTAGTTCCCCGCCCCGGCCTGCTGGGCGGCGAACCGCGGCCCGGGGGCCATGACCGTGTAGGCCACCACGTCTGTGCTGCCCGACACCTGCCAGGCCACCCTGCCCAGTCCCGGCCGCTTAGCCGCCGGGAGCCTCCGGAAGCCCAGCACGTCGCCGAACAGGTGCGCCTCGGCGGCGGCATCGGTGACCACGAAGCCGGCTTCCGCCAGGCGCTGCGCGACGGCGTCCTGCGGCGGATCGCGGAAGGCCGCCGTCTGCACGAACTCGAAGGGGTTGCCGGCCGCGTCCCGGAACCCGAACCAGTGCGTAGCGCCCGCCCCGTTGACCCGCTCCTCGACCGCCACGCCCCGCGCCGACAGGTAGGCGTGCATGGCCTCGCAGTCGGGCGTCGCGAAGGCGACGTGGGCGACCCGGTCGGCCGGGGCCGGCGTCGGTGGCGGCTCGACCTCGATGCCCTGGGTGGCGTTGATGTGGTAGCTCCAGTCCAGATGCGGGTCCTGGCGGAAGCCCAGCACCGTGCCCAGGAAACGCTGCATCGCGGGCTTGGCGCGGGTGTAGAGCGCGACATGGGAGATGCCGGCAATCGCCGGACGCGCCGGCAGCGACTGCCCGGACGCCGGCAGCGCCAGCAGGACGGCCGGAAGCAGGAGGATGGCGGGGTGGAGGGTCGGCATGGGGGGAAGTGTATGCGGAAAGTGAGGAGGGAAGAGTGAAGAGTGATGAGTGATGAGTGGAAAGTGATGAGTGATGAGGGATGGGCGGTGAGTGGAAAGTGGAAAGTGGAAAGTGGAAAGTGATGAGGGAAGGCCCGCTACCGGACGGCGGGCTGTGGGCGCGCCAACAGAGGGTGTAAAGATTTTTGTGTAAATGGTCTTTTCGGGATGGAGAGACTGAGATGGAGATGAACAAGAAGCTGGTCGATGAGTTGCTGGCGGGCTGCCCAACGCCGGAGGATCTGGTGGGCGAGGGC
>Ga0207416_1003315_pt1 | contig 15663 bp, 18 predicted proteins | sample PaiPotPPM11metaG_FD_184107 | JGI IMG/M metagenome (GOLD analysis project Ga0207416, IMG submission 184107) | Iron sulfur acid spring bacterial and archeal communities from Banff, Canada, to study Microbial Dark Matter (Phase II) - Paint Pots PPM... ...
CCGTTCGGTGCACAAAAAGGTGCGCATCTCCAAAACCGGCAACCGTCATCTGCGCCGCGCTCTTTACATGCCGGCCCTGGTGGCGGTACAACACGATCCCTATCTGCGCGCCTTCTACGAGCATCTGCTGGCCCAAGGCAAACTCAAAATGCAGGCCCGGGTCGCCGTCATGCGCAAGCTCCTGCATGCCATCTTCGGCATGTTCAAACACCATCAGCTCTACGACGGTTCCAAGGTCTTCCAACTGCCCGCTGCAGCCCCCACCGCTCAGACTTCAACGGAGGCAGCATGAATTGAAAAAATCTCTTGAAATTCAAGAGAGAATCTACGCGGTGTCTACCGTCGGATTCGAATTGGAGCAAGTCCGCCAGTACATCCGCGAACAGGAAGAAGCGGATGGAACAAGCGGGAAGTTCTGATGCCGTGAAGCAAGGCGCGCTTGGCGCGACGCCTTAACCAACAACCCGACCCCGTTTGACGGGGCCCTACTCATCAAGCCACCCGCACTGCGGGTGGTGTCTGACTACTTATATATCAATAACATAAGAAATCGCTAAGATTTCTCTCTCCTGAATGGCATCGGCCGTGCTCCTATCGAGCCCGCCATGCAAAATTTGCCCGCTACCCGGCAAGAACCACCTGATACAACTCCAAAGTTGGACCGCCAATCGCTCGCTCAGGCTTTCGAGTCCTTCAACCACATCGCGGGCTCTTTGGAACACTCTTATAGCCTCCTGCAAGCGGAACTCAGCCGGCTCCGGCAAGAGCTCCAACACAAGAACGCAGACCTGGCGGCCAGCCTCGCTGAAAACCAGAACATGCGAGCTTATCTGGCCTGCATCCTGGAGGCGTTACCCTGCGGCGTGGTGGCGGCCGACTCGAATTTCGAGTTGCATTTCGCGAATCCCGTTGCCCGGCTGCTGCTCTCCATCAACACCGTGCAGCCCGCGCCAACAATGATCCCCGCCACGCTTCTTCCTTTACTCAAGGAATTGACTTCACTGCCTGCGGGGACGGAACGGACTTGGCAGACCAGTACTTTGGAGGGTTCGGTCTTCGTCGCCGTGAGTTGCGCAAGGATGGCAGGCGCGCCAGCGCTTCAGACTGAACAAGTCTTTATACTGCGCGACATCACCGAAGAAAAAAAGCTCGAAGAACAGCGCGAAACCACGCGGCGAATGAAGGCGCTGGCAGAAATGACGGCCATGCTGGCTCACGAGGTTCGCAATCCCCTCGCCAGCATGGAGCTTTTCGCGGGCCTCATCAAAGACGCAACTCTCGAACACGCCGAAGTCTCGCAGTGGGTCGTTCACCTCCAGGCTGGACTGCGCGTGCTGTCCGCCACGGTCAACAATGTGCTTCAGTACCACTCTGCGGCGCCGCCGCAGTTGCAACCGGTGGCGATCTCCAAACTCGTCGCGGACACAGTGGAGTTTTTGCAACCACTGGCCTTGCAACGCGGCATGGGAATTGAATTCACACCGGCAAGCCAGAAAATCCAGATCCGCGCCGAGGCTTACCAATTGAAGCAGGTGTTTTTCAACCTGGCCATGAATGCCTTTCGTTCCATGGTCTCCGGGAAAAGGCTCAAAGTCCGCGTCATTCCAGTGTTGGACGAAGGCTCGTCCAAAGTCCGGATCGAATTCGAAGACGAGGGATCGGGCATTGCTCCTGGGGTTCTGAGCCGCATCTTCGACGCCGGATTTACCACGGCCCAAGGCAGCCCGGGTTTGGGGCTGGCTGTTTGCAAGCACATCGCCGGTCAACACGGAGCCGTGCTGGAAGCAAAAAGCAGGCCCGGCCAAGGCTCCACATTCAGCTTGATCTTCCCTGTCTGGAGTGTCCAAGAATGAAAAATGTCCTTGTGGTGGATGACGAAATCGGAATGCGCGCCGCGCTGGAGGCCAACTTCAGAAAGCGCGGGTGGCGAGTGCGCACCGCGAGCGGCGTGGCGCAGGCGATTGAGACATTCCGGGCTGAGCCTTGCCCGCTGGTAGTCACGGACGTTCACATGCCGGACGGCAACGGTCTTACCATCATGCAAAAGGTCCGGGAAATTTCACCGCGCAGCCGTGTCATCCTTTTGACCGCCTTCGGCAACATTCCTGAAGCGGTTTCCGCCATGCGCGATGGCGCTTGCAACTACCTGATTAAGCCGGTGGGGTTTGACCAACTTCTGGAAACGGCGGAACACGCCTTGGGACTGAATGAGCCGGAATCCACGCCGTCCGGGGAGAACCGGCTGGTGGGAGAATCTCCGCGATTCCGGCAATTACTGGAACGCGCCCGCCAGGCCGCGCAGAACGATGCTGACATTCTGGTGGAAGCCGAGAGCGGAACCGGCAAGGAAATGGTGGCCCGCTTCATCCATCAAGCCAGCCCCCGGCGGCTGGGTCCTTTGATAGCAATAAACTGCGCTGCATTTCCCGAAACGCTTCTCGAGAGCGAGCTCTTTGGCCATGTGCGCGGAGCCTTCACTGGCGCCCTGGCCACCAAGCGAGGCAAGTTTGAACTGGCAAACGGCGGCACTCTGCTGTTGGATGAAATCGGAGAGATGCCCCTGAACCTTCAACCCAAGCTCTTGCGGGTGCTTCAGGAGCGGGTGGTGGATCGCCTGGGCGACACGCACACGGTTCCGATTGATGTCCGGGTGATCGCAACCACAAACCGCTCGCTGCCCGAACTGGTGAAAGAAGCGAAGTTCCGCATGGACCTCTATTACCGGCTGAATGTGATTCCCCTCACCATCCCGCCCTTGCGCGAACGGCGCGAAGATCTGTCCTTGCTGGTTGAACATTTCGTACGCAAGTACGCTGGCCGGTCCGGCAGCGGTCCGGTCCGCGTAACCCCGGAGTTTCTGTCGCGACTTGCCGGCCATGACTGGCCCGGAAACATCAGGGAGCTCGAAAACTTCGTTCGCCGGATGCTGGCGCTTTACCCGGGTCCGTCGCTGGGCCTTGAGGCTCTGGAAGACATTGAATTCGGGCGTCCCCAACCTCCTACTTACCAATTGGAGGCAGGCTTGACCCTCCGCGATGCGGAACGCGAGCTGCTGCGCCGCACTTTGGAAGCCACGGGAGGCAATCGTACCCGCTCCGCCGAGATGCTGGGTATCAGTTTGCGGACGATCCGGAACAAGATCCGGGAATTCGGTCTGCCGCCCAGGAAGGAGTTCGCATGAGCTGGATTGATCCTCTAACCAACCAACTCGAAGGCTATCTCAAGCTCACGACGCTTCGCGAAAACCTGGTGGTGAGCAACATGGCAAACATCGACACGCCTCATTACAAAACGCAGGATATCAACTTCGAGGGCGCCCTGCAGCACGCTGCCCAGGGCATTCACGAGGCCGTCGATAACCCTCCGGTTCACCAGGTCCAAGGCTTGGTGGAGCGGCCCGACGGCAACAACGTCAGTCTGGACCGGGAAACCATGCTTCTGGCTGAAACTCAACTCCAGTACCGCGCCGGTGTCGAGCTTCTGAAACAGGATTTTCAATCCGTACAAATGGCAATTGATGAGAGGGTTCCATGAACTTATTCAATGTAATGAATGTCAGTGAGTCCGCGCTGCTTGCGGAGAGGTCCCGGGCTGAGGTGGTGGCCAGCAATCTGGCGAACGCCGAAACCACGCGAACCCCGGAGGGCGGACCTTACCGCCGCCAGGAAGTGGTTTTCCAGACCGCGCCTGCTCCGCAGGGAAGCTTTGGTGATGCTCTGGACTCCTTCGCCGGCCAGCATGTCCACGGCGTGGAAGTGGAGAAGGTGGTTGCAGACCAGGCGCCCCCCGTCCGGCGTTTCGACCCTTCGAACCCGGACGCGGATAAGGAAGGCTACGTCAGTTATCCCAACATCAACCCGATTGCAGAGATGACGGACCTGATGGGCGCATCCCGCGCTTACCAATTGAATGTGGCCGCCGTGCAAGCCACCAAGAGCATGATTGCCACGGCCTTGACGATCCTTTCCTAACGCCGCCCGGCTAAAATCAGGCGGAAACCGGTAAAGGAAAGTAGGCGCGAAGCAAAAGGCAGTAATACCGATTCTGACCTTGCGAGCAATATGTATCGAACGTGGATTCCCGCTTCCCGCCTTCGCGGGAACAAGCTTCGCGGAAATGACTGCAATTCACTCTGTGGACGCTGTCCAAGGAATGACCGGGATCGCATCTGAACGAACTGGAGAAACACAATGGGTAGCTCAATCTTAGGGTTTCCGCCGCTGAACATTGATCAGTTAACCTCACAAATGGGCCAGCAGACCGGGGTGGGATCGGGGGACGGGCCGCAATTCATGGATACCCTGAAGAAGTCGCTCGACCAGGTTCAACAAGTCCAGAACGAAGCGGACCAGAAGGTCTCAGACCTTGTCACCGGCAAGGGCGGCAACATCGATTCCGCCATGGTCGCGGTGCAGAAAGCCAATCTTTCCTTCGAGCTGGTCATGCAGGTACGGAACAAGATTGTGCAAGCGTACCAGGAGGTCGAGAACCTCCAGTTCTAAAAGGTAATCTATGCCGCTCAATCTTTCGCAGATTCTGAAGCAAATTCGAACCTTCCTGGCGGGCCTTTCCAGCGGCCAGCGCAAGATGCTGGCGGCGGGCGCAGCAGCCGCGGCCGTCTGCACGGCAGCGTTCGTCATGATGATGGGCCGGGGCGATTACAAAACGCTTTACACCGGCCTTACCCGCGATGAAGCGACGTCCCTTGCCCACCATTTGGCCGAGGATAACATCCCCGCCCAGCTCTCGAGCGACGGGACGGGCATCCTGGTTCCACAGGATAAGTTGGATAAGGCGCGGCTTGATATGGCGTCGCAGGGCCTGCCCCAGTCCGGCCGTATGGGCTTTGAAATCTTCGACAAACCGAACTGGGCCGGCAGCGACTTCAGCGAACAGGTGAACTACCAGCGGGCGCTCGAGGGCGAGCTGGAACGGACCACCTATCTCTCAGTGATGTGGAGGCCGTCCGCGTGCACCTGGTGCTACCCCATCATTCACTTTTTACGGATCAGGAAAGACCCGCCAAGGCCTCGGTTCTGGTCAAGCTGCGGGGCGCGCAGCTCTCCGAAAAATCTCTGAACGCCATCACCTATCTGGTATCGAGCGCGGTGGATACCTTGAAGCCTGAGAACGTGACGGTGGTGGACGCCAACAACGGCGTACCCGTTCTTGTTCATGGCGGGGGATTGGACGGCGCTCAGACAGGAGATCAAAAGCTTGAGACCGCCCTGGAAGGTAAGATCGTCAATACGCTCGCGCCCGTTGTGGGTGCAGACCATGTGATTGCCAAAATCACGGTGGAGTACCAGCACGGCACGCAGGAAGAAACCGGCGAGACTTACGACCCCAAGGATCAGGTGGCTCTGACTTCACAAATCAGCGCAGAAGGCGGCGCGGGGTATACTCCTGACCAGGGAATTCCGGGTCCCGCCAGCAACGTGCCGGCCGGACAACCGCAAAAAACTCCCAGCAACAGTGCCAAGGGCAATGGAGCTCAACCTCCCGCAACCACGGTCAACCCGGATACCCTGCCCAACGGCGTCACCATGAAAAACGAAACTTATGCCGTGGGCAAGACTGTCAAGCATCTGCTGCATCCACCGGGCGGGATCAAGCGCATTACGGCCGCCGTGGTGGTGGACGATGCGACTGAGATTCAGGTGAGCGGTGGAAAGCAGAACCCGGTTCGGCGCAAGCGCACGCCCGAAGAAATGAAGGATATTGAAGCTCTGGCCGCTGCTTCCATCGGCTTGAATACAGAACGCGGGGACAGTCTGGCAGTTGAAGAAATGCCTTTCCATGAAATTCAGGTTAAGACGCCGCAACCGCCCAAGGGCCTGCAAAAGTATATGCCGTTGCTAAAGCCCTATAGCGGACTGGCCCACTACGCTGGCATCCTATTGCTCTTCCTGATGGTCTACTTGCTGATCCTGAAACCGGTCATCCGGCAGGTGTTGACGAGCCTGGCCAACAGCAGCGTGCAGATGACGGCGGACCAGACGCTGGAACTGGCCGGAGCCGGCGCGACCATGACGGGCGGACAGATCGCCGGCGCGCTGACGGAAGGGAAGCAAAGCGGGCTCGAAGAGGCTGCGGAAGACGCTTACGGAATTCGTGCGCTCCGAGAAACGGCCGTCCAACGCGTCGAAAAGCAACCCAATGAGGCCAGCAGGATCATTGAATCGTGGATTCGAGAGAAGAGGAGCTGAGCATCATGAGTTCTCAAGCCATGACAGCGGGCGCACCGCCCTCCGGTGACCGGAGCGGCCTGCGAAAAGCCGCGGTGATAATGATTATCCTGGGAGATAAGGCTGCCAGCGAGGTTTTCCGGTTCCTTTCGCAAGCCGATGTTCAACGCGTGACGGGGGAGATTGCTTCCATCGAATCGGTTTCTCCCGAGGAAGCAACACAGGTCCTTGAAGAGTACAACAAGCTGGCGATGACCCAGGAATATCTGGCCAAGGGCGGGGCGATTTACGCTGAAAAGCTGCTGGTTAAGGCCTTCGGCGAGGATGAGTCCAAGCGGTTGCTCGAGCAGTCCTTGCAATCCCAGAACATTGAACCGCTCGACATGGAAGCCCTGCGGCGCATCGACCCTCAACAGCTTGCCAAGATGTTGCAAGACGAACATCCGCAGACCATCGCCCTGGTCCTGGCCCATCTGGGGTCGCGATTCTCCTCCGCGGTGCTGGGGGTGGTGCTGGAAACGGTCCGGGCACAAGTGGTGGAGCGGTTGGCCAAGATGCGGCAACTCTCTGGCGAGACCGTTCAGAAATTCATGATGATCCTTCAGAAGAAAATCGGGACCATGGGCAAGCAGCAAAACCGGTTGGCTTATGGAGGCATCAATGCCGTCGCCGGCCTGCTCAACAATATGGACTCGGTCGCCAGCAAAGCCATCCTGGAGGCCATCGAACAGAACGATCCGAAGCTCGCCCTTTCCATCCGCGACGTGCTGTTCACCTTTGAGGACCTCCTCACGGTACCCCTGAATTCCATCCGGGAAATCCTGGGACAAGTGGAAAAGAAGTCGTTGGCCATCTCCTTGAAGGGCGCCTCCGAGAATTTGCGCAATTACATTTTCAAAGCCATGTCGCAACGCGCGGTGGAAATGCTGAAGGAAGATATGGAGGCCTTGGGGCCCATGCGCGCCAAGGAAGTGGCCAAGGCTCAACACGAAATCGTGATGCACTTGCGGCAACTTGAATCGGAAGGCAAAATCTCCTTGCGAAACGAGGAACAGGATGCCTTGGTCGTCTAAAGCCCGGATCTTGGCTTTTGAAGAAGGCAGCCAAAAGCGCGTGGAGAGCTTCCACTATCCTCTGCTCCCGCCCCGGCAATGAGTGGTGGAACAGCCGAAGCGCGGAATGGCGTTCACCCATTGAGGCCTGAAATCGAGCTGCTCTTTACCGAACCGCCCGCTCCGGCAGCGCCCGTTCCGAAAATTACGGAGAAGGATTTGGAGGATCGCGCTCACCAGGGATTCGAGGCTGGCCAGCAAAAGGGAATTGCTGAAGGGCAGGCCCAGGCGCGCCTTGAATTTGAGAAAGCCTTGGCCGCGGAGCGGGACAAAGTTGCAAAGTCCCTCGAAGATTTCATGAATGAACGGGACAATTATTATCAGAAGGTCGAACCCGAAGTCGTCCGCCTGGCTCTGGGCATTGCTCGCAAAGTGCTGCACCGCGAACTGCAGATTGACCCACTGGCGCTCACCGGGATTGTCCGGGTGACACTTGAGAAACTTGCAGCGGGAGGCCGCATCAAGATTCGCGTCCCGGCGCCGCAAGCGGCAGGCTGGCGAAATGCGATCCGGCCGCAGGACTTTCCAGACATTCAATTCGAAATCGTGCCCGAGGACCTGCTGGAGGGGCCACAGTGCGCAGTCGGCGAGTGTTGCGAGATCATTGACGGCTCGGGGAAAGCCTTCCCGGGTCAAGTGGTGGGCTTCAGGGGATCGACAGTCCTTTCCATGCCGCTTGATAAGATGGGCGGGATTCGTTATGGAGACCGCATCAGTGCCTGGGGAGAATATCCACAGCTTCGTGTGGGTGAAGGACTGATGGGGCGAGTGCTGGACGCGACCGGCCAGACTGTTGACTCCGGTCCGCCGTGCAAAGGCGGTGACTTGTGGCCCATCCACTCCGCCGCGCCGTTGCCGCTGGATCGCCAACTGATCGACAAGCCGCTGGGAACGGGCGTTCGCGCCATCGACGGGTTCATCACTTGCGGACGCGGCCAAAGGCTCGGCATCTTCGGCGGAAGCGGCGTGGGGAAGAGCACGCTGATTGGCATGATGGCCCGTGAGAGTGCCGCAGACGTGACCGTGCTGGGGCTGGTGGGTGAGCGCGGCCGCGAAGTTGGCGAATTCTTGAACACGTTAGGCCCCGAGGGCCTGAAGCGGTCGGTGGTGGTGGTTTCAACGTCCGATCAATCGCCGCTCCTCAGAATTCGCGCCGCGCTTTCAGCCACAGCGGTAGCGGAATATTTCGTTGCCTACGGCAAAAATGTCCTTCTGGTAGTCGATTCGCTCACCCGCGTGGCCATGGCCCAGCGCGAAATCGGTCTGGCCGCGGGAGAGCCACCCACTTCTCGTGGATATACGCCCTCTTGTTTCACCCTTCTCGCTCAACTGATCGAGCGCGCCGGCAATTTCCGCCGGGGTAGCATCACCGCTTTTTACAGCGTCCTTATGGAAGGCGACGACCAGCAGGATACGTTGGTGGACGTGATGCGGGCCTTGCTGGATGGGCACATTGTGCTCGACCGCAAGCTGAACATGCAAGGTCACTTTCCGCCGATTTCCATTCTGGATAGTCTGAGCCGTTTCACTAGCGCCGTCTGTTCGAAGGAACATTTGGACAAAGCTCGCCGCTTGCGCAAGCTCCTTGCCTCGTATGCCTCCTCGGAGGATTTGATCCGGGTTGGAGCTTACCAGAAAGGGCTTGACGCGGTCCTCGATCAGGCCGTTGTCGCGCTGCCCGCAATCAATGCTTTCCTGCAACAGACTGCGGACCAGGCCGCAGCGTTTGACAAGCATGTGAACGATCTGCAGGCTCTGCCGGGATAAATTCAACATGGCCTTCCGATTTTCGCTTCAAGCCCTGCTGCGCTTACGCCGCAGTTACGAACAGCGGGAGCGCCTGCGCCTGCTGGCGCTCGCTTCGGCCATCGCCCGGCTTCGCACTCTTCTTGAGGAAATCTCCAGTGAGCAACAACGGATCTTCCAGACTCAGCAGGAAAGCCTCGTGGCAGGTACTTCCGGTGCTGAACTACACCTGTTGCAGTCCTCCCTGGTCCTTCAAGTTGAAAAACAAAAAACTTTACAGGAGCAGATTCGCCGGGTGGAACAACAACTCGATGCCCAGAAGCTCGCCTACCGCGAAGCGCAGAAGAACCGGAAGATTCTGGAGAACCTACGTGACCGCCAATTGGAGATTTACGAGCTAGAACAGAACCGCCGCGAGCAACAGGCCTTGGACGATCTCTTCAACATGCGGCGCGCGCAGAGCTTGGGCAGGACGTTGTTGCCCGGCGAGTAGGCAAAAAAGTCCCGTTCTCGCGGGACTGGATCGTATATACTCCCCCGCTTCACAACCCGGTCAGACTGTCAACCTCTCTGTTATCAAGGCCTTGTGTTCAGTTACTGCGCGGCTTGGCCGATTGGTACAAGGCTTGCCTTACTTAAAGGGCGTGAGGAGCAATTGACGTGGTCCAACCGATTCCATTAACCCCGGCTGTTGAGATAAGTCAGACATCATCCCAAGCGGCGACGCCTGACTCTGCCAACTCATTTCAGAATCATCTGGACCATGCGTTGAACTCGCAGGCGAACGGCCAGCCCGTCGTCACCGTCCAGCCCAGGATGAAAAACAAAGACGCATCACGGGCCGAAGCCGGAACGGCGCCAGCGGCTGGAACTACACCTCCAGTTTCCCCTGATGAGCAACCGGCGCCGCACAAGGGTCTGCAAAGCCCGGCGGAGAATCATACGGAAACAGAATCGCAGTCCGGTCAGTCAACAGGTTCACCAGTGCAAACTGCAGGAATCACCGCAAGCGATTCCTCGGATCCTGGATGTCAAGCGAACGGCGCTTCTCCGGCGTTTTCTCCGCAGGTCGAATTGGCAAACCCGGCTGCCGGCATTTTGTCTACGCAAACGGCCCCTACAATCTCTGATCAAACCAAATTCTCTGACACGGCAGCGCAATCCCCGTTTTTCGGGCCAGTTATTTCCACAAGTGACGGGCAAGGACCGATCAAGTCTGGGACCGATGCTCAGGTGGCAAGTACGCCAGAAACAACTTCATCCAATGATCCCTTAACTTCCAAAGGGCTGGGTGAATTCTCGCCTTTAACTCAGCAGGCCGCCGAAAAGATTTTCGCCAATGTTGCCGGAACTTCTCCCGATGGCAATTCCGCGACAGATGGCAATCCTGCGACAGCCGTGCAGCCTGATATTGGCAAGGGTGCCCTGGGCGCCTCAGCCATTCTGAACAGTCTCCAAGCAGAGAAAGCTTCGTTACAGGCTTTCGACGGATGGGTTGAATCTAAAAACCCCGGAAACAGCGCCGAACAGCTCTCGCCGAATTCCCACAGTCTTATGGACGCGCTGAATGGAGAATCCCAGGCTGGGAACAAGATCGAGGCAAACAGCCAAAAGACAGGATCGGAAACTGGGCAGAACTCCAATGGGCAACCGGATCCAAAGGCTACCTCCGACTCCGCCCTCACCTCCGGGCCTGTCAGCTCCGGTTCAAAAGACAATTCCTTTCTGGGCGACCTCTCATCCCGGCATCCTAACCTTGCAGTAGCAATGAATGTCACTCCGGCGACCACTCAGGCGGCAAGCTCACAGACTGAGACTCCTGCGACGGCAACTCCTCTACCTGCAAATGCAAATTCGTTACAGTCACCCAATCCAACGGCGGGTAACGGAACGGGCAACGCCCCAAATACTGCGGCATTCACCAAAGCCATGTCGACGGACCTCCCGGCCTATGCTCCCGCCCCTGCGAACCCCGTAAACACAGCCGGGCTGACCCAAAACGGCGGTAAAGTGGAAATGCGCGTCGATCTGACGACCGAAGCTCTCGGTTCGGTCCAGCTTCACGCGGTGATGCAGGATGGGCGTTTAGGGGCTTCGATCGGAGTAGAGAACCGGGACGCTCATACGCTGCTGACCAGCGAATTGCCAGCTTTGCAACAATCCTTGCTGGACAAGAACGTCCAGATCGAACACCTTTCGGTTCTTGACAGCTCCCTATCCGGAAGCGGCCAGAAGGGGGGCGACGGCTCACAAGCCGGGTGCCAAACCTCCGAGCAGCAGGCGCCAGCCATCTGGCGCACGTGGTCCGGCCAGGGTTCATCCCTGCCCGAACACTCTAACATTTCGAATGAAATTTCACCCGCGGGAAGCGGGCGGCTAAGCGTGAGGGCTTGACCGCAACTCCAATTCAACCAAGGAGAACGAAACACCATGAACATTCAATCGCTTTCACAGAACGCGCCAACGTCCGGGACTTCTTCAAGCACCGCGCCGCCGGCTACGCAATCGGTGACCACCGCCGACTTCATAACCTTGTTGACTGGCGAGCTGCAGGCTCAGGATCCAACCAACCCGATGAGCCCCACGGACACGATCACCCAGCTCGCTCAGTTTGAATCACTCGACCAGCTTAACCAGATTACCAGTTTGCTGCAGAATGCCTTCGGGTCTCAAACTGGCGCCGGGTCAACAAAGCAAACAACCAATTCCAACGGGTCCGGCAACGCCACCCCGTCAATTGCTTAACTCTTAAGGAGGAGAATCTCAATGTCAACCTTTTCGATTTCTGTTGCGGGCATGCTGGCTAACGAAGAAGCCCTCGGAATCATTTCGAATAACCTTTCCAACATGAACACCGTTGGTTTTAAGACGGAAAGCCCTGAGTTCAGCGACCTGGTTTATCAGCAGGTCGGCTCCAGCGGCGGGGGTAACCCGGTTCAGGTAGGGCTTGGAACTACCATTGGCGCAACCAGTACAAACTTCACCGAAGGTAGCATTCAGAGTACCGGCGTACCCACGGACATCGCTCTTCAGGGAGCAGGATTCCTTCAAGTCCAGAAGGGTGGCCTGACGCTCTATACGCGCGACGGAAACCTGACGGTCAATGCGCAGGGGTATCTAACAACCCAGGATGGTGGCCAAGTGATGGGCTACGGGGCAACGAATGGCGTCGTCCAATCGAGTGGAACCCTTCAACCTCTAGCGATAGACTCCACTCAGACCCAACCCGCGAAGGCTACCCAAAATGTTAACATCGGTTTGAACCTGGACGCATCGACTCCCCTCGGCGGGTCCTTCAGCACAACGGCCCAGGTGTTTGACTCCCTCGGGACCAGTCACTTGCTGACATATACTTTCACCAATACCGGTTCCAATGCTTGGAGTTACCAGATCAGCATTCCGGCTGCGGACGTCGGACAAACCGGGAATCCCGTTGTCATCAATAGCGGAAACCTGGCTTTCAATGGCAACGGCGACCTGACTTCGCCGAGTTCGAATGTCACGGGCATCAAGGTCACCGGTCTTGCCGATGGGGCGAGTGCCATGAACTTTGCCTGGAATCTTTACAACTCCAACGGTTCCTCGATCATCACCCAGGTTGCGGGGTCGTCAACGGCAAATTCAGTTCAGCAGGATGGATATGCCAGCGGATCGCTGGCGAGCTTCAGCATCGGACAGGACGGGACAATTCAAGGCACCTTCACCAACGGTCAGACTTCTGCCGTTGGACAAATCGCTCTGGCAACGTTCCCAAACACCCAAGGCTTGCTGCACGTTGGGTCCAACGATTACATGTCTTCGTTGGCGTCGGGACTTCCGGCCATTGGGGCGCCAGGCACTGGGGGGCGGGGCAGTATTACAGATGGAGCCTTGGAGAACTCCAATGTTGACATTGCCTCACAATTCGCCCAGCTTATCACGGCGCAGAATGGCTATCAGTCTGACAGCAAGGCGTTTACCACCTTCAACACCGTTATTCAGGATACTTTCAACCTGATTCCGTAATTTAACAGGCTCCTCGGGCGTTGCCCGCAGCAGCAGATCGATGTGAATGACCGGGCGCCCTAGATTCGATTTTGCAACACCTCTGGCCCTCCCCATACCGGGGAAGGCCAGACTGCTCCTTCAAAGAGGAGAGTTGAGTAGGGCGCCCAACCCACCTTGGCTCAGACTCCCTCCAGGCTGTGCACTCAGAGTTTTCCAAGAGAAATCTAATGAGAATTTCCTTGGTGGGGTGGTAGGACCTGGATGGCGACTCTCATCAAGTGGGGTTGTCAATTATTTGGCTGGCGCTAACAGATTACAAAGGAAAGCGATCTTAATTTTTTAAGGTCTCCTGGGTCGAACTTGCCGAGTTTGGAGTGAGATTTGCTTTTACTCCGGGCGTGGCTAACGAAACCGAAAAACCGACAGCAGCACCCCCCCTAAAAAGAGGATTCCCATCATCACTATTGCGATGGTGGCCATTCTAACCACGGGTATCTCGACCGGGGCCGTGTGGTTTCTCCTCCATCGGCCGGCCTCAGCGTCCTCGGCCCAAGCGAAGGCAAAGATCAAGCCCGCCGGAGACCCGAAAAAGGTTGTAACGGTCTATCCGCTCGAACAGTTCGTCGTCAATCTTGCGGACACAGACCACCCGACTTTTCTTCGCATTGGCATCGACCTGGGAGTTTCAAAAAAGCTCGAAGCAACCGAAACTGCCAAGGACTCTCCCTTCACTCCCCAGCTTCGCGACGCCATTCTCGGCGTGCTGTCCTCCTATCAAGCAAGCCAGCTCCTGGCGCCGGACGGCAAGGGCAAACTCAAAGCGCAACTTCTCAGCACTCTCCAAAACCGCTTGCCGGACCTGGACATCACTCAGGTCTACTTCACCGACTTCATCGTGCAGGAATGAAAATGGAAACCACAACCGCAAAGCCTGAAACAGAACAGACCGCTGCCGCGGAATCCACCGGACAGGACCTCTGGCGCGAGGTCAGTTGGATACCTTGCACGCTAAGCGTGGCCCTGCCCATTCCGGGTGTGAAAGTTCGTGACCTCTTGGCCTTCACGATTGAAACAGTGCTTGACAGTCACCAGCCGGTTGCTTCCTCGCTTCCAGTTTGGGTGAATGGAGTCATGATCGGTCAAGCTGAATTTGACGTGGTTGGTACCCGGCTCACGGTCCTCATCAACGAGTTGCGGTAGGAGATGACAAAGGTGAAGGAAGCGTGGGGAAGATTCTTGACCAAGTGGATAGCGAAGCTCCTGGGCAGCCTTCAAGTAAAGCGCAAGGAACGCAAGATCCAACTTTGCGAAACGCTCTCCTTCGGCGATCGCAGGTTCATAGCACTGGTGATGGTCGAAGGTCAGAAGTTCCTGGTGGGAGGGGCAGGGAACTCCATCTCCTTGCTCACTTCGCTGCCCCAGGCGGTGGCGGACGTGGCGGCACAGGATTTCACCCGAGGAATCAAGATATTCAAATGATACGCCAGCTCAAAAAGATGACATGGGGCTTCACGGGTTGCCTCTTGGCGGGAAGCCGGTGCATGGCCGCTCCCAACCATGCAGGGTCCATCAACCTGCCAGGGATCGGCAACAGTAGTTCCGTGCCCTGGACGGTCCTGGTTCTTTTCACCTTGTTGACTCTGATCCCGGCGATCCTGCTGGCGGTTACTCCCTTCGCCCGGATCCTGGTCGTCTTTCATTTTCTGCGCCAGGCCCTCGGCACGCAAAACGCCCCCACCAATCAAACCATGGTGGGGCTGGCTCTTTTTATGACCTATTTCATCATGGCGCCGGTTGGAACTCAGTTATACCAGCAGGCGATTGTACCCCTGGAAAAAGGAGCTATTACACCGGTTGCCGCTCTCGAACTGGGCTCCGGTCCCTTGCGGACTTTCATGCTGAAGTACACCCGGGAAAAAGATCTGGCGGTCTTTGTGGAACTCGCTCACGAGCCGAGGCCGCACCGGCCGGAAGATCTTCCCCTTCGAGTCATTATTCCGGCTTACATGATTTCCGAGCTGAAAGCAGGCTTCCAGATTGGACTGGTTCTGTTCCTGCCGTTTCTGGTCATCGATCTTGCCGTCGCTTCCATTACCACCTCGGTCGGCATGATGCAATTGCCCCCCGTCATCATTTCAACGCCGCTCAAGATCCTGCTCTTTGTCATGGTGGACGGCTGGAACCTGGTGGTGGGATCTCTGATGAAGAGTTTCTTCTAGGCCAATTCTATGACTCCGGAAAAAATCGTTCAACTCACGCGGATGACAATGGAAACATCGGTGATGATCACAGCTCCCATCCTGGTGGTAGCGATCGTCGTAGGCTTGATCGCCAGTATGCTCCAGGTTATGACATCGCTTCAGGAAACAACACTCGCCACGGTCCCCCGGCTCGCGGCTGTCGCGTTGACCACATTCATCCTGATGCCCTGGTTGCTGCGTAAGCTCGTCTCCTTCGCAACCTTGCTCTTTTCGAATTTCCACCCGTTCGTCGGACTGTAATACCTGAATCCGGCGCATTCTCAGAGGCGGGACGGCGTCTCGGTCGCGGATTGACTGGGTGTTTTGTAATTCGATGCGTTTCAGGATAACGTAACTTTCGGTTAGGTAATCCTGAAATGCGGCATTCGC
>Ga0207416_1003316_pt1 | contig 15658 bp, 13 predicted proteins | sample PaiPotPPM11metaG_FD_184107 | JGI IMG/M metagenome (GOLD analysis project Ga0207416, IMG submission 184107) | Iron sulfur acid spring bacterial and archeal communities from Banff, Canada, to study Microbial Dark Matter (Phase II) - Paint Pots PPM... ...
TCGCCCGCAACAGGTCTTGCGCCGTCGCGACGAACAAGCGGCGCAGCTCTGGGCGGCTGCACTCCTCCTGAATCGCTCGGTAGACCTCTGGGGTGCGATGCGCCAACGACGCGACTCTCGCCGCCAGGTACAGTGTCGGTTCAAAGACGGGCGTGCGATAGGGCAGAAGCTGCGTCGGGTCCTGATTGGCGCGCACAAAGGTGAAGGCGAAACTCAAGAGGGTGAAGTGAGTAAGCGCCTGGACAAAGCTCATGGCGGCGTCGTGCTCGGCGGCCGTGGCCGGCGTCACCAGCATGCCCAGCCCGGCGAGCTGTTCCAGGAACCAGCGTTGCCAAGCCACCGCCGGCCGGGCGTCGGGCGACTCGACGACGGAGACGACGAGACCGGTGACATCACCCGCGGTGCGCCCGAAGAGCGGATGCGTACCGAGGATCCCCACCGAGGTGGGCAGCAACGACGACAGCTCCAGCAGCGGCCGTTCTTTGAGCGAGAGCACGTCTACGGCCAGGCTCCCTGGACGCATCCCGGCGGCATAGGGAGCCAATACCGACCGGAACTGCGCTGAGGAGGTGAAGGACGTGGCGACGAGCAAGATATCGCAGAGCCGGGTTGCCGTCGTCGCTTCGGATAGGTCCAGCAGGCCGACAATGTGCGTGACGTCGCGTAGCGCCGTGAGGCGTGCCAGCGTCTCGGTGATGTCCCGTGGCGCGGCTCCAAGAGCGGGCAACTCAGTCGGGGCGCCGCCACGATGAAATAGCAGCCAGGCCGGCGCCGCTCGCACCTCCCTGCCGGTCAACAAGACAGTCGAGCCGGCCGCATCTCGGCGCCAGCCCCACAGTTGCGCCTCCTCATCACGCCCGGCGAAGAGCGCGGAAAGTCGCTCGACGATCGGCGAGAAGGGAACGGCGCGGACCGGTCCTGTCGTCGTCACCGACGCGAAAAGATCGACGACCAGACAAGCGCGCACGCGCGGCAGGAAGAGCTCAGCGAAAAGGGAGCCCATCGCGCCGGCACCGCCGGCAATTGTCAGGATGGGCGAGGCGTCGCTAGCCAGATCACTCACACGTGCGCGGGCTCGCGTTCCCGCTGCTTGGCCGCCTCGGCGATAACCTGCTGGCTAATGTGGGACGGAACCTCCTCATAGTGGGAGAAGCTGGTCGAAAAGATGCCTCGACCCTGGGTGATGGACCGCAGGTCGATGGAATAGCGCTGCATCTCGGCCTGCGGAACCTGCGCCTTGATGCGCTGCGAGCCGGTTCCGGTCGGCTCCATGCCTTCGATGCGCGCCCGCTTGGTAGTGAGGTCGCTCATCACGTCGCCCATATACGCTTCCGGTACTGTGACGACCACGTTCAGAATTGGCTCGAGCAAGACGGCGTGGGCTTGCTCAGCCGCCTTGCGGACGGCAATGCCGGCCGCCAGCTTGAACGCCATTTCCGAGGAGTCGACCGGGTGATACGAGCCGTCGTAGACGATCGCTCGTACGTCGACGACGCGATTGCCACTGATCAGGCCCTCCGCGAAGGTCTCCTGGATGCCCTTATCCACCGCGGGGATGAACTGCCGAGGCACGGAGCCGCCGACAACCCGATCGACGAATTCATACCCAGCGCCGGTCTCCCGCGGCTCCAGCTCGATCCACACATCGCCGAACTGGCCGTGTCCACCGGTCTGCTTCTTGTGCCGTCCCTGGGCCTTGCCGTTGCCGCGCACCGTCTCTCGGTACGGCACGCGCGGGGTATCCAACACCAGCTCCAGCTTGTATTTGTTCTTCAGGCGCTCCATGGCCACGTCGAGGTGCGTCTCGCCCATTCCGGAGAGGATGGTCTGATTGGTGTCCGGGTCCTTGCGGACCGTGATCGTGTGGTCCTCTTCCATCAGTCGCGCCAGTGCGGGCCCTAGCTTGTCCAGATCGGCCTTGGTCTTGGGCTCGACGGCGACATGATAAGATGGGGGCGGATAGTTGATACCCTCCAGGACAACCGGGTGATCGTGACTGGCTAAGGTGTCGCCCGTGCCGGTGTCGCCCAGCTTGTTGATCACGCCGATGTCGCCGGAGGGCACGTCGCCCGCCGTCTCCTGTAGTTTTCCTCTCGCCGTCGCTACCTGAGCCACTCGCTCTTCGTGCTGCCGGTTACTGTTCCACACGTGCGCGTCGGCGCGGAACGTGCCGGCGATGACGCGGAAGTAGCTGATCTTACCGACGAAGGGATCGCTGGTCGTCTTGAAGACGAGCGCCGCGGTCGCCTTGGCGGGGTTGGCGGTCCCGGCCTCGACCGGTGACGGCAGGCAAGCCACGATGGCATCAAGCACCGCGGGGACACCGACGTTGGTCGAGGCTGAGGTGCAGTAGACGGGCACGACCTTGCCGGCCTTCGTCCCGGCTTGCAGCGCCGCGAGCAGCTCGCCGGCGTCGACCTCCTGCCCGTCCAGGTATTTTGCCAGCAGGTCGTCGTCGAGCTCGGCGATCGTATCCAGGAGGGCTTCCCGCGCCTCGGCGACGCCGTCGCCCATCTCTGCGGGCACCTCCTCCTCGTGCGACTCGCCATTGCTGGTGATGACCGCCCGCTGCGTGATGAGGTCGACGTAGCCTCGAAGCGAGCGCTCGTGGCCAAGGGGGAGCTGCACCACCGCCGCACGACTTCCGTACAGGCTACGCACCCCTTCGATGGCGCGCTCGAAATCGGCGTGCTCCCGATCCAACCGCCCGATCACCACCAGGCGAGGGAGGTCGCGCTCGTCGGCGTACTGGCTCACCAGCTCGGTGCCGACTTCCACCCCGTTGACGGCGCAGACCTGCACGATGGCGGCGTCGGCCACGCGCAATGCCTCCTTGACCTCGCCGGCGAAATCGGTGTAGCCAGGCGTGTCGAGCACGTTCACCTTGGTGTCACGCCACTCCAGCGGACATACGCTCAGGCTGAGCGAGATCTGTCGCCGCTGCTCCTCGGGATCGAAGTCGGAGACGGTATTCCCTTCCTCCACGCTGCCACGTCGAGTGATCGCCGCGGCCGTGTAGAGCAAGGCTTCGGTCAGCGTCGTCTTGCCGGCGCCCCCGTGGGATATCAGCGCGACATTCCGTAAGTTGGCGGGTGAATATGTCCTCATAGCTCCTCCTCACCGACAGGGCCACATCGACTGGCGGAGCGGAGATTATACTCCGTCCGCGCCGGCGACCGGTGTCGCGGAGTTCCCCCCGGCGGCGCGGCTGCGCCGCTCACGCAGCGCCCGGCTCACCGCCCGTTGGAGCAAGACGACGATGAGTGACAGCGTAGCCAGCGGAAGCCCGAAGACTGCCAGCCAGATCAGCGCATCGGCCACGGCATGGCCGAAGGCGCCAAGAGCCGTCAGGGCCGCCATAAGCGTGCGAATCGCGCTCCATCCCGGCTGTAGAACCGCAGCCGACGCGCCCGGCTGGATCGTGACCGTAATCGTGCTGAAGGCACTGTGGTTCTTGAGGTAGTTCTCCCGGCCTACGAGCTGCTCGATCTGTGTGTTGACGTCGGTGATCTGGCGCTGCACCGCCAGGGTGTCGTCCAGCCGCTGCGACTTCGCAAGCAACTGCAAGAGCTGCGCCTGGGTCGCCTGCAGCGCGTGCAGGCGCGCATCCACGTCTACGAATTGCTCGGTCACATCCTGCGTGTTGCTCGTCTCGCTTACGACACGTGTGCCCAGCTTGCGCAACTGATCCATGACTGCGGCAAAGGACGTCGCCGGCACGCGAATGGTCACGCTGGCCGTGAGGACATTGCCGGTAAACTGTGTCTTTTCGTCCGAGACGTAGCCGGCGTCCGCGCCGTCGATCGCGGAGGCCGCGATCTGGCGGACGCCGGTCACCAGCCCCGCCGGGTTGTCCGCCTCGATCTCGATGGCGGCAGTTCGAATGAGCATCTGACCCACCTGCAAATCCGGCAGCGACGCCGACTGCGCGACGGAGGCGGCGGCCTGGCTGGTGGCCGGCCGCGCGACGCTGCCGCCTGCCGCGTTCAATGGAGCAATGCCTGCAGGAGACCGCGCGGCCGTCGATGCGGCGCCATGCGGGCCGCCGCAGGCGGAGAGGGCAAGCGCAACGAGAACCAACAGCGGGAAAAGAGAAGGGAATCGGGCGCGGATCGCGGCAAACGCATCGGCATTTAGGGCGGAGCGCTCTCCCCACTGCGTGGGGTCCCCGACTGCTCGCCGCGCCCTTGGCATCATCGGTCGCGCCGGGCAGATTAGGGCGCGGCGAGCAGCGCCCCGAAGACCGGGTACCGTGGACAATGGCGGCACTGATAGCAAACCTCCCACGAATTGGCGCATTGACCAGGACCTTTCTTGAGCACGAACCCAGCGGTGTTACGATTCGGCCGCTACTCATCCCAATCAACGACTGGCCGATCGGAAAGGTTCCCAGGCGTGCAGCAGGTCGGGAGCGACGTCGACGAGCTGAGCGTCGCCCGTGCCCGCCGTGGCGACCTGCCGGCATTCAACACGCTCGTAGAGCGTTACCAACAGACCCTATACGCCGTAGCGCTGCGCATGTTGGCCGATCCGCACGCGGCTGCCGACGTCACCCAAGAAAGCATTCTGGCAGCCTGGCAGCACTTGGCAGACTTCCGCTCCGGTAGCGTGCGCGCCTGGCTCACCCGCATCGTGGTCAATCGTTGCTACGACGCGCTGCGCTCGCGACAGCGCCGGCCCGAGTACTCCTTTGACGCCTTGCTCGATGCGCAACCTCAGTCTGAGGCGCTGGCCGGTCAGGCGCCGGACCCTTTGCAGGCGGCGCTCGCCGGCGAGCTGGGCCGGCATCTGACGGCGGGCCTCACTCAACTTCCGCCGGACCAGCGAGCCGTGGTGATCCTTTGCGACGTACAAGGCTTCAGCTACGGCGAGGCCGCCGAAGTCGAGGGCTCCAACGTAGGAACGATCAAGTCCAGGCTCAGTCGCGGCCGGGCCAAGCTGCGCGACTGGTTATCAACTAGGCCGGAACTCTTGCCGGTGACTGTGCGTTCTCTATACGGACGGGGAGACGATGAGCACGCCGGCTGACGAGCATCCCGACGCGCTGCTCGCCGACTATTCGGTGGACGGCTTGCCCACTGCCCAGGTCCTGCTTGTCGAACGCCACCTGGCGACTTGTCCGCGCTGCCGCACCCGGCTCGAATCGCTGCGGACCACCGCGGTCCTGCTCCGCAGCCTGCCCGAGCCGTCGCTGCCGCGCTCGTTCACGCTTCGCCATGCGGCGCCGAGGTCGCGGCGGCCACTGGCGCTACCTGTTTCGCTGCTCTCTGCTGCCGCCGTCCTGCTCCTCGCCTTCGGGCTTTCCCTCGCCGTGTACCCGCCACGAACGACTGTCACGGCGTCGACCGCTAGCCGTCCTGCAGCCGTCGCGGCGGGCGGCACTGCATCGAAAGCCGCGGCCGCGCCGACGGCGGGACCGGCATCAGCGGCGCTCGCGGCCGCCCAGAACCGCGACCAATCCTCAGCGGCAGCGAGTAGTCAGGCAGGTGCAACCTCCGCGGCGGCTTCCATGTCTCAGGCATCGCAGCAGGAAGGGAGCGGTACCTCCGCCCTGCGCCGGCCCTTCGCCGCAGCTGCGCCCAGTTCGGCCCGCCCGCCCGGCCAAGCTTCTGAGGCGCCGCCACGCGTGCCTGGTCCGACAAACGAAGCCGCGCAACAAGCGCCCTCGGCCACCGCGGCAGGGCCATCTATCCATATGTCGCCACTGCAGCTCGGCCTGGGAATCGCGGGCGTTGCCTGCCTGCTTGCCGGGGTTGGCTCGCTCGCGCTGGCGCGGCGTAGGTCCGCAGGCTAGGCGCCACAATCGACCCACTGGATTACCGTCGAAACCGAGGTTAAATCTGAAGCGCTCGGTCTCGCCACCGTTTTTCGCCTGCCGCACTTCGCTACAATCACGTTACAGCCATTCCTTGCAGCGGTGGGAGCTGGTATGCGATGTAGACAGACTATGTGTTGGAAGCCCTGCGCCGTTGGTCTTGTGGCGGTGACGCTCACTCTTGTCTCTCCAGCAGCGTTCCATCCGGCAGCGCAGTTGGATGGAGCAGCGGCGACCACGCCCATCGCGCTTCGCGCCGTCCAGGTAGCGAGCGTCGTTTCCGCGCCGGGCGGCAGTCCATCGGGGCTGGCGGATCCCTCGGGCGCCGGGCGCGATAGGACGATTTCGCAAAGCAGACCTGCGGAATCCCTAGCAAGGGAACGAACGGACCGGGTCACCGTCGCGGCTCAGACGACGCTGGGAGCCACTGGTCCGACACCCTCCCCGACCGCCATGCCGCTAGATGTCCTGTGGTCACGTCTCCGGGCCTTGCAGTTTGCGCCTGTCTTGGAGCACCTGGCGCCGCTGCCGCTGTCCGCCCGCGACGATCCGCTGTTCGGAGTCGACGACGCTTTGGCAGCCGACGATCCGACGGCGGCGATACTGCGCGGAAATGGGGCCTCGATCGACCGGCTGGAGGTCCGGTGGGACGACGTAGAGCCAGAGCCAGGAGTCTTCGATTTTCAGCGAGTGGACGACTTGCTGGCGACGTCCGCGACGCTGGGCTTTTCGGTCCTCGCCGTCGTCGATGGAACTCCGGCGTGGGCGGTCGACTCGACGACCGTGCCGGGCGCCGGCCCCCCAACGGGTCTGGACGCCGCCCCGTTTCTGGCCGACGGTTCGCCTAATCCCGGCAATCCTTGGGCCTTCTTTCTCGCGACTATTTCCAATCGGTACGGGAGCCGCCTCGTTGGCTGGGAGATCTGGAATGAGCCTAACAGCCCGGAGTTCTGGCGCGGCGCCACGGATCAATACGCCCAATTGTTGATTGTCGCCCACACGGTCCTTTCGCGCCAGTCACCGAGCGCTCCCGTCCTCATCGGCGGACTCGTCGACGACGACGGCGCCTTCCTCAAAGCCCTGATGCCGCGTCTCTGTCCGGCTGCCGCGTGCCAGGCTCCGTTCGCGGCCGTGGCCTGGCACGTTTACGACAATCCGGCGGCGGTGCTCGCGGTCGCGGCGACGACGCGGTCGATCATGGCGCCGTTTCGCCTGTCCCCTGCCGTCTGGATCACCGAGGCCAACGTCCCCGTGGATGATCCCGAGTCGCCGGGTGACGCCATCGCGGGACCAGACTCAGTGACGCCAGCCCAACAGGCGGCTTTTGTCATGCAGGTCTACGCACTGGCCCGTGTCGCCAACGCTCGCAGCGTGTTGTTCTACCGCGCGTCCGACGTCGACGATCGCGGCCACTATTGGGGCCTGCTGCGACAGGATCTGACTGCCCGGCCCGCCTTGATGGCCTACCGGACGGCCGCCCAATGGCTGAGCGGCTCGCGAGCAACGAGTCTTGTGCATCCATTGCCCTTGGTAACCGAGGCCAAACTCTGTCGCGGAAATCAGGCGGAATATGTCGTTTGGACGGAGGAGCCAAGCGGGACGACGATCAAGATTCCGTCCGACGGTCGCTCAGGTCAACTCATTCAGGTCGACGGAACGGCGATCGAGGTGCATGCCTCCGCCGGCTCATTTGACGTTGCTCTGCCCGGCGCTGGCGGGCACGGCCCGGCCGCTGTGGCGCTCGGCGCGCCCGTCATCCTGATCGTGCCCAGCAATACCGGCTGCTAATCTTGCTTCTTGGCGGCGGCAAGCTCCACCTGATGCATCAGGTCGTCCATGGCGAACGGCTTCGACAACACCGCCTCCGCTTTTTCGCGACCGCTATAGTTGAGCCGCGACGTGTAGCCGGACACCACCACGACCGGCACTTTCTTGGCGTCCCAGTCGTCCTTCAATTCTTTGAGAAGGGTGTTTCCGTCGTAGTCAGGGAGGGCTAGCTCCAGCACGACGGTAGCGGGCTTCTCATCCTTCACGAACTTGACCAGGCCGGCGCCGCGCCGGCGAACCACCGGCTCATAGCCTCGGTTGCGGAGGGCACGCGCTACTTCATCGCAAACCTCGCTATCTCCGTCGACAATTACAACTTTCCGGCTCTTCGTGTCGGTAGCCATTGCTCTTTTCTCCTGGACGGTACTACTGTCGTCTCTATGGCGCAGGCGGACGACCGCCCGCGGCTACATTTTAGGATGCCATTGTAACAAAACCGCGCCGCCCGAGCCATGATAGACCAAGCGCTCTTTTGACGATCGCCTGGCAATTGTGCTACCGTATGTTCAATTGAAGATGGCGCAGAACGGGACGACTACCCGGGGCCAAGGTACCCAGAGAGCCGGCAAATTGCTGCGATGCCGGCGCCGATGGCCACGGTGAATGGACCCGCGAGTCGCGGCCCGAAGCTCGCACCGGTTGTGGGTGTGTAGGCGCCGCCGGAAGTCCCCCGATACCGAAGGACAGGGCATCGGCCTGATATGCAGCGCCCGTGCCCGCAACGAGGTTCGGCGCCCGACGCCGGACGAACCGGGGTGGCACCACGACGATTCTTTCGTCCCCGAGATGGAAGAATGTATGGTTGGTGAGGCGGTGCGGAGCCGCCCCGGAAGAGGCGCACCGGTGCAGTCGCTCATCGGTCCAGGGCTGAGCTTTCACGCGCGACCGCTGTCGCTCGACATCCCATTCCTGGAGGTGTTCGCTCGTCTGCACGCCCGCCTGCCCCGGGTGTTCTTGCTGGAGTCGCTCGAAGCCGATGAGCGCGTCGCCCGCTATTCCATCATCGGCTTCGCACCCAAGCATCACATCACGGCAAAGGAAGGCCGCCTCTTTGTCGACGGCGACGCTGTGACCACCGCCAATCCTTATCTGGCGTTGCGCGAGCTGTTGGGGGCGCAGCGCCTACCGACGCCCGGCTACTGCGGCGGCCTGGTCGGCTATTTCTCCTATGAAGCCACGCGTTACTTCGAGAGCGGGCTCCGCTTCCAGCAGACGGCCTTCCCGGACTTTGAGCTGGGTCTGTTCCTGGATGGCCTCATCCTCAATCGCCTGACCGGGAGCATCTACTATTTCTACCTGCAGCAGGATCGCAGCGAATTGCTCCTGCAGAGCATCGCGGAAGGACCGCCAGCCTCCGACGATGTCGATGCCGTCCTTGCTGTCGAGTACCTCGGCAGCAACGTCAGTCGCGACGAGCATAACGCGCAGTTCGCCGCGGTTATGGCGGAGATCCAGGCCGGCAACAGCTATCAGGTCCAAATCTCGCGCAAATTCCGCTACCGGATCGAAGGGTCGAAGCTGCCCATCTACCAGGCGCTCCGCGAGCTGAACCCGTCGCCACACATGTTCTACTTGAAGTTCGACGACCGTGAGCTCATCGGGTCCAGTCCGGAGATCGTGGTCCGGTTGGAGCGCGGCCTCATGGAGGTCATCCCGATCGCCGGTACGCGGCGACGCGGTCGCGACCGCGAGGAGGATGAGGCGCTGGCGCGGGAGCTCCTGGAGGATCCCAAGGAGCGCGCCGAGCACATGATGCTGGTCGATCTGGCTCGAAACGACGTGGGGCGACTCTGCCGATTCGGTACCGTGCAGGTCCGCCGGCTCATGTACCTGCTCAGGTTCAGTCACGTGCAGCACATCGTCACGGACGTGGAGGGGCGACTGGCGCCGGGGCACGACATGTTCGATGTCTACGCCGTGTCGTCACCCGCCGGCACCGTCACGGGCGCACCCAAGATCGAGAGCATGAAGATCATCAACCGCGTGGAGAAGGAGGGGCGCGGCCCCTACTCCGGCTCCGTGGGCTACTTCTCCTTGAGTGGTGATTGCTACTTTGCCATCGCGATTCGCAGCCTTTTCGCCCAGGGTAGCGACGCCTGGGCGCAGGCCGCCTGTGGCATCGTCTACGATTCTGTCGCGGATTTGGAGTACAAGGAAGTGGAAAACAAGGGCGCGGCGGTTCGGCGAGCGATTGAGCGGGCGGCTCGATGAGCACGCTCATTATCGACAACTACGACTCGTTCACCTACAACCTGTACCAATATCTCGGCGAGTTGGGTGGTGACCCGTCGGTCGTGCGCAACGACGAGGTGACGCTGGCCGAGGTACGCGCGCGGTCGCCGCACCGTGTCGTGATCTCACCAGGCCCCGGCTCGCCGGACGAACCACGCTACTTTGGCGTCTGTGCCGACGTCATTCGCGAGCTGGGACCGGAGCTGCCGGTGCTGGGAGTGTGTTTGGGACACCAGGGCATTATTCACGTCTTTGGCGGCAGGCTGAGCCGCGCGCCATTTCCCGTACACGGCAAGGTCTGGCGCGTGCAGCACGACGGCACTGGGCTGTTCAGCGGCCTACCTTCGCCGATCGAGGCGATGCGTTACCACTCGCTCATGGGCGAGCAACTGGAGCTGCCCGACTGCCTGCAGATCAACGCGCGCACCGACGACGGTCTCGTGATGGGCGTCCGCCATACCGACTTTCCCATCCACGGCATCCAATTCCACCCCGAGAGCATCGGCACGCCGCAAGGTAAGCAGTTGCTGGACAACTTCTTGCGCCTGGACGCGCGAGTTCCGGTTGGAGTGGGGCGATGATCAAAGAGGCGATCGCCCAGGTCGTCGACGGTCATTCGCTCACCGCGAGCCAGGCCGAGGTTGTCATGCTGGAAATTCTGGAGGGAGTCGCTACGCCGGCGCAGTGGGGAGCGCTGATGCTGGCGCTTCGCATGAAGGGCGAGACGCCGGAGGAGCTCAGCGGCTTCGCCGCCGCGATGCGCGCTCGCGTGACGGTGGTCCTAACCGACGCCCCTGTTGTGGATACCTGCGGCACCGGCGGCGACGGGGCGCACACGTTCAACATCTCGACGCTGGCGGCGTTAGTCGTGGCTGCTGCCGGCCAGCCGGTGGCCAAGCACGGTAACCGCGCCATGAGCAGCGTCTGTGGCAGCGCCGATCTTCTGGAAGGACTCGGCGTCAACATTCAGCTGGGACCAAACGAGGTCACCCGCTGCATCGCGGCGACCGGATTCGGATTCATGTTCGCGCCGCTCTACCACCCCAGCATGCGCTTCGCCGGCCCACTCCGCCGGGAGATCGGCGTCCGTACCGTGTTCAATCTGTTGGGTCCGCTTACCAACCCGGCCCGCGCCCGCCGCCAGTACCTGGGGGCGCCCAACCCCGTAATCGGTGAGAAGCTCGCCCGAACGCTGGCGCTGCTCGGTAGCGAGCATGCCCTGGTGGTCTGCGGCGAAGGGAATATCGACGAGCTCACCTTGACCGGAGCGTCGCACGTCTGGGAGGTGCGCAGCGGCGATCTGTGCTCGTATATGCTGACGCCCGAGCAGGTTGGTCTTGATCGGTGCCATCGCGACGCGCTAGCCGGCGGTGATGTGGCGCAGAACGTCGCCATCGCTCAGCGCGTGCTGGCTGGCGAGCCGGGGCCGTGCTTAGACGTGGTGCTGCTCGGCGCCGGCGCCGCGCTGTACGCGGCCGATGCCACGCCCGGCATCCGCGAGGGCATCGCCGTGGCACGGGAGGCGGTTGCCTCGGGGCGAGCCGCGGAGACCTTGGCGGCGATCGTGGCGTTTGGAGCCGGGCATGATTCTTGACACCATAGTCGAAAAGCGACGCGAGGATTTGCAGCGCTCCAAGGGGGCCATCCCCGAGCGGTTGCTGCGCAAGATCATCGCCACGCTGCCGGCGACACGCGACTTTGCCGGGGCGCTGCGACGCCCCGGCGAGGTGGCGGTGATCGCCGAGATCAAGCGCGCCTCGCCGATCAAGGGCGTGCTGCGCGCTGACCTGGATCACCGGGCGCTGGCCCAGACCTACGAGGAGTCCGGCGCGGCGGCCATCTCGGTGCTCACCGAAGAGCGACACTTCCAGGGCAGCATGAACGACCTGCGTCAGGTTCGCGGCTTGACCACGGTCCCAGTTCTGCGCAAGGACTTCATCGTCGACCCCTACCAGGTGCTGGAGGCCCGAGCCGGGCACGCCGACGCCGTCCTGTTGATCGTGGCAGTTTTGGACCAGTACGAGTTGAACTCGCTGCTGGCGACGGCGGAGAGCATTGGCCTGACGGTGCTGGTGGAGGTGCATACGCCGGCCGAAGCCGAACGGGCCCTGAGCGCGGAAGCCACGATCATCGGCGTCAACAATCGCAACCTGGAGGATTTCAGGGTCGACCTGGAGACGACCGAGCGGCTTATGGGGTACCTGCCGGCGGGATGCACCGTCGTCAGCGAGAGCGGCATCCGCACGGTCGACGACGTGCGGAGAGTCCGCGATTGGGGCGTCAACGCGATCCTGGTGGGCGAGGCCCTTGTGACGTCCGACAATGCTGGTCGTGACCTTGCTGCGCTAGTCACCGCGGGCCGGGCGTCAGATGATTAATTGCCCACCGCGGGTGAAGATCTGCGGCACCCGCACGCTAGCCGGCGCTCAAGCGGCCGTGGACGCCGGCGCCGACCTGCTCGGCTTCATCTTGTATCCGCCGGCGCGGCGGTACGTGCCGCCCGACCAGGTGGCGCTGATCCTCCGTCAGTTGCGCGGCCGCTCGACCGTTCGCGCGGTCGGCGTATTCGTAGATCAGGACGTCGCCCACATCGCCGCCGTGGCGGACCGGTGCGGTCTCGACCTCATCCAGCTCTCTGGCGACGAGGCGGCTGAGCTGACGCGGGCCTTGTCGAGGCCGGTGGTCAAAACGTTCCGGCCAGCCTCCGCTGCCGATCTCCCCGACTTCCCGGCCTACCGGCTGCACGCGGCACTGCTGGAGGCGCCGGGACGCGGCTGGGGCGGCAATGGTCGCCTCACCGATTGGTCGATCGCTCGTGCCGTGCAGCGATCCGCCGCCCGCCCGCTCGTGTTCCTGGCGGGGGGCCTGCACGCTGGCAACGTCGGCGACGCCATCGCCGCCGTGCAGCCTGATGGGGTAGACGTGAGCTCCGGTGTGGAAACCGGCGGTGTTCAGGACCCAGAGCGCATCGCCGCCTTCGTGGCGGCCGCGAAAGGACAAAGGCCATGAGTATTGCTGAGGCAGCTCCCACCGTAGGCAAGCGAGGGTACTTCGGGCAGTTCGGAGGACGCTATGTTTCTGAGCTGCTGATCGGGGCGCTCGAGGAGCTGGAAACGGCCTTCGACTCGGCCTGGGCCGACCCCGCGTTCCGCGGGCGGCTGGATACGTTGCTCGCTCAGTACGTCGGGCGTCCCACTCCCCTCTATCCGGCGCGGCAACTGTCGCGCCGGCTGGGCATCGACGTCTACCTGAAGCGCGAAGACCTGGCCCACACCGGGGCCCACAAGATCAACAGCGCCCTCGGCCAGGCCTTGCTGGCCGAGCGGATGGGGAAGCGGCGGGTGATTGCTGAAACCGGCGCCGGCATGCATGGCGTCGCCACCGCGACGGCCGCCGCCATGCTGGGCCTGGAATGCGTCGTCTATATGGGCAGCGAGGACATGCGCCGGCAGGCGGCCAACGTGCAACGCATGACGCTGCTGGGAGCCGAGGTCCGAGCGGTGGAGTCGGGGAGCCGCACACTCAAGGACGCCATTAACGAGGCCATGCGCGACTGGGCGGCCAGCGTCGAGCAAACCTTCTACGTCTTCGGTACCGTCGCTGGGCCGCATCCCTATCCCACCATCACGCGCGAGCTCCAATCGGTGATCGGGCGGGAAGCGCGCCGGCAGATCCTCGACCAAGCTGGCCGGCTGCCGGCCGACGTCATCGCCTGCGTCGGCGGTGGCAGCAACGCCATGGGCATCTTCGCTGGCTTTCTCGGCGACCCAGCGGTGCGGCTGACCGGCGTGGAGGCTGCTGGGCGAGGCGTAGATACCGCTGAACACGCCGCCACCTTGAGCGCCGGTTCCATCGGCGTGCTGCACGGCGCCCGTACCTACCTCCTGCAGACGCCGGACGGCCAGATCCTGGATACACACTCGATCTCGGCCGGCCTGGACTATCCGGGCGTCGGTCCCGAGCACTGCGCCCTCAAGGACAGCGGCCGCGCTTCCTACGTTGCCGTCACCGACGATCAGGCGCTGGACGCCTTCCAACTGCTGGCTCGGACGGAGGGCATCCTGCCCGCATTGGAGTCGTCGCACGCCATCGCTTGGCTAACGGTCGCGGCTGACAAGCTCGGCGATGGGCCGGTGCTGGTCAACCTTTCCGGTCGCGGTGACAAGGACATGCCGACCGTGCTACGTGCCCTGGGAATGGAGTAATCCGCTGTGTCGAGCATTATCACGGACACACTGCGGCGGCGTCAGGCCGAGCGGCGCACGGCGCTCTTGCCTTATCTCACGGTCGGATTCCCCGACATTGACGCGACGCCGGACTTGGCTGAAGCATTGGCGTGTGGTGGCGCCGACCTGATCGAGCTGGGGGTGCCCTTCTCCGATCCCATCGCCGACGGCGTCTCGATCCAGCGGGCGGGGCAGCGGTCCCTCAGCAACGGCGTCGACCTGGCGCGGTGCCTGGACACCGCTGAGCGCTGCCGCCAGCGCACCTCGGTCCCCCTCATCCTGATGGGTTACTACAACCCGTTCCTCCAGTACGGTCTCGACCGGCTCTGCCGTGAAGCGGCCGATTGTGGCGTGGCTGGCTTCATCGTTCCCGACTTGCCGCCCGAAGAGTCGGACGACATGCGCGACGCCGCCTGCGCGCGCGGCCTGGACGTGGTGTTTCTAGCGGCGCTCACCAGCTCGGAGGCCCGCCTGGACCAGATCGGCCAGATGTCCGCCGGCTTCGTCTACTGCGTGACCGTGCGCGGCGTGACGGGGGCGCGGACGACGCTTTCGCCGGAGCTGCCCGGCTTCCTCGATCGCGTTCGCCAGCACACCGCGCTGCCCCTGGCCGCCGGCTTCGGCATCAGCACACCGGAGCACGTCCGCGACGTCGGCCGCCATGCCGATGCCGCGGTCGTTGCCAGCGCCCTAGTCAACCTGCTGGAACAGACCGAGCCAGCGGAGCGACCGGCGGCTGCCGAGCGCTTCGTCCGCTGGCTAGCGGAGGGGACCGCACCCCACGAAGGGGCTAGGGGTTAGGAGCAGAGGCGGCCCCACCCCCGGCCCCTCTCCAGCGGAGCTGGAGAGGGGAGACCACGAAGGGAGCCGGGCGGCCCTGCCCACTCCGTCCGGTTTCACCCCTCTCCAGCTCCGCTGGGGAGGGGCCGGGGGTGGGGCGCTCACTCCGGCCGCAAGCTCGCCAGGATCTCCTCGACCGCGAAGTCGGCGGCGGCGGTGACGGCGTCGGCCGCCCCGTAGTAGAGCCGCAGCCGCTCCCCCCGCGCGTCCAGCGCCACCGCCCCGCACGAGAGCACCACGTTGCCGTAGAAGCCCGCCCGCTCGTAGGCCGCCTCCGGCGCGAGGATCGGCTGGGGCGAGCGCGCCAGCACCCGCCGCGGATCGTCCCCGTCCAGCAGGAGGCCGCCCATGCAGTAGCGGTTGGCCTGGTCCACCCCGTGGTACAGCACGAGCCAGCCCGCTTCCGTGCGCAGCGGCACGCAACTGCCGCCGGTGCGCTTGGAGTCCCACCGGCCCGGGCGGGGCAGGGCCAGGGGCTGGTGGCCGCCCCAGCAGGCCAGGTCGGGGGAGCAGGAGAGCCAGACGCCGTGGACCTTGGCGAAGCTGGCGGGCATGGGCCGCGTCAGCGCCCAGTAGCGCCCGCCCAGCCGCTCGGGGAACAGCGCCACGTCCTTGTGGTCGGCCAGGAACATGACCCCCTCCCGCCGGAAGCCGCGGAAGTCGGCGGTGACCGCCAGGCTGGTGGCGATGCCGTGGCGGCTGGGCGTGACGTAGGTGA
>Ga0207416_1003319_pt1 | contig 15639 bp, 15 predicted proteins | sample PaiPotPPM11metaG_FD_184107 | JGI IMG/M metagenome (GOLD analysis project Ga0207416, IMG submission 184107) | Iron sulfur acid spring bacterial and archeal communities from Banff, Canada, to study Microbial Dark Matter (Phase II) - Paint Pots PPM... ...
AAGGTTCTACAGGGAATATGTACGATAGTTTTTGTTATCGTCTGCTCATAGAAAGTATTTCTTTTTAAAATTCATTGTAAAAAAGTACAAAATTAACGCTGCCGCCCTCCCTGGATGGTACACCCTACCTTGTATACATATGAAGTTCGATGCTGCAAATGCAAATAACTTTGCCGAAGAATAACATTAACGATGTAGAGTATATACTATCTAATTTCTCAAACCCGAGGCAATTAATACTACAGGAAGAGGACGAGGAAGGATTTTTTCGAACACTGTCACCCATCTGTATCGGGGGCGGCAATAGCAGAAACGCTTGTGGGTGGTAGGTTGAGTACGCTAATAATTTCAATTGCTCTATTCTTCTGATAATAATGTATGATTTTTCGAAAATAATACTTATTACGGGCAGTGGTTGCCAGTAAACGAACTAACGTATTTAGATTTAAATACGATAGCCCGAAATAGCCTCGAATTCTATTGAGGCCGAAAAGCCTTTGTTTATATCTACACCGGAATTTGTGTAGACCGTCTCACAAGCCCATGGCGAATCTGCCAAAAACTGATCGACGTGTTGTTATTGCTACTTTTTGTCGAGAATTGAATTTAGCTTGGGGACCAAATTAGAGATGCTGACGGGTTTGTTAATAAAATGGGCATCTGCCAAGATCTTATCGAATTCTTTTCTATCTATTTCAAATGCTGTGAGGAATACGATTTTGATTGATGGGCTTCTTTCTTTTAAGCGACGATATAATTCAAACCCGGTCATTTTTGACATTCTGATGTCTGTGAGTACGAGATCATAATAGTCATCTGGATGGCTTGCAAAAGCATTCAAAGCTGACTCGCTAGTGGAAAAAACCTCAACATTGAATCTATTCTCGAAATTACTAGATTCTAAATCACGCTTTAAAATACGTAAAATATCCTTCTCATCATCAACAACCATGATTCTTGGACTAAGATTCTTCTGGTCTCTATCAATCACAAGATATTTCGTAAATATGATATTATATAACGTTATCAATAGCGGGTGAACGCATATTTGGTCGAGTAACAAATATGCATCTGCATCCGGGTGAATTCTGACAATTCACGGTAACGGTAAAACCAGCTCTTCGCCGCAGATTGGTACTTGGATCCCTTTGCTTAATCTTGTAGGAAGGAGATCCATCCCTTTCTTGCTAACGGTTCGCCTCTTTCGATACCAAATGAAGCAAGGACCTTTGCCTCACTTTTGCTGCTAGCACGTTAATGGGGTCCTTTGAGGGGCACAGAAGAGAGAAGAGAGGTTACATCTGTCTGTGACCGGTTCTCAATTTCTTAGCCTTCCTTCCTTTGATGTCAATAACATCTTCGACCACTAACCCATAATCAACAAAGTACTTTATGAAGGTGTGCTAATTGCCAAATACAACTTGTTTAGAATTTAAAAAAAATAAATTGATTTAAAAATTCAGTTTTTATTGTGGACAGCCTTCCATCTTTTGTATGTAGTACCCTTTCGAAGCAATATCACTTTCAATTGGTGGGGGTGCTTCCTGGATATGACAGAATTGACATTCTTCTTGAGTCATTTTTTGCTCCGCTTGACCAATGCTTGCGAGATAGCGCTTGCCATACTCAATTGCCTTCTCGTGAGAAGTATCCGCCTCTACCACAACATCAAAGTGCATCGTTTTGCCGTCACTCTTTTGTACATATGTATCGTATACTGCACATTCCATAAGATTAACTCTCAAGTAACATTATTTATTCCATATCGTTGGCTTCTAATCTAGTAAGGAGAATTATTATAGAACATTTAATACGAGCCCTGCCGAGTATTGATAGAACCCAGGCTCGGAATATAGGACTGAAAACCAAGTTAGATCGGTCAGGGATTTTTCATCAATACTTAGTTGGGAAGCACCTCTCAAGATCACATTATATATACTCATGGAATGAATGTAACTATTATTGGCAATACTTAGAGTCTACAGACGAAATTCGATGTTTATGGACTTGGCAGACCTGGTGGAAGAAATTAGTACATTGGGATTAGTCGATGCGCTGCAAAAATATCACAACAAGCCACTTGAAATGGAAGCCAAAAGCATAGTGGCAGGGCCTAGTTTTCTTCAGTACCTAAACAAATTATTTCAAATCCAAATATCAGCTGGAGATATCATACAATTTGAATCTGGAAACACAAGCAAATACTATATGCTTTCAGCGAATGGAACATGGGATGAGATTATCAAGCTACAATAGTGTCCTTACATACGAGAAAGCGGCAAAGCAAATGCCTCTTGGATATTGTTATTCTGCAGGCATTCGTGGTTAATAGCAAATTTCATTAATAAGTAACTCACGTACTGTTGTTCAGATGCAATCTTCTAAGCCATAGTTGCTAAACCCACAATCGTAATCGTAATACACTCGAATATGTTACTGTAAATCTGGGGTCACACATTGCTAGACAGTACATATGCATATACAGGATTATTTGTAGTTGCTTTCGATAATGGATAAATAGATAAAATCAATGTGTTTTCCTAATCAAAGCTATACTTATAATTCGCAATTTTGATTGTTATGATAACGAGCTGAAATAATATAACTACAGAGCAGAGGCAAACTATACTTAATTTGTATAATTCCGGAATAATGCCAGATATAATTGCTCTTGAGTTGGATATAACCCAAGAGGAGGTCATGCGAATCATTCAAAAGGAGAACAGCGAAGAGGAAAGAAGAAAAATGACCGTCAAAAATGTCTCTGACGTTCCACTGTTAAGCAAGTTTTATCTTGATGAAGTGGTTAACATCAATAAAGCTATTAAACTAGCACAATCCAGAATGTGGGGGGCTCTGAAAGTAGGATCTGACTTTAATATCTCAATGGAAGAGACCCAAAACATTCTGGAAATCTATGCAAAGTCCAAGGTTACTCTAGTGATTTTGCACGTAGATTTAGTGGAATCAACTAGACTGCTAATGACCCTTCCTGTCGATAGGCTTGCGACGATAATCCAGGCTTTTAGTCAGGAAATGTCCTTAATGATAGCAGCATACGGCGGATATGTACTAAAATACATTGGGGATGCAATCCTAGCTTTTTTTGTGGTTGACTCTAGTGACTTCTACCTACCGTCCATTAACGCGGTAAATTGCGCTTGCTCTATGATCAAAGTAGTTCGGGAGGGTCTAAATCCAATATTAAATCAATATGATTATCCTGAGCTGAATGTGAGAATTGGAATTGATGTTGGTGAGAATGCGGTAGTACAATACGGATGGGAGACCCGCACGATAGATGGAAAAATTATATCGAAAAGGCCCCAGCTCGATATATTAGGTTATACGATGAGCATCGCAACCAAGATGACTACACTCGCAAAGCCCGATCAAATCATAATCGGCCAATTAGTGTATGAGGTACTGGAAGACAAACAAAAATCTACTTTTAGACAATTACCACTAAGCCCACTTATTTGGAATTATTCTAGTAGTAATACTGGAGATATTTATCATCTATATGTTAGCTTGAGTGAGAATGAAAGGACCACTCAAGATAGTCTCAATCTGACCGAGTAAATTTTATTATGTCCCTCATACTTCGCAAATACTTTTTTATGCTTTGGCGTAAAAGCCCGATTTCCTTTCGTATATCTGTCCGTTTTGCATAGCCTTTTTGATAAAAATTCTTGCCTCCTCCTCAGTGAATTTCCCTGACTTTGCAAGCTCGTTAATGAAATTCTTTTCTTCTACATCATTTTTATCTTGTCCAGAAAGTGCATTAAAAACTTCCATAAATACCTTCAACTTGGAGATCTCGCTGTGAGGTTTACCATGCAGTACACCCAGATCTACCCTTCCCGTGTTAACATCAACCCCCGCAGTTTCTAACATTCTTTGCACGAGGTAGATTGCACGTTCCGCATCATCGGCTTCCACTTTGTCTTTTAGCAACAATCTCGCCCTTGCCGTAGATAGTCTAATCAGACCTTCAAGCTGTCTGGGTGTAACGGTGATCATACCTTCGGAGTCGACATTTCTCATTTTCATGTAATAATTTTTAATAATATCGATTGCTTCAATCGTTAGCCGTGGTTCGATCTGTTTCGAAAATGCAAGATATTTACTGAACAGATCTATATCTATCGCAGGATGCGCGGCACGTCCTGAATCACGATGAAGCTCCAAAATGTGACTCGCTACACGACTATCCTTCTCTTTTTCTGGCGTGTCTCTAACCACATAAATGATGTCAAATCGAGTCAAAAGCGGAATGGGCAAATTAACATTCTCTGTTATATTCTTGAATGGATCATACTTCCCATAGAGCGGGTTCGCTGCCGACAAGATGGAAGTTCGTGCATTTAATGTGGCAACAATACCTCCTTTTGCCACAGAGCAGGTCTGTTGTTCCATTACTTCATGCAATGCTGAGCGGTCTTCAGGCTTTATCTTATCAAACTCATCAATGCAAACCAAACCCTGGTCTCCTAACACCACAGCCCCAGCTTCGAGCATCATTATCCCAGACTTGTCTCGAATTACGGCAGCAGTCAGACCTGCTGCGGTCGTACCTCGTCCTGAGGTATACAGACCCCTCGGTGCAATTTTAGCGGCGAACTTTAACATTTCCGATTTTGCGGTGCCAGGATCGCCGACCAAAAAAATATTGAGATCTCCCCTGCGGGTTGATCCATCTTCTAGTTTTTTTGTTACTGATCCTACTATTAATAATAAGATTGCTTCTTTGATTACTTCATGGCCATAGACGTGGGGGGCAAAAGAAGCTATAAGTTTATCATATGCATCCGGTTTGCTTGCTATAGCCAAGATCTGTTTTTCATCTTCTGCGCTAATTGCTATTCTTTCGACAGTTCGCATCTCCTTGCTACCGGCACGTCCGCCAAGGTATTCAATGTTATTTCCTTCCATTCGTAACCGGAATAGGCTAGTCTTTACTTGCGGGGAGATTTGGTCTTGCTCTATTCTGATAATACCTGTTAACATAATTCTGTCCCCCGGTCGACATTGATCAACAAGGTCACCCATCACTGTGACTTCCACATAATGTGGAAGCTGACCAGCTGGTAGATCCTCAGGTAATTCCTGAAGTCTTACCATTTGAAAATCACTAAAAATGCTATTTTCCGGATCCATTTCAAGCTCTTTCTCTGAACAGTTCATGCACTTCAAAGGTTTCCTCAGTTGTAGTCCTTTCAATTGCGCTTCGGTAATGGTGTTACAGTTGAGGCAGCGATAGCCGATCTTCTTGGCAAGTGGTTTAACCTCGGATGACCTCACAACCATACCCGAAACTCCAATTAATTTGTCTATTACCTCGGCATTTATATCTCGCAAGCCCTTCTGTACGGTATAGTTTCCTATTCTAACTTTGATTTTATCTCGTATTTCCAATGCGTAATCTGGGTGGATTTCAGTTAGAATCGATAGCACCGCAGCATTAAATGCCTCTAACATTTCGTCTGGATTATGTGTGATATGTTTGGCAAGATCTGGCCTAAATGTATCGAAATCAATATAATCAACTACAAGTGAAACAGAGTTCGATGCCATCATATGGTTAATACTATCAAAATACTTGTATGTGCCATCTTTATCTTTAAATGATCGTAAAAACTTTTCCAAATTGTTGGATAATGCCGCTAAGGTTTGTTGCTCAGACAAATTTCTTTAACACTCTCTGTTTGAATGTTGATGAAGAATTGTGAACAAGAATATAGAGTTCATTTTCTTCAGCTGAGAGTTTTTCTTTTAGTTCTGGTGAAAGAGGAGACGCGGCTGCGAGCTTTACAATTTTTTCGAGACGAGAAGCTATGAACGAGTTCATTGAAACTATCAGATTTTCCCTTTCTCTTTCCTTCAAACCCTCTAAATAATCATTAACTCTTATATAAAAATCGGTATCTATTCCGGACAGATCATGAGGCTTTGCTATTCTTTCGCGATTCAAAGCTCTGGAAATATATGCAGAGACGTGATTATCTGGAATTTCAACAGTGCCTTGGTCCAACAAAATTTTTGCTACCCATCGAGGAAGGGATGATAGATCACCTTCCTTTGCGTCGATTGTGAGGCCGCCTACAGACACATTTACATCACGTTTGTATGATACCCTAACATCTTCCATCAAATATTCTATGCGATAAGCGCCTTGAATAATTTTGACCTCATTATCTGAAGTATTACTAGGCAATCTAACTGTGTTGAGTATATAATTATTGATCGTTATATCTTTTGTCAAGATAGCTTTTGTTAAGCTGCGAGCTAAACTCGAAGGCGAGTTATTTAGTTAACTTATTATGATATAAAAATAGTCAGGTATTCCAGCACGCATGCCAACAATAAACAAAAATCTCTCAAATTTGATGTGGGTTGAGAAATATCGCCCGTTAACACTAAATGAAGTTATAGACCAAAAAGAAATTGTCAACGCTCTACGTCAACTTATCGATATTCCAAATGAGCTGCCGCATTTGTTATTTGCCGGTCCTCCAGGAGTGGGAAAGACTACAACCGCCTTGTGTATCGCGCGACAGCTGCTAGGAGAAGAGTGGCGGAGGGATACTCTCGAGTTAAATGCGTCTGACGAAAGAGGGATCAAGATGGTTCGGGAGAGGGTCAAGGAATTCGCCGCGGTCATGAAGCTAATTACCGGTAACAGGGACGAGAAACCGTTTAGAATAATTATACTAGATGAAGCAGATGAGATGACTTCTGAAGCGCAGACTGCCCTAAGGAGGATCATTGAAGACAGCTCGAGAACGACTCGCTTCATTATTATTTGTAATTATCTGTCCCAGATAATTGAGCCTCTGCAGAGTAGGTGTGTAGTTTTTCGGTTTACAAGATTGGCGAAGGAAGACCTCGTACGACACCTAAAAACGATTTGTGAAAAAGAAGGAGCTAAATTTGAAGAAAAAGCACTCTCACAGATCTATGATGCCACTTCGGGAGACTTACGCCACTCTATTAACATACTCCAGGCGTCGGTGGGCATGGGGTCCGTAACGCACGCCAATGTAATTGCCTCAAGAGGGCTTTCAGGCAAATCCAAAGTCGGGGAGGTCATTAAACTAGCTCTTGATGGTAGGTTCACTGATGCCAGGGTCAAACTATTTGAATTGACAAACGTGTATGGAATGTCTGAAAATGATTTTCTCAAATATGCTAATCAGGAAGCGTATGATATGAAATTGGATCATCCTGATGAATTCGCAGCTCTAATGGCAGAATATGATTACAGACTCGCAGCGGGTGCCCATCCTGAAATCCAGTTAGCTGCGCTGTTGGCGCAATTGGGCAAGTTAGGATCAAAGGCTAGGAACTAACAGGTATAGTGGTATTTTGAAGCAATAACTAATAATCTTCCTCAAACTCTTCTTCACCTTCTTCTTCCTCCACCTCTTCAAAGTCTTCTTCTAATTCCTCTCTTTCTTCGGCACTCTTGTAGGGAAGATCGGCCTCGCCAGGAGCGCCACAAACTGGACACTTGAATTCAATAGTCTGACCTTCAAGATCCAGTGGAAATTCTTTAGAAAATATTTCGTCACACTTCGAACATACCAGTGTAGTTTGGATATTGTCTTGACTAAATTTGTGTGACTGTACTCTAAAGATCGTACTCGCCATTCTTTTTACCTATAATCACTTTATTATAAGCCTTGTTGTCGCTAAGATGCAAATAACTGTATGGCTGAGTACTCTACTATATTCTCGATTTTGAGATTCACATAGCCTGTAATTCTGGTTTTGAAGTATAAATGAGTGAAAGGACATGTTCACGAGTTTCCTTCTGTTCCATTATACCACGGTGAGCCTCTGTCACTATTAGGCTTCCATTTCTAACACCACGCATTTTCATGCACAGATGTTCACCCTCTGCTATGACCAGAACGCCTTTCACTCCTCTTCTCATTACCTCATCCGCAATCTCTTTTGTCAGCCTCTCCTGAATTTGCATTCTACGTGCATATTTTTCAACAAGGCGGATCAATTTCGATATTCCAAATACTTTACCAGCAGGAACATATGCTATGTGTATCTTTCCGAAAAATGGAAGCATATGATGCTCGCACATACTGTAAAATTGGATATCTTTGGCGATAATTGTTTCTGCAGCTTCTGTGAAGCTTACATCGAGTTCTGAGTTTATTTTATATCCACCAAATATCTCCTCGTACATCTCCGCCATACGTGCCGGAGTCCCAATTAGGCCTTCTCGATCTGGGTTTTCGCCTATCTCTATCAGCAGTTGTCTTAGCAATTTTTCTATTTTTTCCTTATGTATCATATCTACTTTTTCTATGTTTATCTTTTCATCTGGCTGCATCATTTCTATTATCTAGCCCCTATTTGTTTATGTAACTGAGGTATAATCCTTACCTCTCGGTAACGGGCACAAACTATATCATAAAATTGTAACAGACGTTCTGTTGTTGGTTCGTCTATCCCGTCGCTCGGCTGTATTACAAACCCACTTATGTCTGCAGTAGTGACATGTTGGAAGATATTTTCTACAAGGTCTGCGAACTCTTTAATATCAGTCGAATTAGTCACTACAATTTTGATGTAAGTGATTTTGTGGGTTTTAACAGACGTCCTTAAGCACCTAATTTCATTCTGCAATAAGTTGTCATAATGATTCATATCAACTACCTTGGAATCGCTCATCTTGACCTCTACTTTGCAAATATCTATATACGGAATGAGTTTTGCAAACCTATCGGAGTCATAACATGCTGATTCTAAGTAAGTCCTAAGTCCTCTCTCTCTAACGAATTTGGCTAGGTCGATGACTGCCTCGTATTGGACTAACGGCTCACCTCCAGTAAAATTAACTTTGTAGGTAAAGGGCTTTAGGTGATCTGCGATTAGCTTCTTTACATATTCAAGTGAATAGCTATTACCACTATACATCGGTAAAGCATAGCTAGTGTCACACCATCGACATTTGAGAGGACATCCAGCCATTCTCACAAAGAGTGTTTTTGTACCAAATAAGATGCCCTCGCCTTCGATACTAGTGAATATTTCGCTAAGTTGGATTGTATTTGGGTTCGTTAGCATAACGTGTTTTATCCTCTACACCTGCGTTGCTAATTGCAATCTTCCTATTTATACACGATTCGCATCTCCCACACTGGATAGGGTTTTTACCTTTTTCCCTTAACCCGTTGGAATAGCAGCTCCATGTATCGAAAATCCGATCGCCTAGAAGTTTATAACCTTTGCTCAGCAAATCTGACTTATCTATACCGTTAACTGCTGGAGACCACACAGTTATCTTGTGTCTCGTTCCCGATCTTATGCCGTCCGATTCGCCCAAATTCAGCGTATTGGTTATTGACCTTATGAAACTTGCACGACAATCTGGATATTTTTCGTCACCAGTATGCGCACCATATGCCACGAGCTCTGCACCAATGCTCATGGCCCATGCACTTGCAATTGTTATAAACACTGCATTTCTCAGTGGGACAACGATACTATAATCGAAATGTTGGGGTAAAACTTGTTTTGTGTCTGTTAAGACGTTTGTTCTTCCATAAATCTCCTTCATGAACGCGATATCAATAATTCTATGATCTTCAATCTTCAAAATCCTTGCGAAACGTTTTGCTGCCTGAATTTCGTATCTTGCTCGCTGTCCGTATGCAAAAGTGAGCATGTAAACGCTGTAACCTTCTTCTCTCAAATAAGCCGCGGTGCAAACAGAATCAAGTCCACCACTCACGATACACACTGCTTTTCGTATTCTTGGTCGCGTATTAGCAGGCAGAGCCGCAAGTTGGGAGGGCAATACATAGGATTAACAATTAATACTATATTATGTGCTACTACTAGAACCTGTAAATACTCTCACAAACGTCTACCTTCAATAGTAACAATGTAACTTTTTTCTGCGGGTTCGATTTGATATTTGCATCCTACTATTTGGCTTACAATGTGCAGATTCGTCTTTAGGTGTTCAGTCACTATTCCTATCCTATACCGCGATTTTCCCTTTGTGAGACTTAGCGGGATTACGAGCATATCTGCAAGAAATCGATCTATTGGAACGTTGACCTCATAGCTTTCAATAAAATTCTGCACAGCTTCTTCCCCTACTTTTTCGGCCGATTTGTCTCTTGCGCCGACCGAATCACCACCGACATATGGGCCAAAATCAGATTCAGAGTACACCAAAATCGAAGTACCTGGGGACAATGAAGATTCAAATGAGGAAGAATAAAAATTGCAGCGAACTCCACGTCTTTCTAATCTTAACAGAGCAGAAGAAATCTGTCTTTCCGCAACGCTTTTTGGGAGTTGGCAGCATACACTCGCAATTTTAGGTTCTACGTTTCGTCTATTCAAGAGGTCAAATGAGCTTATGTTTTTACAGGGACTAATCTCTGCTTGTATTATTCCTCCGCCCTTTGGGTAGTATCCTCTTTTGAGAATATTTATGCTGAAATTTATTCCTATATTTTTATACGCGTTGTGCATGATAAAGCGCAGATAATCGGCAGTAGGGCTCATCTTCACATCGGTACCACCAGTTACCTGAACACCTAGGCTTTTGCCTGATAACGCCACAGCTGGAATAATTGTTTGTAATATCATCGGAATGCTACCTGCGGTTCCCGTATCAATTCTTAACTCGCCTCCTTCATAATTGTCAGGTTTTGGAACAAATCTTATCCATTCGGCACCGACTTTAAGATTCTCTACCCTCGCATGGAATATCTCGGCTACAGCCCTAGTCGCGTGCATATGCTGTGGTCGGAGTCCAGGATTATGACGTTTCGCTCGGATATTGATTACCTCTATAGACTTCCCAGTTATAGCAGATAAGGTGACGGCGCTACGCAGAATTTGTCCTCCGCCCTCGCCATAGGCACCATCGATTGTTAGCACAAAGATCTGTCATTCTTGTGGAAATAGAAAGATAAAAATTCTGCTCTACAACCCTTACATCAGATAATCAGATTAGCGACAATATTATCATTGTTATTACCGTTGTTTTCTTGAATAGAACGCGTCAGATAAAATGATCTTTTCCTAAGATATCAAAATTACTTTAAATTATCGATTCTAGTGGGAGTATATAATGTTGAGTATATAATGTCGCGTGGTATATTTGTCGGCAGGTTTCAACCATTTCATTTAGGACACATAGCAACTATCAAGTTCGCTCTAGAGAAGGTTGAAGAGCTTGTAATTGTAATAGGTAGCGCACAGATAAGTCACGAAATGAGGAATCCATTTACTGCCGGTGAACGGATTCAAATGATAAAAGATTCACTCGATGCAGAACTTGGAATTGATATCAAAAGAATATTGATGATTCCTGTCCCTGATGTGAGCTTCCATCCTCTTTGGACGTACCAGCTTGACATTATGGTTCCTAAATATCAGTCGGTGTTTTCAAATGATTTCTTTACACGTCTGTTGTATAAAGAAAGGGGAATTGAGGTCATCCAACCTGGTCTTCATAGACGGAACGAACTATCTGGTACCGAAATTAGGTCCAGGATGGTACGCGGAAGAGATTGGAAAGACCTAGTCACTACCCAAACTGCGAAATTTGTCGACGATATACACGGAATTGAAAGAATCAAAGCGATTTTTATGAAGCATTCCGAATCAAGTCATTAGATTCTCAAACTTGAGTGTTGAAATATTCGATGCAAGCTAAGGGACCTGTTAAAATGCTGGTTGCTGAAGATTTTAATTTGAAGAAAATGTATTTTTAGCTGTCTGCCCATAAGTATAAGTACAATTGGTGTTTGGAACTAGCTGTACCGAAACGAGAATGGATGAGGAAAAGATTATGTTCAAAATGGAGGAGGAAAGATGGCTAATTGACTTGCAAAAGCTGTCAAACGATGAACTAATGCGTATGTATAACACTCTGAGCACAGGACGTTATGAATTTGCAAAAGATGCTTGGTATATTCCACTCGAAGGTGACAAAAGGTGTCCTATTATGATTGCTAAGGGCTATAAAACACCCGATAGTCCTGAGAAAATGGTAGAATTTCAAGAAACCGCAAAAATACTAGAACAAGAGTACAGGAGATTCATTGACGCATGGGATTTCGGACGAATAACAAAATATGATCTTGAGAGGGCCGTTCTGGATATTCTAGAGGCAAGAAGCATAGCAATTATCGTACGTTCACGGTAATACCGGCCACCGAGCGCTTTTAGAACCCTCTCTCGTTTGAATCTATGCAGCTGTAAAGCGAGGTAGCGTGACTATTCGCCACAGTTTTGTTAATATATAGATAAAAGATCACACGGAAATAGGATTGTCCGTCAGAGATAAGGACAACTTAACAGGATACAAAGAAAAGAGCGCGGAGTTGCTTCGGAAACAACACGTTGGCGTAGGCGACACTATTACAATAAAGACCTCTGACAATGAATTTACAGGCATCTTGATGCCGCGTTATGAATCAGCGGACAAAAATCATATTGTTATCAAATTAAGAAGCGGTTACAACGTAGGGATTGGAACAGAGAAGGTTCGATCGATTGCTAAATTAACAGACCCAACTCGAGATGTCCCTGATGCGCTCGCTACGAAAAATGTGACTTTTGTAGATTCGTTTAAACAAGTAAGCAAGGAATTCAAAATCAATCAATCAATCAACCAGAATGACAGGAGCAAAGAACATCCCAAAATTGCGCTGCTAGGGACTGGTGGCACGATCGCAAGTAAAGTAGATTATCGGACAGGAGGTGTCAGTGCAGCTCTTTCGGCATCCGAGATATATGCTTCTGTACCTGAACTTGAAAATTATGCCTCAATCGAGCCAGAGGTGTTGTTAAATGAATACAGCGAAAATCTGAAGCCTTCGGACTGGACCATTATTGCTCATAAGATAAAGGAAAAGGTCACATCGGGGAAGTATCAAGGGATAATAGTTTCCCATGGAACAGACACTATGCACTATACTGCAGCCGCACTTAGTTTTGCCTTACAAAACTTGCCTATTCCTGTTGTATTAGTAGGTGCACAGCGATCGTCCGATAGACCCTCATCAGACGCAGCCCTGAATCTTATAGGTGCTACGATATTTGCTGTAAAGTCTGAACTAACTGGAGTTTTTGTTAGTATGCATGCTACCACTTCGGATGACGTAATTGCTTGTCATCTTGGCACCAGGGTGAGAAAGAATCATACCAGCAGGCGTGATGCTTTTGAATCAATAGATGGCGTGCCTATAGCTCTAATCAGAGGTGAAATTCTTGAAATGCAATTGGAGCAACCTGGGCTGAATCTTAGGAAGCGTAATAATAATGCTAATGGCCTTGTAGTTCGACCGGACTTTGACAGAAGAGCTGTACTACTAAAATACTATCCTGGATTTAGTCCGGAGTTCATATCTCATGCGGTGACAGCAGGTTACAAAGCTATTATCCTTGAAGGAACAGGCCTTGGGCATGTTAGTAAAGATTGCTTTCCACAAATCCGAAATGCAGTAGAATCAGGTACACTGATCTTCATGACTTCGCAATGTATATGGGGAAGGACTAGGATGACCGTATACGAGACTGGTAGGGATCTGCTGGATATTGGCGTAATCCCGTTATCAGACATGATGGCAGAGACTGCTACCGTAAAAGCAATGTGGGCCCTCGCAAACAGTAAAGACGCTAAATCCGCCACGAAATTGATGCAGGAAAATATTGCAAATGAAATATCGATTTCCATACCTATCTGACAGGTAGGCTTAAAAGATGTCCAGTCCAAATTTGGACTTGTAACTTTGACGATAGATCCAGTAGTCATTAATCTTAAAGTCGGGATTGAAATTCACCAGCAGTTAGCAACCAATGGCAAACTATTTTGTAGTTGTAGATCTAAAGAGTTTGAAAAGTATGGCGCGACCTTTGTTCGTAAATTGCGACCAACACAGAGCGAATTAGGCTCGTATGATCCTGCCGCACTGTTCGAATTCAAAAAGATGCGTACGATAAAGTATTACGCATCAGCAACTTCTAGTTGCTTAGTAGAGGCCGACGAGGAACCACCACACGATGTTGACAACGGCTCGCTCGAAACTGCACTGATAATTTCCCTAGCCCTTCATTCGGATATCGGCGATGAGTTGCATGTTATGCGTAAATTCGTAATTGATGGCTCAAATACAGGCGGGTTTCAGCGAACAATTCTAGTTGCCAATGGTGGGTACCTTGACGTTAATGAAAAAAGAGTGAAAGTGCAAAGTATATGTCTTGAAGAGGATGCGGCCAAATTGATTTCAGACGACGGTACAATTAAGGAGTACGGACTGGACAGATTAGGGGTGCCACTAGTTGAAATTGCCCTCGAGCCGGTGACTGGCACGCCTGAGGAAATAATGCGGATTGCACTGTCCCTCGGCAGGCTATTACGCGTAAGTAAGAGAGTGTCACGAGGACTTGGAAGCATAAGACAGGATGTTAATATTTCGATAGATAACGGAGCTGTGGTCGAAGTAAAGGGTGTGCAGCGATTGGACCAACTTGTAAAAGTAATACATTATGAAATGCTCAGACAGCATGGATTGATTACAATTGCCCAAAAACTAAGAGATAGGAAAGATGTTGAAAAAGAAATTGGTGACAGGATTGAAGATGTAACCGACATTTTAATGAAGTCTTCTTCGAAAGTGGTGATAAATTCACTCCAAGAAAATAATAGCATTTTCAAGGCAATAAGGGTAAGGGGTTTTGGGGGTATGATAGGATTTGAACCATATCCGGAAATACGTATAGGAAAGCAACTAAGTGAGTTGGTTCGTTTTTATGGACTGGGAGGAGTATTTCATTCTGATGAGTTACCAAGGTATGGTATCAGCAGCGAAGAAGTTCAGGCAATAAAAAATAAATTGCATATGGATGCCGAAATGGATGCATTCGTAATCGTTGGTGGTCAAAACCTTATGGTTGATTTTGCAATAGAAGCCATAATTCAGAGACTAAAGATGGCGTTGAATGGTGTTCCGCCAGAAACACGCGCTGCTACGTTTGAGGGCAAAACAGTATTCAGTAGACCAAGACCTGGCGCTGCAAGGATGTATCCCGAAACTGACGTTCCGTCAATTCCAATCAACAGTTCAAGAATAGCTTCCCTTTCTGAAAATGTCCCCAAATCAATGGACGAAATCTTAAATTCCCTGGCCAAGAAATACAGCCTGAACAAAAAACTTGCAGAGCAAATCTTCGATTCTGATTATTTCGGCATTTTTGAGGAAATTGCCGGGTCGGTGAAAGAGGTACGTCCAACATTTATCGCATCAAAACTTACAGAAGACCTAATTAATCTGGAACGACGCGGATTGGATTCAGCAGTTATAACGGATGAAATCCTTATTGACGTTTTCAAAAGACTTGATAATGGCTCGATCGCTAAAGAATCTGTTATCTCAATTTTCGAAAAACTGATGAAAAAAGAGGCTGAAACAGTCGAAGAAGCCAAAATGGCACTCGGCATAACAGCAATAAGTGATCAAGAGTTGGAAACAGCTATTGAGAAGATTCTAAAAGAGAATATGTCTATAATTGTTGAAAAACGACTCGGGGCAGTTGGAATACTCATGGGTAAAAGCATGGCACTGCTTAGGGGAAGAGCAGACGGCC
>Ga0207416_1003320_pt1 | contig 15620 bp, 17 predicted proteins | sample PaiPotPPM11metaG_FD_184107 | JGI IMG/M metagenome (GOLD analysis project Ga0207416, IMG submission 184107) | Iron sulfur acid spring bacterial and archeal communities from Banff, Canada, to study Microbial Dark Matter (Phase II) - Paint Pots PPM... ...
TATTCGGGCCAATGAAGTTGCCTGTACCATGCTTGCTCCTCGATTGTTTGCATATCATGTTCAATCTTTTGCATGTTCCCTCATTCTCACATCTTTCACAATATAAGGCGTCGTTTGCCAGCAGCCCATTCATCAGACTATACTGCATATAGAGGATTTATAACATACAGGTGCAACTACATGGAAATTTATGGCAATAAGCCACCAAAAGCAATCGTCGTTCACAGTCCATTTTCAGGGAGATCCGCTCAACTTTCCCAGGCACTTGACCTGCTTGTCCAGGCCAGTGTCCAGATCATCGACGTAATTTCTATCGCGGATCTCGATCATCAACCGCTGCAAGGTAGACACTGGCGAGAACGCGGAGCGAATGTCGCCATCGCCGCCGGAGGAGATGGCCTGATTGGCGGCGTGATAACGCATATCGCGGAGAGTGGCCTGCCGCTCGGCATTTTGCCACTTGGCACTTCCAATGATATCGCGCGTTCGCTGGACATCCCGCTCGCCTTGCCGGGGGCGGTGCAGGTGATCGCCACGGGGAAACAACAGGAAATGGATGTCGGCTTTGCTCAACCGGCAGAACAAGCCCCACACGAGGCGCTGGATGATCACCTTACCACGCAGTCACACAGCTATTTTGCGCACGCGCTCACCGTCGGCTTGAATGTGCAGTTCGCCAAAGTAGCGACGAACGTGGCGACGCGCCAGCGGTACGGCAGGCTGGCCTATCCTGTCGCGGCGCTGGAAGTATGGACGCACCGGGAGCCGCTCGATGTCGCGCTCTCTTTCACCGGATTAGCCTCACCGCACGACAAAAGCATCTCTGACGCCACACAGCCGCCGACGCTATACTGCTCTGCCCTTGAGGTAGCCGTGATCAACGCGCCAATCTTCGGGGGACAATGGCAACTGTCCCTGCCGCAGGCGAGCATCGATGATCACTTGCTGGACATTGTGGTGATCGAAAACATTAGCCTGGAACGTATGAACATGGCCATTGCTCAGTTATTTCATCTGTGGCAGTCACCCGAACGCAGGAAAGCAGAACCAGAGGTTGAGCCAGCACCGTCACGCCATCGCGCCGAGTTAAGCGGCATTCCCGGCCTGCACCATTTCCAGGCCACCAGCGTTCTCATCCAGACTGGAGCCGATCCCCAGGACGTCACCCTGGACGGCGAGATTCGCGGCCAGACGCCCGTTCAGGCGTCACTCGCCGACAAACGCTTGTGCGTCATCCTGCCCGGTGAAAGCGCTGTGTAGGGGCGGGAGTGGATGCGGTGTGGTGCTGGGCGGCGCAAGCGCCCAGCACCACACCGCATCCACTCCCGCCCCTACGGAAACCGTCTCTGGCCCATTCTTGCAACAGCACTGATCAAATCCAGTATCGAGCGGCAAAACATAGAAGAGACATGCTATGATATAGACATGGACAGTCTTTATTTCTCGCGGAGAAACATACTATGCGCGTGACAACACGTTTGCGTACACTGCTGGCCGGACCTGATCTCGTCATTGCTCCCGGCGCGTATGATGGCCTGAGCGCGCGACTGATTATGCAGGCCGGTTTCACGGCAGTGTACATGACGGGCTTCGGCACAGCCGCCAGCGTCCTGGGCCAGCCGGACGTGGGCCTGCTGACAATGAGCGAGATGGTCAGCCGGGCCGCGGCGCTGGCCGCCGTGACAGGCGATGTACCCCTGATTGCCGACGCCGACACGGGCTACGGCAACCCCATCAACGTGCGCCGGACGGTCCGCGAATACGAACGGGCGGGCGTGGCGGCGCTGCACATCGAAGACCAGGTCTGGCCGAAGAAGTGCGGCCACATGGAAGGCAAGCAGGTCATTCCGCTGGACGAAATGGCGCAGAAAGTCCGCGCCGCCGTCGAAGCCCGGCAAGACCCGGACCTCGTGATCATCGCCCGTACCGATGCCAATGCCGTCTATGGCCTGGAAGACGCCCTGCGGCGCGGCAAAGCCTACCAGGAAGCGGGCGCGGACGTGATCTTCATCGAAGCGCCGCGCTCCGTCGAGGAACTGCGGGCCATCAAACAGGCGCTGCCGGATATCCCGCTGCTCTTCAACTGGGCGGACACGGCCAAAACGCCGCCGCTGCCACTCAATCAGATCCGCGGCCTGGGCTACAAGCTGGTAATTTTCCCCGTCAGCCTGCTCTTTGCCGCCACTCATGCCATGTTGCAGTTGCTAGAGGTGTTTAAGCAAGGACAAATTCCGACGGAGTACGCGGATCACATGGTCACATTCGCGCAATTTACGCAACAGATCGGCTTGCCTGAGATTCAGGCATTAGAGCGCCGTTACGGCGTTCAGTAGCCTGTACATGGTGGTACGACGAGAGTTTAAGGTTATTCTCAATCTAAAGACTGTTTGAGAGGATGCCATATCCTGGCTTCCATTCTTGCAACAGCCCTGTACCAGAGCTATGAAGCATTCTGCTGTGCTTATTTATGCTGCTGTGCTTGCTAATATAGATTACTATGTTATACTCTTATGTAGACGATATTCAGGCACATTCTTTGCCAACGTACCAACTGGAAAGAGGGACGATCACACGTTATTTTTGCTCATTTGAAACTTCCCCATGCAGATGAACGTGTACCGGTCGTGACCGGGTTTAGTAGTACCGGGTTCCTGAGTTCGGTAGTCCAAGGTAGCTTTCTGGCCTACCTGAAGTAATCCAAACGGATTACAAAAGCGTATTACGTAATGGGTTGGATAGTATAAAAAAAAGACTACAACAATCAACGAGCTGGTCGCTGCTAGATCAGGCGAACAAGACTGTTGTTGTCCTACTATTCATTCACCCCTGGCTTACCCCGCATTCATCGAAGCCTTCTAAAGGCGGCTGTTGCCCTGGTTGTTGTTCATGTAGTGGCACCTCCGTAAATTGTAATCTATTGATTACAATTGCGGATCTCTCGCTCACAGGTTCTTTGTGGGCCGTGAGCGAACATTGTTCGAGGAGGTACATCATGGCGACCAAATCGCGCGTAGAGGACGTCCACATCCTCTGGATCACGGCTGGTTTGGGGTGCGACGGCGATACTATTTCCATCACTGCGGCCACCCAACCCAGCATCGAAGATGTTTTACTGGGAGCCATCCCAGGACTCCCCACAGTGCATCTCCACAACCCTGTACTCGCCTACGAGCTTGGCGGAGATAGCTTTATGACTTGGTGGTATCAAGCTGAACGGGGCGAACTTGATCCTTTCGTTCTCGTCGTAGAAGGATCAATCCCCAACGAGAAGATCAAGAAAGAGGGCTACTGGGCGGCCCTCGGCACCGACCCGGTGTCTGGTCAACCCATTACCACCACCGAGTGGATTGATCGCCTCGCGCCTAAAGCCCTGGCAGTGGTAGCGATAGGCACCTGCGCTACCTACGGCGGCATCCACGCGATGCAGGGCAACCCTACCGGCGCGATGGGTCTCCCCGACTACCTGGGCTGGAAGTGGAAATCGAAGGCGGGCCTTCCAATCGTCTGCGTTCCAGGATGCCCGGTGCAGCCGGACAACTTCATGGAAACCCTTCTCTACCTGCTCTACCAGGTCGCGGGCATGGCTCCGATGATTCCCCTGGACGACGCGCTACGGCCCACCTGGCTCTTCGGCAACACCGTCCACGATGGCTGCGACCGAGGCAGCTACTACGAGCAAGGAGATTTTGCTACGGAGTACGGATCGCCGAAATGCCTCGTCAAACTGGGATGCTGGGGGCCGGTCGTGCAGTGCAACGTTCCCAAGCGAGGCTGGATGGCCGGTATCGGCGGCTGCCCCAACGTGGGAGGTATTTGCATTGGCTGCACGATGCCAGGATTCCCCGACAAGTTTATGCCGTTTATGGATGAGCCGCCCGGCGGTAAACTCTCATCGACCGTCATTGGCGTCTACGGTTCGGCCATCCGGTCGCTGCGCAAGATAACGAAGAATACGCTCAACAAGGAGCCATCCTGGCGGCACACAGGCAAGGAACTGACAACCGGTTACCACGGCAAATGGTAACGCTAGCGGCATGACGTGAGCGTAAAGCAGATCTATTAAAGGAGATAGTTTCATGGCTACGCAAGTCAGACGAGAAGATACCCCGGCTCAGCCCCCACAACTCGTAGAGATGTCGTGGGATCCTATCACTCGTATCGTTGGCAGCTTAGGCATCTATACCAAGATTGATTTCAAGAACCATAAGATCGCGGAGTGCCACAGCACCTCGTCGATCTTCCGGGGCTACAGCCTCTTCATGCAGGGCAAAGACCCGCGCGATGCTCACTTTATTACGAGCCGCATTTGCGGCATTTGTGGTGACAACCACGCGACCTGCTCCGTCTACACGCAAAACATGGCCTATGGCATCAAGCCGCCTCCGATAGCCGAGTGGATTCTCAACCTGGGCGAAGCGGCGGAGTACATGTTCGACCACAACATCTTCCAGGAGAACCTGGTCGCCGTCGATTACTGCGAACAGATGGTGAAGGAGACGAATCCGGGTGTGCTGGAGATGGCCAATAAGACCGAAGCTCCACATGCGGCAGAGCATGGCTATCGCACCATCGGCGACATCATGCGCGCGTTCAACCCCTTCACCGGCGAACTCTACCTTGAAGGTCTCCAGGTCAGCCGCTACACGCGCGAGAAGTTCTGTTTGATGGAGGGGCGTCACGTCCATCCTTCAACGCTCTATCCCGGCGGTGTGGGCACGGTCGCCACCGTCCAGGTCTTCACGGACTACCTGGTGCGGCTCATGAAGTACGTCGAATTCATGAAGAAGATTGTTCCCCTGCATGACGATCTCTTCGACTTCTTCTACCAGGCACTGCCCGGCTACGAGCGAGTCGGCTACCGGCGGACACTGATTGGCTGCTGGGGCTCGTTCCAGGATCCCGACGTATGCGACTACGATTATCGCACGATGGACCAGTGGGGGCGCGCCATGTTCGTCACTCCCGGCGTTATCGTAGATGACCAACTGGTGACAACGAGCCTGGTTGATATCAACCTCGGCATCCGCATCCTGCTGGGTCATTCCTACTATGACGACTGGCAGAGCGAAAGAACGTTCGTTGATCGCGATCCGCTCGGCAACCCCGTTGATAAGCGCCATCCCTGGAACCAGACGACGATCCCGAAGCCGCAGAAACGTGACTTCAACGGAGCGTATAGTTGGACGATGTCGCCGCGCTGGTACGACAAGCGTACCGGCGATTACCTGGCCCTGGATACTGGCGGCGGCGCTATTGCTCGCCTGTGGACGACAGCCCTGGCCGGCATCGTGGATCTGGGCGGCTATATCAAGGCAACCGGCCATAGCGTCAAGATTCGCCTGCCTAAATCCGCCACGAAGCCAGAGGTCGAGTTCGAGTGGCATGTTCCCAAGTGGAGCAACGCCATCGAGCGCAACCGGGCGCGCACGTACTTCCAGGCATACTCTGCCGCCGTCGCGCTTCACTGCATCGACAAGGCGCTGGCAGAGATTCACGCCGGCCACACGAAGACGTGGAACGATTTCACCGTGCCAAAGGAGGCCATCGGCTGCGGCTTCCACGAGGCGGTGCGCGGGGTACTTTCCCACCACATGGTCATCGAGAACGGGAAGATCGCCAACTACCATCCCTATCCTCCGACACCCTGGAATGGCAGCGTGCGAGACATCTACGGCACACCCGGTCCTTACGAAGATGCGGTGCAAAACACGCCAATCTTTGAAGAGAACGGCCCGGACAAGTTCAAAGGAATCGACATCATGCGCGCGGTACGCAGCTTTGATCCGTGCCTGCCATGCGGCGTGCATATGTACCTGGGCGAAGGGAAAGAACTCCAGATCAACCATTCGCCAACTTATGGCCTGAACTTGTAAGTAATGGAGTATTCCTGGTTTTTTTCCTGTTCTGTCTATCCAGACAGAACAGGAAAAAAACCAGGATATCACCAAATAAGGAGAATGTGCCTTGCAACAGGACATGCAGGAACGCCGGCGCGGGGCGGAGCGTATTGAGACGCTTATCCAGGAGGTTTCCGCGTTCTCCGATCCACGCGCGCGTGCCACAGCCGAGGAACTTGTTCAGGCTCTCCTGGACATGTATGGCGAAGGGCTGGCGCGCATACTTGAACTCACCGGGCAGAGTGAAGCGTCGGGCTATGCACTGATCGAAACGCTTGCCAGCGACGACCTGGTAGGCTCCTTATTTTTGCTGCACGGGCTGCATCCAATCGATATCGAGACGCGAGTTGCCAAAGCGTTGGTTGGAGTGCGGCCCTATCTCAAGTCGCATGGCGGAAATGTCGAGTTCATCAGAGTCGAAGACGGCATCGCTTACCTGCGCCTCGAGGGAAGCTGTCATGGCTGCCCTGCCTCGACTGTCACACTCAAGCTGGCAATCGAAGAGGCCATCTACAAAGCTGCGCCAGACCTTGATGGGCTCCAGGTAGAGGGCGTTATCGACCCGCCGCCGCGGCCAGGCACACCAATCACTTTTGTTCCACCACGCAAACGCAAAGATAGCGCAAGCACACCCTCTACAGAACAGAACGGCGTATGGAACGTGCTGGAAGGGCTGCCATCTCTCCCTGAAGGAAAGCTCAAGGCCGTCACCGTACAGGACGAATCCTTGCTCTTAAGTCAGATCGCAGGCACCTACTACGCCTACCACAATCGCTGCAGTCATTGCCATGCATCCCTCACAAGCGGCAAGTTAGAGGGAACATACCTGATCTGCCCGTCTTGCGGGCGGCAATACGACATCTGTCGTGCCGGGCGCTGTCTTGATACACCGGATCTGTTCCTGGAACCGGTTCCGCTGCTCGTGGAAAGCGGCAAAGTGAAAGTGGCTTTGTCCGCGTTGGACATATCGGCCCCTGCAAGGTGAGGTAAATAATGCCAGGATCATCTCCTGTCAACGATCACAACAGAGGTTCCGCCGGAGGTGCAACACCCTTACAGGCGCTGCGTCGCTTTACGCGCGAGCGCGAGCAGGCTCGCCTGCCTGCAGAGCATTGCGAACTATGCAGCGAAGTGATCCCGGCACAGCACCGCCACCTGCTCGATCTCGCCAGCCGTACCGTAATCTGCGCGTGTCAGGCATGTTCGCTGCTCTTTGGCGACGAGGGGGCCGGCAGCGGAAAGTATCGCCTGATACCCAGTCGCTACCTGGCGCTGCCGGATTTCCACATGTCCGACGAGGAGTGGGATGGGCTGATGATCCCCGTCAACATGGTGTATATGTTTCGTAACACCACGGCGAAGCGTGTCATGGCCTACTATCCCAGTCCCGCCGGAGCGACGGAATCTCTCCTCGATCTGGAAAGTTGGGAAGCTCTCGTCAAAAGTAATCCTATCCTGAATGACCTGGAACCTGATGTAGAGGCACTGCTCATCAACCGGGTACGGGACGAGCGCGAATATTATATCGTACCCATCGATGCCTGTTACCAGCTTGTCGGCTTAATCCGCGTCTCATGGAAAGGATTGAGCGGCGGTGAAGAAGCCCGGCAAGCCATTGGGGAGTTCTTCGCGGATCTGCGGGCCAAATCACCGCTTGTGAAAGGAGGAGACAATGCCTGATCTAAACTTTGAAGTGATCGGCGCGGAAGCTCCATCCTTTGCCGCGGTTCCTACCATCATCTTCAAGCTGCGCGTCGTCAACGCGCTCGCAGAAGAACAGATTCACAGCGTCGCCCTGCGCTGTCAGATCCAGCTCGCGGTCACGCGCCGCCACTACAGCAGCGAGGCGCAGGCGCGCCTGTTGGAGGTTTTTGGCGAGCCAAAGCGCTGGGGTGAGACGCTGCGCAGCCTGCTGTGGACGCATGTCAACGCCGGGTTTCCCCAGTTTACGGGGGAGATTACCGTTGACCTGCCCGTTCCCTGTACCTACGATTTCGAGGTGGTCAGCACCAAATATTTCAACGCGCTTGAGGATGGTGAAATCCCGCTCACCTTTCTGTTCAGCGGCACTATTTTCTATGAAGGTGAAGAAGGCAACTTGCAGGTGGGGCAAATCCCCTGGTCGAAGGAAGCGTCGTACCGTCTTCCTGTAGCCGTCTGGCAAGACATGATGGCGCGCTATTATCCCAATAGCGCCTGGATTCGCATGCATAAGGACGTTTTCGACCAGTTGTACCAGTATAAAGCTACTCGCGGTATGCCTACCTGGGAGGAAGTCATTGTCAGTCTCTTGCAGGCAAGCGGCGAGGAGGTGCATTGATGCGGTTAGAGCAAGTCAAGGAGATCGCCAACGCCGTTCTCTACGAGGGCTACCTTCTCTATCCATACCGGCACTCGGCGATCAAAAATCGCCAGCGCTGGACAATCGGCGTGGTCTATCCAAAGGAGTACAGCGAGGCGCAAGGCGGCACGGAGCCGTGGGTCATGCAGACGGAATGCCTGGCGAAGAAGCATGGAAACACAGACACTTCTATCACTGTCCATGTCAGGTTCCTGCACTTGCTGCTGCGTACAGAAGTGTCGAACGAGACGGCAGGTACTTCCGCCCCGGATGAAGCAGCCCAGCGCAATGCATGGGGTTTAGCAGGCTATCTTGCCAACGAGCCGTGGGAAGAAGGCATAGAACGCGAAATGACGGTGCGCGATCTATCCCTCGACGACCTTGTCGCTCAACCCAGGATTGTGGCTATTGAATATCCCGCCGGGCGCATGGTCGAGCAATCAGCGGATGCCCCGGCAACTCAGATTGTGCGGGAACACCAGCCGCTGGCGGGAAGAATCGTTATCGCTGCCGCAAAAATGGGCGAAGATATTTACAAGCTCAGCATCCGCATCGAAAACAGGACAACGAGCATTGACGAAGCAGCCAGTCGCTACAATGTCATCCTGCGGCACTCGTTCATCTCGACGCACGCCATCTTGCAGGTTCAGCAGGGAGCCTTTATCTCGCTGCTGGATCCGCCGGAGGAGTTGAAGGTTGCCGCACAGGGATGCCAGAATTTGCGCACGTGGCCGGTGCTGGTCGGCAGTGAGGGCGACTATGATGTCATGTTATCTTCGCCAATCATCCTGTATGACTACCCGCAGCTTGCGCCAGAAAGTCCAGGCGCGCTCTTCGATGGCACAGAGATCGATGAGATTCTCACACTGCGCATCATGACGCTGACGGACGAGGAGAAGCAGGAAATGCGCCAGGGAGACGAACGTGTGCGGGAGATATTGGAACGCACCGAGTCTCTCACACCTGAAGAGTTTATGAAACTGCACGGCACTATCCGCAGTTTGCGGCCAGTTGATGAAGGAGGTGGCGCTTGAATAACGCAGCCTGGGATTTTCCAGGCGAGGATTACCCACCGTCGGCATCAGTCCTTATTGAAGGAAGAGAGGTGAAAGCAGGAGATTGCGTTCGACTGCATCCGAAAGCGCGCGCCGACGCTATCGATATGATGCTTGACGGGAAAACCGCGCGCGTTGAGCTGATCCACCAGGATTTCGAGAATCGCCTCTACCTGGTTGTGACACTCGACATCGATCCCGGTAGGGAGCAGTGGGATGAGCGAGTCCTGCCTGGCCATCGCTTCTTTTTCTTCCCGGAAGAGGTGGAACCGCTGGAGGATGGAGACAGCACGCGGAGGACAACATGAGCCAGGCGTTCCCATCAGCGTTCCCAGCAGAAGGCACAGCCAGCCGCGTACTCATCGCCTGCATCGGCAACATATTTTTGGGTGATGATGGCTTTGGCGTTGAGGTAGCCCAACGCTTGCAGCGCCGCCGCTATCCAGAGGGCGTGCAGGTGGTTGATTTTGGCATTCGTGGCATGGAATTGGCGTACACCTTGCTCGAAGACTACGATACGCTTGTGCTGGTCGATGCAGTACCGCGCGGCGGTCTACCAGGTACGCTCTATCTGATCGAGCCAGACCTGGGGAGTATCAATGCAGAGCAAGGAGCGGAAGCGGGCAGAGCGGCGCTGGATGCTCACAGCATGGATCCTGTGAAGGTACTCGCCTTTGCCAGAACGCTGGGCGCGCGCCCGCTGCGCACGCTGCTCGTCGGCTGCGAACCCGCTCCATCAGGCGGCGATGAAGATTATACAGAGATGCAGATGGGACTGAGCGAACCGGTCCAGGCTGCCGTTGACGAAGCGGTAACAATGATCGACTCGCTCGTCGAACAATTACTTGACGGCCATTTGTAGTCTGCCCATCATTTGAGGGTAGACGAAATAATACGACAGAGAAAGGACCAGATCATGTCCAAGTTTGTTGCTTTAGCCTTTTTAGCCCTTACCGCCGGTCTCGCTGTGGTCGTTATCCGGCAGATTCTTCCTGACATGCAGCGCTACCTGAGAATTCGCTCGATGTAACGCGGATGGCATAGAAGGGACGAAGTTGGTTATGCACGAACTGGCGATTGCCCAGAGCATCGCTGACGCTGTCACATCCAGGGCGATTGAGTGCGAAGCGTCACGAGTGAAAAGCGTGCGGCTCAAGGTGGGCGAGGCCAGCGGCGTCGTAGCCGACTCGCTGACCTTCTGCTTCGAGATGCTGGCCAGCTTCGATCCACTGTTAGCAGGAGCGGAGTTATTGATCGACGCCGCGCCGCATCGCGCGCGCTGCCGGCACTGTGATAGAGATTTCGCGATCGCGGATTTCATCGCGCAGTGTCCAACCTGCGCGGAGTGGTCCACCGAGATCATTTCCGGCACCGAACTCCAGATCCTTGACATGGAGATCGAAGACCCGTAAGAGGAGTGTCAACCTTGCCCAAAGTAACTATTGCGCAAAACATTCTGGCCGTCAACGACACCGTTGCCCAGGAAATCCAGCAAATGCTGGCAACATGTGGCATTCATACGATCAATGTCATGAGTTCGCCCGGAGCGGGAAAGACAACCCTGCTGGAGCGCACGATTGAACGGCTGCGCGGGCAACTTGGCGTTGGCGTGATCGAGGGCGACGTCGAAACCACTGCCGACGCGGAGCGCATAGAAGCGGCGGGCGCGGAAACGGTGCAGATCAACACGCGCGGAGCCTGTCACCTGGAGGCGCACATGATCCGCGACGCGCTCGCGCAGCTTGAGCTGGCGCGCATCAACCTGCTCTTCATCGAGAACATAGGGAATCTGGTCTGTCCCGCGGCCTGGAACCTGGGAGAAGATACGCGCGTCGTCTTGACCAGCACCACCGAAGGCGATGACAAACCGGCCAAATACCCGCAAATGTTCGCGGCCTCGGAGGTCATGGTGGTAAACAAGCTTGACCTGCTGCCTTACGTCGATTATGATCTGGAAAAGGCCAAACGGCAGGCGCTAGCCATCAATCCGCGCCTGCTCATCTTTGAAGTGAGTTGCCGGACAGGCGCGGGACTCGACGCGTGGTGCGCGTGGCTTATGGCATTTGCGCGCGACAAAATATAGAGGTATGATGATCTATGGCGGGCCAGGTAAAATGTGGCAGCGCAATTCATTGCGCCAGTCAGCCGCAGCAAACTGGGCCGATTCTAGCACAATGAATTGCGCCGCCACATTTTCGGGCTGCTGGCACATTTCATTTATGAGATACTGGGAGCGTAATGATGGCATCCATAACGGATCAGGCAATTCAGCGACAGCGCATTCATATCCGGGGCATTGTCCAGGGCGTCGGCTTCCGGCCTTTCGTCTACGGGCAGGCGCTGCGCCTGGGCCTGGTCGGTTTTGTGCTGAACGATAGCCGCGGTGTGACCATCGAGATCGAGGGAACTCACGAAGCCCTTGCAGTCTTCCAACGCGCGCTGCGCGAGGAAGCGCCGCCCCTTGCGCGTATCGATGCCGTCGTCACCGAGTCAGTACCGCCATGCCGCGAGACTATTTTCACCATCGCCCATAGCCAGGCCGGGGCCGAGCGCCATGCTCTCATCTCGCCTGATACTGCCACCTGCGACGACTGCCTGCATGAACTGTTTGATCCCGCGGATCGCCGCTATGGCTATCCTTTCATCAACTGCACCAACTGCGGTCCCCGCTTCACCATCGTCCAGGATGTCCCGTATGACCGGGATAAGACAACCATGCGCGTCTTCCTCATGTGTCCAGACTGCCAGGCCGAATACGAGAATCCGCTGGATCGGCGCTTCCATGCCCAGCCCAATGCCTGTCCGGTCTGCGGACCACAGGTGTATTTGCAGGATTGGACGGGGGACAAAGGGCAAGACGCGATCAATCGCGCCCCCACAGCGGAGGCGAATCCGATCATTGTGGCAGCCCATCGTCTCGCTGCCGGGGCGATACTTGCCATCAAAGGGCTGGGAGGCTACCACCTGGCATGTGATGCTCTGAATGTCGAGGCGGTGCAGCGGCTGCGCCAGCGCAAGCGCCGCGAAGCCAAACCCTTCGCGCTCATGGTCTCTGACCTGGAAACAGCCGGGCAGCTCTGCGAAGTCAGCGCGGCCGAGGCAGTTTTGCTTCAATCACGCCGGAGACCTGTTGTGCTATTGAAGCAGCAACCTGCCTGTCCCGTGGCACCCGGCGTCGCACCGGGTTACAACACGCTGGGCATCATGTTACCTTATACACCCCTGCATCATGTGTTGCTGCGCGCCTTTGCCGGGGCAAGCGAACCAGACCGGATCGCGGCGCTGGTAATGACGAGCGGCAACCTGAGTGATGAACCAATCGCCTACCAGGACGATGACGCACAAGAGCGGCTGGCAATGGTGGCAGATGGGGTGCTGGGACACAACCGCACCATCCATATGCGCTGTGACGACTCGGTCATGCGCGTCACGGCTGGCGGCGAGCAGTTCTTCCGCCGCTCGCGCGGCTACGCGCCGGAGCCAATCCCGCTCTCACTCAATTTTCCCGTTCCATTGCTGGCGTGCGGCGCTCATCTCAAAAACACGTTTTGCCTGGGCAAAGACCGGCAGGCATTTATCAGTCATCACATTGGCGACCTGGAGAACCTGGAAACGCTGACCTCGTTCCGCGAGGGTATTGCGCACTTCCAACGCCTCTTCGATATTGAGCCGGAAGCGGTTGTCTACGATCTGCATCCTGAATACCTGGCAACGAAATACGCGCTCGATACCGATATCCCGCGGAAAATTGGCGTCCAGCACCATCATGCCCACATTGCCAGCGTGCTGGCAGAGCACGGGCTGACAGGGCCGGCGATCGGAGTGGCAGCCGACGGCACGGGATACGGTGTTGATGGAGCCGTGTGGGGCTGCGAAATCATGACCGCCGATCTCGTAGATTTTCAACGTCTCATGCATCTGGCATACATACCGCTTCCCGGCGGCGAGCAGGCGGTGCGCCAGCCCTGGCGCGTAGCCGCAGCTTACCTGGCTCAGACCTATGGCGACACCTTCCAGGCGCTGGATATTCCCTTTGTACAGAACCTGGATCAGTCAAAATGGCATGTATTGTCACAGATGATCGCCAGGAATCTCAACAGCCCGCCAACCTCCAGCCTCGGCAGATTGTTTGACGCGGTCGCTGCGCTGCTGGGCCTCCGCGGCGCCGTGCTTTACGAGGGACAGGCCGCTATCGAACTGGAACAATTAGCAGATAAATACCAGGGAAAGCTGGAAAGTTACCCGTTCTCTATCGGAGAGCAACCGCCAGCGGTGCTGGACGTGACACCGATGATCCGCGCCATTGTCAGCGATATACAGCATGACGTACCGCTCGCGCAAATCGCCGCTCGTTTCCATTGCTCGATTGCCGAATTATTGGCGACTGCCTGCTGCACAGCGCGCGAGCAAACCGGACTGAACACCGTCGCGCTCAGCGGCGGTGTCTTCCAGAACCAGATTTTACTGGAGCAACTTATAACACGCCTGGATGCAATGGCTTTCCAGGTTTCTATCAATCGCCGCGTCCCGCCCAACGACGGGGGCATCAGCCTTGGTCAGGCAGCCATAGCCGCCGCCCGTCTGGGCTTAGAAAGATAAATGTAGTGACACCCCTCGTGGGTGTCAGGCCGCACGCAAGAGGCCGCACTCAACATGTAGTGACACCCCTCGTGGGTGTCAGGCCGCACGCAAGAGGCCGCACTCAACATGTAGTGACACCCCTCGTGGGTGTCAGGCCGCACGCAAGAGGCCGCACTCAACATGTAGTGACACCCCTCGTGGGCGTCAGGCAACCGGCGTCCCTCGCGGGCGTCAGGTAACTAGCACCCCTTGTGGACGTCGGGAAACAGGTACGCGTTTAGAAAGGCAGGCCAAATTATGTGTCTTGGTATACCGGGTCAGATTATAGACATTGTAGACGATGCAAATTCCATTGCCAAAGTGGATGTCTCCGGCGTCAGGCGTAATGTGAACGTCGCCTTGGTGCGCCCGGAAGGCATCGGCCCCGGCGACTGGGTGTTGATCCATGTTGGCTTCGCCATGAGCAAGATCGATGCGGGCGAGGCGCGCGAGACCATGCAAGCCCTGCAACTCATGGGCCAGGCTTACACCGATGAACTCACCATGCTTCATCAAAGCATGATCGAATGACGAACATCTTTATCGGCGGAGAACAAAGGTCTCTATCAGCGGAATCCGGGATAGAGGGCGATGACCGGAGGGAGGATGGGCGAGGGCAAGCATCGCCCTGGAACACCCGGCAATGCTTACCATCGCATCGCCCCGGAAAACTCACTTTAAACACGCTAGAAGGAGAGAGAGAAATGGACTTGCAGGCGCTGGTTGCCGCTCGCTTTGAGCAAAGCATGTCCGTGCCGGAGCTCTTCTTCACGGCGGAATCCGGACAGATTGCCGAGGCGTGCTGGGCGATGGCGCGCCGCTTCCACCAGGGAGGGCGACTGCTCGCCTTCGGCAACGGCGCCTGGGCCACCGATGCCCAGCATGTCTCGGTCGAGTTCGTGCATCCCGTGATCGTCGGCAAACGCGCTCTGCCCGCCCTGGCGCTGACCAACGATAGCGCCACGCTCAGCGGCCTCATGGCTCGTGGTGAGCGCGCCATGCCTTTCGTGCGCCAGCTTCAGGTGCTGGCCCGTCCCCAGGACATCGCCCTGGGCTTCTCGCCGGATGGGGACTGCGCCAATGTCGCGGCAGCGCTGGAAGCGGCCAGGGGCAAAGGCTTGCTGACGCTCGGCCTGACCGGCGGCGATGGCGGACTGCTGCGGGAAAGCACCCTGGATTACTGTTTCGTCGTCCCGTCACAGGACCCGCTGGTGATCCAGGAAACGCACGAGACGCTCTATCACATCTTGTGGGAACTGGTGCATATTTACTTTGAACATGAAGGGCTGTTACAATGAACGAGGCACAGAAAGAGAAGGTTGATCTCATGACGTTGGCGCAGGGCGCGCCCTCTTGTCTTCCCGACGCGCAGGGGCATTGTGCGACCTGTGCGGACGAGGCTCTGCCTGCCACGGTGCTGCGGGTGGATGCAGCGTCCGGGCTGGCGTTCGTGCAGGGAGCGGATACGACGGAAGAGATCGATATTACGCTGGTGGAGGATATTGCGCCGGGAGATGTCGTGCTGGTGCATGGAGGCACCGCGATTGCTCTTCTAGAAAAGACAGGCCATGACTAACGCAGAAGGCTCCGAGTACGACCGGCTGTTTTATCCCTATCTGTTCGAGGGAGGCAAGGCCAGCATCGAGGACGTCCTGGGGCAGGTGCGGCACTCCACGCTTGAGAAATGCCATGAAGTCATCGCGCTGC
>Ga0207416_1003323_pt1 | contig 15603 bp, 7 predicted proteins | sample PaiPotPPM11metaG_FD_184107 | JGI IMG/M metagenome (GOLD analysis project Ga0207416, IMG submission 184107) | Iron sulfur acid spring bacterial and archeal communities from Banff, Canada, to study Microbial Dark Matter (Phase II) - Paint Pots PPM... ...
CCGCCCGGGCACGACCAACTTGGGTTGATGACCCTCGCGCCGGGAGTGACAGGCCTCGGCGTCATCGGCCCGGGCGGCAATGGGCAGACGAATGACAACTTTGCAGCGGAGACTCAGGTCACGGCCAGCGCCAACGGACGCAGCAGCACCGGCAACATGTTTGTGGTCGACGGCCTCGACATCACTAGCAACATCACTCCGGGCGTGCTGAACCTGGTCCCCAGCCCCGACACCGTCCAGGAAGCCACAGTACAGGTGAACACCTTCAATGTAGAGTACGGACGCAGCAGTTCCGTGGTCGAAGTGATGACGACGCGCGCAGGATCGGAAAAGTATCACTTCCTGGCGAGTGACTACTACACCGCCAACTTCCTCACCGCGCGCACCGAATTTCAGCCGCGCGAGACTTTCACCATGCTGCCGTTTCATTCCAGCAATCTGTCGGCGACTCTGAGCGGCCCGATCCCGTTGCTGAAGCAGACTTATTTCTTCACCGGCTGGGAGCCGCTGCTGTCGTCCACGCAGTCCAGTTCACAGATTACGGTGGAAGATCCAGCGTTTACCACCTGGGCGCAACAGAACTGGCCGAACTCCATTGGGGTGAAACTGCTCGCGCAGTATCCGTCGGTGAATGTGTCGCGCACCGGAATCCAGTCAACAGGATCGTCTCTGCTTGGCGCGACCACCTGCGGGACCCCGGCCGGAGCCAATATCCCTTGCACGCTGCCGATCGTCGATAATGGCGTCTTCAACGCAACCAACTATCGCAATGCACTGGAATACAACGTGCGTCTCGACAAGTACTTCAACAAGGACCGGATGTACGCGAACTACTACCGTACCAGTCTGCACACCGGCGGCCCGTCGGTTCGCGTGGGCCATGGCGCCCCACAGCAATACCTGGTGCGTTCGATTCAGGCGAACGAGACGCACACCTTCAACGATCACCTGCTGAACGAAGCTGCATTCGGCTTCCTTCGCATGGAAGGTCTGATTGATCCGTATGGTCCGTTCCACATTCCGATCGTCTCGGTCTCGACCGCCTGGGGTACAGGTCTGGGCGTTAGCAAGGCGCATGAGAACTACGTCCAGCATCACTTCCAGTGGAAGGATGATGTGGGCTACGTGCGCGGTCCCCACGACATCAAGGTGGGCTACGAAGGGTTCCATGGCGACAACCTGACCTACTTTGGCCAGTGGGATTCACAGCCAAACTTCTCCTTCCTCACCGTGCCCGCGTTTGTCCAGGACCAGGTCTATCAGGAGACCGGCGTCTCCTATAACCTGCTCACGGGGCAGCCGGCCGGTCTCCTTAGCGGAAGCTTTCAGTTCACTGGCAACACCAACGGCATCTTTGCGCAGGACAACTGGAAGATCGGCAAGAGGCTGACGCTAACCTATGGCTTGCGCTGGGACAACTTCGGCAATCCGACGCCGGAGAATGGCACCGTCGAGGCGAACTTCTTCTACGGGTCGGGCTCCAATATTTCGCAGCAGATTGCCAGCGGTTCTGTGAAGCAGGTCAACCAGGCCTTCAACCAGTCCATCAAGGCATGGAGTCCGCGGGCAGGCGTTGCGTACGACCTGACCGGTTCGGGCAAATGGCTCATCCACGGCGGATTTGGGCTGTATCACGACTGGGTGACGCTGGGGAATGTGCAGAACGAGTTCGCGAATCCGCCGGCGCCGGCGGGCGTTACCTTCCAGTCGAATACCAGCGGCACGCCTCCGATCTACAGCGTTGGAACCAGCGACACGTGGCCCTTCGGGTTCACCTATCCCGTCCTTCCGGCGGGCTCGCTCAACAGCCAGGGCGGCATCACCGGCCAGCAGGTGAACATTGCCGGCAACGATCCGAATCTGAAGGCCTCCAACACTATGAACTACACCGTAACCCTCGAGCGCGGCCTGGGAAGCAATTATTCGGTTGCTGTCGGATACTCGGGGTCGCACTCCAACAACCTGTTTACCGACTTCGGCGGCCACACCACCAACGCATATTACGGCGTGGACGTGAACAACTTCCCCGGCAGCCTTATTCAGAACGGCGGCAAGCTGGTGCGCCTCAACACCAGCTTCGGCACTATTCGCTACACCGTCAATGGACCCACTTCGACCTACAACGCGTTCATCGCGGAGTTCAAGGGGCGATTCCTGAAGCACGGTTTCATCGACACGTCCTACACCCGTTCCAGTTCGTATGACGACGCCGGGACGTATCCCACTGTGCCATCCAATACCGGCAACTACAGCCAGTACTGGGCTCCTTCCAACTGGGATGTTCCCAACCGGATTTCGCTACAGGTCGCCTACGAACTGCCGCATCTGAACGGTGGACCTGGCTTCCTGCACTACATTACCGATGGATGGAAGCCCACCGCGATCACGATTCTGCAAAGCGGCCAGCCATTCACGGTACTGAATTCAGCGGCGTACTCCGCGTCGACCGCTGCTGGCGCGGCGGTCACGACCAAGGTTGGCGACTACAACGCAGATGGAACCAATAGCGATCTGCCGAATATTCCGAGCTATGGATACAGCATCCCGACAGACCGCAATCACCAGTTGGCACGCGGCGGCAACCTTGTTCCGGTTGCAGCTGGTGCGAGTGGATCCACGGGAGTGTTCACAGCGTTGGGCGACTTCACCAATCCAACAACGCTTCCCGGCGAAGGCAACGAAGTGATCAACGGATATCGCAACCCAGGCTACGCCAACACGGACTTTGCGCTGTTGAAGAACAATCGCATCCGCGAGTTTGCGAATCTGCAGTTGCGGCTGGAGATGTTCAACTTGTTCAACCGCGCCAGCCTTGGGGGCATCACGGGAAGCACCACCAGCTCCTCCTTCGGCAAAGCGACCAGCCAGTACAACGCCCGCTTCCTGCAACTTGGAGCCCGGTTCGAGTTCTAACGTTCGGAAGCATTGTCTCCAGGCGCCGCATGCTTGAAAGAGCTGGCGGCGCCCTTTTTTCGTCACAGCGTGTGACTCATCGCCGCGCCGTCGAAGGTCACCCTCTTCGTTGTCGATTCGCCGGCCACGTGAATCACAAACGCTCTCGTCGCGAACGGGTGCATATGCAAGCCATCTGGCAGCCGCATCCGCAGCGTGCGCGTGGAGTCCGTCCACTCCATGCTGATCAGCGAAAACACTCCACGCGTGTGGTCCATGGATACCCCATCGTCCTCATACAGCGAGAATCGCCCGTCGGCGCCGGGATAGATATACAGCTCGAGCGGTAGCGGCGATGGCTCCATCGCGTACTGCTTCACCGGCCCCATCGGCAGAATCGAGCCTGCCTTGACGAAGAGCGGTAGCGTGGCGAGATCACTGGCCGCCACCGTCTCGATTCCGCCATGAATCCTGGCCTGCGTCCAGTAGTCATACCAAGTTCCGGCCGGAAGATAGACCGGGCGCTGCGTCGCTCCGGCCGTCGTAACCGGAGCTACCAGCAAAGCGTCTCCCCACAGGTACGCGTCGTCGATAACAAGCGCCCTCGCATCGCCAGGAAACGCGAGCCATAGCGCCCGCATCAGGGGCAGCCCGGTGCGATGCGTCTGATACACCATCGAGTAAAGGTAGGGAAGCAGTTGATATCTGAGGTCGAGATACTTCCGGCAGATCACTTCAACGTCCGCGTTGTGCAACTGGTCCGGCGTCGGCAACAGCTTCGGGTCATCCTCGACCGGCCCCACATCTCCCTGATCCCATCCCCATGGCAGTCGCAGCTTCCACGTCCGTCCATGCGAGCGGAACAGCGGACAGAACGCGCTGAATTGAAACCAGCGGACGTACAGTTCAGCAGTCAATTCCTTCGTCGAGAAGAATCCGCCCGTATCCGTGCCCCAGTAGGGAATGCCGCTCAGCCCGGTGTTCAGCCCATCGGCAATCTGCGTCCGCAGCGTCTGCCACCGCGAGTCTACGTCGCCGGACCACATAAAGCCGTACCGTTGTACACCCGCATAGCCGTTGCGTTGAATCGAGAAGGGCCGCGCCGCCGGCCGCTGCTGCAGGGGCCCCTCCCAATACATCTGGTTGCGAGCGAGACGCGCTTCCGGCGGCAGTTCATCGCCATCGTCCACCCACCAGCCATCGATGCCGGTGCGAAATACCTTGAGATGATTCGCCCAGTAGTTGACCGCGTCATCGGGATCGGGCGAGCGGTCCGCCACGCGCCCATGCAGGTCGTGCGGGGCGCCCAACACATGCAACACGACGCGGAAACCCTGGTCGTGCATCTCTTGAAACATCACCTCAGGATCAGGAAATATCTTGCGGTTGAATTCGAATGACCCATGCCCCGTATTCCAACCCGAAGGCGCAAATCCAGTGCCAAGGTAGATCATCGCATCGCACGGAAGCTTCTTTTCGCGGAACGTCTTCGCCTCGCCCAGCACCTCTTCTCGACTGGCCAGTGTGCGATGCGACTGCTGATATCCCAGCGACCACATAGGCGGCAGATGCGGCATCCCCGTGAGCTGTGCAAACTCGCGCAGCAGGATCGCCGGGTCGTTGCTGACGATCAGGAAAATATCCTGCGGCTGTGCAGGTTCCGCAGCCCGGAATACTCCGTCGCTTCCCGTCAGGTCGAAGGTGCCCATCGGGTGATGGAAGAAGAGCGCCCATCCGCGCGGGCTGAGGAGCCACGGTATCGGCGAGCGGCCGCCATTCACTAATTGGTCCGGCTTGAATTGCCCGTTCCGCATCGCGTCGACCACGCCGCGGCGATTGAATTGGTGGCCACCCTCGCCCAGCCCGAACACCGGTGCGTCCTGCAAATCGAAACTTACCTTGCCCGTCGCGGCGTCGAAGTTCAGCCGCTGAATTTCCGTTCCATCCTTCCGCAGCACGCTCAGCATCAACGGATTCGCCTTCACGACAATCCGTCGCTCTCCCCACATCACCGTGGAACCTTTCGAATCCTCATCCGCAACCGCCATCGGAGCAGGCCAGATGCGGTCTGTGAGCCCAACCCCGGCAAACGAGGTTTGCGGCTCCAGCCCGGCCCCCTTCGCGATAACGGTGATGCGGAGCGTAGCTTCGCTGACACGAGTCAGCAGAAACTCCACCTCCGCGCCTGCAATAGAGAATCGATGAGACTCGGGATTCAAGGCGGCCAGCGCCTGGCTAAGTGCGTCAGGCGCCAGCGTGCCGCCCGCCGCGACCGCAAGCCCACCCAGAAAACTCCGCCGCGTGACTTTGTTGCGTCGGCCCAACTCGCGCTTCATCGGCAGCCTCAGTTCAGTTCTCAAAGGACGTTTCGCGCGTCGACAAAGTCGCACCTCGGTGCGTCATGCGTCGATCCTTCCAACGTCGTTGACAATGGTATATAGATTGTCTTAGGTTTCGTCGAAACTCCAGTAGAAATGAGGCGATTGGCAATGGCACGCAACCAAGAGGGAATCAGCCGCCGGCGCTTCTCGCTCGGACTGGCCATGGCGCCGCTGGCACTTGCCGGAACCTCAGCGATCGAGGCCGGCGCGCAGCAAGCGACGACGCCAACGGTCGCTACCCCTCCGGACCGGAATGCAACTCCGCAGCCTGCGCCGAAAAGACGCTGGCAGATTTATGAAGAGGAACATTTCGCACACCCGCTCGTCTTTGAACGCCGTCAGGTCGAACCGCAGGTGCAACCGTTTCCGCTCCGCGACGTGACGCTGGCGGAAGATGGCCCCTACGCCCAGTCGCGCGCCTGGAGCCGCGGCTTCATGCTGCGCATCACCCCGGACCGGATGTTGCACAATTTCCGTGTAACTGCCGGACTGCCCTCCACCGCGGTCCCGCTCGGCGGCAATGAAAAGCCAGACTCCCTCCTGCGTGGGCACTGGGTTGGGCATTATCTCTCTGCGTGCGCGTTGCTCTACGCATCCACCGGCGATGCCGACATCAAGGCTCGCGGCGATGCGGTCGTGTTAGGCATGGCCGAGTGCCAAACGAAGCTAAACGCGGGCGGCTACGTCAGCGCGTTTCCGCAGACCGAGTTCGACCGGCTGGAGATGGGCCAGAAGGTGTGGGCGCCGTTCTACACACTGCACAAACTGATGGCCGGCCTGCTGGACATGCACGAACTCGCCGGAAATGATCAGGCCCTCGATGTCGTCGTCAGGATGGCGGCCTGGGTGGATAGCTGGACAGCGGCTCGCAGCGAAGACCGCATGCAGGACGTCCTCAACGAGGAGTTCGGCGGCATGGGTGAAGTGCTCTACAACCTCGCCGCCGTCACCAACGACGATCGCTGGGCGCGCGCCGGGGATCGCTTCCAGAAGAAGATATTCCTCCGTCCTCTGTTGAATCGCTGCGATGAGTTGGAGCAGCTCCACGCAAACACGCACATGCCCCAGGTCATCGCCGCAGCGCGCCGCTATGAACTGACCGGCGACTCGCGCTTCCGCGCCATCCCCGAATTCTTCTGGGAGACGGTGGTCGAATCGCGGACCTTCGCGCCCGGCGGGTCCGGCACCATGGAGCGCTGGGTCACCCACGCCAATCACCTCGCCTGGGAGATGAAGTCCAGCACTGAGCACCAGGAGTGCTGCTGCGCTTACAACATGATGAAGCTCACGCGCCACCTTTATAGCTGGCAGCCACGGATGCGCTACGTCGAGTACTACGAACGCAATCTTCTCAATCACCGTCTCGGAACCATCGAGCCTGAGACCGGCCACACCACGTACTTTCTTTCGATGGCCCCCGCCGCATGGAAGACTATCGGCACTGAAGACCAGACCTTCTGGTGCTGCAACGGAACCGCGCTCGAGGAGTTCGCGAAGCTTCAGAACAGCATCTACTTCCACGATGAGGATTCACTCTATGTCAATCTCTACGTCGCGTCGGAATTGAATTGGAAGGCCCGCGGCGTGCGGCTCAAGCAGGATACGGAGTTCCCGAAAGAGCCCCGTACGCGATTGACCATCCTCGCCGCGCCCGACGCGAAGTGGACACTTCGACTGCGCGTGCCCGCATGGACCACGACTGATGCGCGAGTCCTCGTCAACGGTCGTACCCTTGAAATCGAACCGCAGCCCGGAACCTACGTGAACCTCAACCGCTCGTGGAAGGCGGGCGACCGCATCGAGCTCGAAATGCCCATGCGTCTCGCTCGCGAAGTACTCGCCGACGACCCGACTCTGCAGGCGTTCCTCTATGGCCCAGTCGTTCTCGCGGGACAATTTCCGCTTGGTCAGTTGAGTTTCAATCTCCTCCATAAGAATGAAGACCCCAATGTGAAGGCCGCTCCTCTCGCTGTGCCGGTCCTCGCCGCGAAAGGCGAAAAACTGGAGCAATGGATCATTCCTGTCGAGGGTCAGTCGATGACATTCCGAACCGCAGGGACTGCTGGTGAAGAGGTCACGCTGAAGCCACTCAACGAAAGCTGGCAGCGGTTCAACGTGTACTTCCAGGTCTCCTCATGACACAAAGGACGGTCCGATGAATCGCCGCGAGATGCTCAAACTTGGCTCCGCAGGCTCGCTCGCTGCGCTTGCCTCCGCAGTTCCCGGCGCGGCGCAAGCCTCTCACTCCGACGCCACGCACGCGGCCGTCCCGCAATGGGAAGTTTTTGAACTAGCGTTGAACGGCCCATCGTCTGGAAATCCGTTCCTCGACGTGCAACTCACCGCGACGTCTTCGCTTGGCCATCGCACCGTGACGGCGGACGGATTCTACGACGGCGCGGGCTCCTACAAAGTCCGCTTCATGCCGGACACCATCGGCGAATGGTCCTACACAACCGCCAGCAGCGCGTCTGAGCTTTCGGGCAAGACGGGGAAGTTCAATTGCGTGGCAGCGCTTGCCGGAGCCCACGGGCCGGTCCGCGTTTCCAACACGCACCACTTCGCCTACGCCGACGGCACGCCGTTCTTTCCCTTTGGGACAACCTGTTACGCCTGGGTGCATCAGTCGCAGGAACTGCAGCAGCAGACGCTCGAATCCCTGCGCTCCGCGCCCTTCAACAAGATTCGCATGTGCGTCTTTCCCAAGAGCTACCAGTACAACCACAACGAGCCGCCGTTCTATCCGTTCGAACGCAACGAGGCCGGTGAGAACGACTTCACCCGGCCCAACCCCGCATTCTTCGCGCATATCGAGCAGCGCATCGCCGACCTGCGCGGCATCGGAATCGAAGCCGACCTCATCCTTTTTCACCCGTACGATCGCTGGGGCTACGCGAAGATGCCGGCTGACGGGGACGATCGCTATCTGCGCTACGTTCTGGCGAGGTTGTCGGCCTATCGTAATATCTGGTGGTCGCTCGCCAACGAATGGGACTTGATGCGAGCGAAGTCCGCGCAGGACTTCGACCGCTTCTTCCACATCATCGAGCAGCACGACCCGGCCGCTCATCTACGATCTGTTCACTACTCCCACACCATGTACGACTACTCTCATCCGTGGGTGACGCACGGCAGCCTGCAGACGGCAAAGTTCGAATCGGCGCCGGATTGGCTGGCTGCTTGGCAGAAGCCGATCTGTTTCGACGAAGTGCAGTACGAGGGCAACCTGAACAGTCGTTGGGGCAATCTCTCCGGCGAAGAAATGTTGCGCCGTTTCTGGCTCGGAGTGATCGCCGGCTGCTACGTCACGCACGGGGAAACCTACCTCGATCCCAATCAGCCGTTCGACGAAAACGCGACGCCGACCCTGTGGTGGGCGCATGGGGGAAAGCTGCATGGCAGCAGCCCGGAGCGCATCGCTTTCCTGCGCAAGCTCGTCGAGGAGACCGCCGCCGCTGCAGGCAGAACAGCAAAGCGTCCCGGACTCGAAGCGCAACCGGCCGCGTATTATCTCAACGCATCCACTAAAGATGCGACGGGCAATGCCGTGCAGGAGGTCCTGTACTTCATGGACTATCATCAGCCCGTCTATTATGACTTCCCGCTCGCAGACGGAACGTTCACGGCGGAGTTGATTGATCCGTGGGAGATGAAGGTGACGGCGTTGCCTGGAACATTCACCGGCAAAACGCGCCTGAAGCTTGCGGGAAAGCCGTATCAAGCCTTGAGATTCCGTCGCGTATGATGCCCGGCCGCTCGCTATGCTAACACCCATCCATACAGGTTCTCGCCTCGGCAAACGTGTGCGGGAAGGCGCGCACTCCGTGTCGCGATTCGGGCGTCAGTTCACGTTCCTCGCTTCCATCGTTGTAACCACCGCGAGCCTGTGCGCGCAGGAATTCGTCGGCCCGCTGGATCCTGCGCGCGCCCTGCCCGCTGCTTCAGCACCGGATCATGCTGCGCTCCCCGAGCAATACATCTGGACTGCCGGCGATGTCACCGCTCGCCGCCCGGATCACAACAAATTTCCATGGAACCGCCCCGATCTCCGCGTGGCGCCTCACTACTTTCGTGTGCACTTTCGATTGACTGCTTTGCCCGGCGCGGCAACGCTCTACATCGCCGGTCCCCGCGAGGCACATGTCTTCCTCAACGGTCAGCATCTCGAAGATTTCTACGTCAACACCGACGCGCCGATCAATTTCCATGTTTTTCACACGTCTGCCGCCACCGCTCTCCGCGTTGGAGACAACGTGCTCGCCATCGAGGCGATTCGCGGGCGTGGCGTTGTGAGCGCGACCAACTCCGTCGTCACGCAACAACTCGCCTACGGCGAAGTGCTGGCCGCGAAGATCGTCCCCGCGCGGTTCGGAGTCGAAGCGGCCGCCGCTGTCATCTCGGACACCAGCTGGCGCTCGATCGCAGGCCCTACGGATCCGCCCAGCCACTGGTCCGAACCCGGCTTCGATGACTCTGCCTGGCAACCGGCGGAGTCGCTCGGCCCCATCGAATCGAACGTGGACTTCGTTCAGTGGTCGGCCGATGCGGGCATGTATGGCTGGCCTGGATACATGGGCATGTCGCCCGGCTTGCGCACGTTCCCGCTGCCACCCGTTGCCGTCACTCACCTCTTCACCGGCCGCGCGCAATTCTCCCACCTGTCGTCCCTGACCCGCGAAAACGCGCCCGAGCCATTTACGGTTACAAATCTGCCAGGCACCCAGGCCACCGATGCGGACGCGCCGTCCTTCCTGCTCGATTTCGGCCGTGAAGTAGCGGGCCGTCTCCTCGTTGAATCGGCATCCCCTGCGGATGCCACCCTCTCCATCGCCTATGGAGAGTCCGAGATCGAAGCACTCGCGACCGGCCTGACATCAGGCCAACAGGGTGGCAACTATCTCGGTACGAACATCCTCGAAGTCCCGGCGAACGGCGTCGCCCGTGGCCCCAAATCCGGCTTCCGCTATGTCCGTGTTCGTTTCCTGCGCGGCGCCTCAGTCTCCGCGTTCAAGGCCATCCGCGTCGAGGGCATCGAGTATCCTGTCACTTACGCCGGGTCGTTCGACTCCTCGGACGCGCTGCTGAACCGCATCTGGGAGACCGGTGCTTACACGGCGCATCTCTGCATGCAGGACGGCGTCTGGGACGCGGTGAAACGTGACCGCGGCCGCTGGGCCGGAGACCTCGACGTCGAAGGCCGCGTCATCTCCACGACCTTTGGAGATCACGCGCTGATGGAGGCGACCATGCACGCACTCGCAGCGAACGACGGCAGTCACGTCAACGGAATCCCCAGCTACTCCGCGCTCTGGATCACCTCGCTCGCGAATCTCTACCAGCACTCCGGCGACAAAGCTTTCGTCGCATCCGAGCGCGAAGACCTCCTCCGCATTCTCGCGACGATGGACTCCAGTCTCGATGCACATAGCCTTTTCGACAACGCGAAACATCAGTGGCTCTTCGTCGACTGGGCCCCGGGGCTCTATGCCTACACGCCGGAGGCCCGCCTCGGCACGCAACTCCAGTACATCCGCGGCTACCGCGCAGCGGCGACGCTCTTCCACGCTCTCGGTGACACCGCCAACGCCCAGCGTTACGACACGCAGGCCGACAAAGCACTCGCCGCAGTCCGCACCTTGCGCGATGCGAACGCCGCCGCCTACGGCACGACATGGCAACTCAACGCGCTGGCCACCCTCGACGATAACCCACAGGCCGCGTCGGCAATCTGGGCCGATGTGCTCTCCCACGTCAAGCAGGACAGCCCGACAGACCAGGTCATCAGCCCGTACTTCAACTCCTACGTCCTCGACGCGATGACCGCAACCGATCATCGCCGCGAAGCGCTCGATTGGATCCGCACCTACTGGGGCGGAATGCTCGCAGAAGGTGCGACCAGCTTCTGGGAGTCCTACGATCTGCGCTGGCCCAAAACCAACCCGCACCTCTCGCTGCAGGCCGACGGCACCAGCGGATACTTCGTCTCGCTCGCGCACGGCTGGTCGTCCGGCCCCACAGCGTGGCTGACTGAGAACATCCTTGGCATCACTCCCGCGAGCCCCGGCTACGACATCGTGAACATCCGCCCCAACCTGCTCGGCCTCGACTTCGCCAACGGTTCAGTCCCGACACCCCACGGCACAATCTCGATTCGCATCGATAAACAGAAGGGAATCGATCTCGATCTTCCCGCCGGCGTCGAAGCTAACGTCGATTACGCCGGCCATACCCGTGTCGTCCGCACCCCGGGCCACATCACGCTTCCCGCAAACTAAGCCGTCGTCGGCCGCCGCTCGACAAGCAGCAGGTGTTCGGCCACCAGTACGGTTTCGCCGCGCTGATTCACAACTTCCAGCGCTTCCACCACGACGCCATGCGCCGGCCGCTTCGCATCCTCACGCATCTCTTTGATCGACACGCGCACGTGGATCGTGTCGTTGAGAAACACCGGGCGCACAAAGCGCAGCCGATCGTATCCGTAGCTCATCGCGCGCGGATTGATCACGCCCGCGGTCATCCCCACCGCTACGCTGAAAACCAGCGTCCCGTGCGCCATCCGCTGTCCAAACGGCTGCGTCTTGCACCATTCCGCGTCCATGTGGTGCGGGTAGAAGTCGCCCGTTTGCCCGGCGTGCAGCACCACGTCCGCCTCGGTGATGGTCCGTCCCACCGTCTCGCGCCGCGTCCCGGCAACAAAATCCTCAAAGAACATCTCGCCCGTCATCCTCGCTCCATTCCACCGTTCCATTCCTCGGAACGGCTTCCCGCAATATCCCACAGCAAACGTATCATCTCCATCTAGGCCATGATCGAACTCACCGGCATCACCTGGAACCATACACGCGGCTATCTCCCCATGGTCGCGACGGCCCAGCGCTTTTCGGAACTTCATCCTGACGTTTCGATCACATGGCACAAGCGCTCGCTGCAGCAGTTCGCCGACGCGCCGCTCACCGATCTCGCGACCCGCTTCGACCTGATGGTGATCGACCATCCCTCCATCGGCGAAGCCGCGCACCACCATCTCCTGCTGCCGCTCGACGAGCACCTTCCCGCAGCCTTTCTCGCCGATCAGGCCGCCAACTCCGTCGGCCGTTCCCACGCCAGTTACAACTACAAAGGCCATCAGTACGCCCTCGCCATCGACGCCGCAACACCCGTCTCCGGCTGCCGCCCCGACCTGATGAAGCGCGCCGGCGTCGCGCCACCCGCAACCTGGGACGACCTGCTTGCCCTTGCCCGCCGCGGCCTGGTCACCGTTCCGGCAATTCCCATCGACAGCCTCATGAACCTCTTCATGCTGGCCAACGCGCTGGACGCCGAGCCGTTTACCCAACCCGGCGAAGTCATCGCAGAAGCTCCCGGCATACGCGCCCTCACACTCCTCCGCGAACTCGTGCAGCTCAGCGCACCCGGCTCGCTCGACCGCAATCCCATCCGCACCTGGCAGCTCCTCGCCGACTCGGACACCGTCGCCTACTGCCCGTTTGCCTACGGCTACTCCAACTACTCGCGCGCCGGGTACGCAGGCAACATCCTCCGTACCGGCGGCCTCGTCACCTTCAATGGCAAGCCGCTTCGCTCGACACTCGGAGGCGCGGGCCTCGCGGTCTCACGAACCTGCAAGCATCCGGAAGATGCTCTCGCCTATGCCGAATTTGTCGCCGGCCCCGACACTCAGAAGAGCCTCTACGCGCAATCCGGCGGCCAGCCCGGTCATCGTGCCGCGTGGCTCGACCCGGCCCTCAACGCCGCCACCACCAACTTCTTCGCCAACACGCTCCCCACACTCGACGCCGCCTGGGTGCGTCCGCGCTTTCCCGGCTTCATTGCATTCCAGGACGCAGCCTCGAAGCTCGTCCACGACTACCTCATTCACGGTGGCGCCGAGTCCCAGGTCCTTGAGCAAATGAACTCCGCCCTCGCCAACGCACAAAGGAAGACCGCATGAAACCCCTCACCGGCCTGCTCGTCGTCGACTTCTCACAATTTCTCGCCGGCCCCTCCGCCAGCCTGCGCATGGCCGATCTCGGCGCGCGCGTTATCAAGATCGAGCGGCCCGGTGCCGGCGATCTCTGCCGCCAGCTCTACATCTCCAACCTCTCCCTCGACGGCGATTCCACGCTCTTCCACTCCATCAATCGCAACAAACAGTCCTACGCAGCAGACCTCAAGGATGCCGACGACCTCGCGCGCATTCGCAGACTCCTCACCCACGCGGACGTCATGATCCAGAACTTCCGCCCCGGCGTCATCGAAAAGATCGGGCTCGGCTATGATGCCGTCCGCGCCCTCAATCCACGCATCGTCTACGGCGAAGTCACCGGCTACGGAAACGCGGGACCGTGGCGCAACAAGCCGGGCCAGGACCTTCTCGTGCAGGCCCTCTCCGGTCTGCCCTATCTCAATGGCGACGCTTCGCAACCGCCCGTCCCCTTCGGCCTCGCCGTGGCCGACATGATGGCCGGCGCGCATCTCGTCCAAGGTATCCTTGCCACACTGCTGCGCCGCGGCATCACCGGCCTTGGCGGCAAAGTTGAAGTATCGCTGCTCGAATCCGTCCTCGATCTCCAGTTCGAAGTCCTCAGTACTTACCTCAACGACGGCGGCAAGCCGCCCGAGCGCAGCGCCGTCAACAACGCCCACGCGTACCTAGGAGCGCCCTACGGCATCTACGCCACCGCCGACGGCTATCTCGCGCTCGCAATGGGCTCCATTCTGCGCCTCGGCGAATTGCTCGAATGCCCTGCGCTCACCACTTACACCGACCCTGCGGCGCTCTTCGATCAGCGCGACGAAATCAAATCCATCCTGGTGCAGCATCTCAAGCACAATACAACGCAACACTGGCTTTCGCTTCTCGAACCTGCCGATATTTGGTGCGCCGATGTCCTCACCTGGGATCGACTCTTCGCCCACGATGCCTTCAAAGCGTTGGAGATGGTGCAGACCATCGACAGCCGGCCCGGCGCGCAGATGCGCACCACGCGCTGCCCCATCCGTATCGACGGCGAACTCCTCACCAGCCCGGTCGCGGCGCCGCGCATTGGCGAGCACAACCAGTTCCTCGCGGAAGAGTTTGATTTATAACCAGACCTGAGGCATGAATGGAACGCGCTCGCCAATTCCGCATCGCCGTCCGTAAATACCCGCCGTTCGAAGCCGCCATCCGCGCGCAGTGGGAGGCCTTCGAAGCCGCCGCCCACACCGGCCTGACTCTCGATCTCGTCGCTCTCGACCTCCATCCCCTCGAAGACGCCCTCTTCACCACCAATGGCATGCGCAACGGAGACTGGGACGTCGCGTTCATCGCCACGGACTGGATCGCCTCCGTCCACGCCCAGGGCTGCGCGATCGATCTCGCCCCCCTGCTCGCGTCCGACCCGCCGGAGGACTTTCCGCACGGCTGGACGGATTCGCTCCTCCGCCTGCAGCGCATCGGCGACGCCGTCCTCGGCGTTCCGTACCACGACGGCCCGGAGTGCCTCATCGTCCGCCGCGACCTCTTCGAGGACCCCGAGCTTCGCGTTCTCTACCAGCAGCAGCACGGCCAGCCCCTCGCTCCGCCGACTACCTGGGCCGATTTCCACCAGGTCTCGCGCTTCTTCCACGGCCGCCGCCCTGGTCTCTCAGGCACGGTCTTCGCGGCCTTCCCGGACGGCCACAACTCCGTCTACGACTTCCTGCTCCAACTCTGGACCCGCGGCGGCGACCTGTACGACTCCGCGGGTCGCGTCTACTTCGCGACACCCGAAGCAGCCGAGGCACTCACCTTCTATCGGGCGATCCTCGCCGATTCACAGGCTGTCTACCCCGATTGCCACACGCTCGATTCCGTCGCCGCCGGACTCGCTTTCGCCGCCGGCCACGTCGCGATGAGCATCAACTGGTTCGGCTTCGCCACCATGGCTTACACCTCGCCCGAGTCCGCCGTACGCGGCCTGGTCGATATCGCCGACATCCCGAGTGCAGGGCGGGGAAGCAGCGTCTCGCTCAACGTCTATTGGATTCTCTCCATCGCGACCGGCAGCCCGCACCGGGACCTGGCATGGCAGTTCCTGCGCCACACGCTCACGCCCGCGATGGACAAACTCACCACTACCAGTGGCGCCATCGGCTGCCGACGCTCTACCTGGAACGACCCCGAGGTCAACGCAGCCATTCCGTTCTATCACCGGATCGAACAGCTCCACGCCAACGCCCGCGAGATTCCGCAGCGCGCCGACTGGCCCCGCATCGCAGCCATCATCGACACCCTCGTCACCCGCACTATCACCACCACAACTCCCGTAGACGAACTTCTCCGCCAAGCCGACGTCGCGTTCTCTAC
>Ga0207416_1003324_pt1 | contig 15602 bp, 17 predicted proteins | sample PaiPotPPM11metaG_FD_184107 | JGI IMG/M metagenome (GOLD analysis project Ga0207416, IMG submission 184107) | Iron sulfur acid spring bacterial and archeal communities from Banff, Canada, to study Microbial Dark Matter (Phase II) - Paint Pots PPM... ...
TTTTTCTCTGCTCATGGTGTTTGCAATGTTAGATCCTATGAAACCGGCTCCACCAGTTACAAGTATCTTCATAAATTCACTTAGTTATCTGGTTGGTAGGTGCCATATTTTTCTGTTATTGGATTAACCCAACCAAAGAAGAACATCATGAAGGCGCATGATGCTATAATTGAAAGCGATGAATCGTCTTAGTCAGGGCATCAACCTTCTAAAATAGAACATCTCAGAGAAGAGTGGGTTAAGAAGTGAATTCATGCTATTATTATGATCGTAAGTGGATAGGTTTTTAACAGATGAGCAAGCATGACGAATATTCCTTGGTACCAAGATCAGTCCAGGCACAACAAATCGATACAGTAGATAAGCAACTTTTGAATGAAATCCAGTGGGTTTTTCCGCTAACTGATAGACCGTATCTTGAGATATCAAAACGTTACAATATTTCTGAAAAAGATGTTATGCAAAGGACTTCCCACTTGAAGGAGATCGGTCTAATTAGGCAGATTAATGCCATTTTTGATACAAGGCGACTTGGTTATAAAAGTGCTCTTGTGGCTTTTGAGGTTAAACCTGACAAACTCAATCACGTTGCCGAAGAAGTAAACAAGCACACAGGGGTGAGTCATAATTATGAGAGAAGTCACGAATTCAACATGTGGTTTACACTTGCTGTTCCTCCCTATGCGGATATAAAGATGGATTTAGAGAGAATGGCTTCGATAGATGGTGTTATGAAATATCGTGTGCTGCCAACTTTGAAACTCTATAAGATAGGTGTTAGACTAGATATGGTTAATGAAGATGCCAAAATGCCAGAACCAACCGACAAGGTTAAGACTTTGAATCCACGGAAATTCAATCTCACCGAACGAGACAAAGAATTTATCCGTGAACTGCAGAAGGATCTAAAGGTAATAGCAGAACCGTTTAAGGAGCTCGCATGCACTCTTGGCATAACAACCTCCCAACTCTTTGCAAAGGCTAAAGAATATGAACAACTTGGTGTAATGCGAAGATTCGCAGCAATCTTGCGTCATCGGGATGCAGGTTTCACTGCCAATGGCATGGTAGTATGGAAAGTGCCTGATTTTAAAATCGACGAGGTCGGCAATAAGCTCGCTGCTTTTCCGCAGGTGAGTCATTGTTATCGGAGACCAATTTATCCAGATTGGCAGTTTAATTTATTCAGTATGGTTCACGCACGTACAATAGAAGCAGCAGAAGAAATTACAGTCCAGATGTCTGAATCGATTGGCATTAAAGATTATAAGATATTATTCAGCTTGCGCGAATTTAAGAAAGAGCGTGTAAAATACTTTGAGGGTAATTAGTGATTATGGCTTCCAGAACGGGCCAAACATTCTCATTTATCTCAGCGCTTGCGGTTGCCCATACTTGAAGATAATTTAGAAATCTGTGTGGTTGAAGTTGATTGCATCAACAAAATATTCTCCTTAGCTTCACAGCATAGAGTAGGTAGGCATTATCATACGTGCGAAAGCTATTCTGCTAACATTTACACATATATTGCTCGCCTAGACCATTCGAATCCATGCTGGAAACCCGTGCATACACGGGGAGACGGGTATGACAAAGGTGGCTTATAAGCGTGCTGGTAGTATCTTCCGGTAAAAGTATAATTGTGACACTTTCCCGTCTAGGGGTACACTATCCTCCAATCTACAAGGGAGTAGAGAAATATTCCATAAGCTGTCGATTCACTTCGTCTCCCTGCATCATTTCCTATCTGTATGGAGTATTCATTAGAATCGACACCTCTTGCCTCTTCTGTTGATACTGCAATGGCCGTCTCCTTAGGTTGCACCGTGGCCACTATCGGGAGGCCATCAGCACTTTTAGCCATTTCTCTCAATCGATTTAGCTCCTGACCTTTGAGGCTCGGAATCGTTCTACTTGATTTTACTTGTATTAGCCATTTAGTCGACCTTCTGGTTGCAATGATATCTGCAGGTCCCCTACTTCCGCGAGATAACTGTACACTCCAGCCACAGGAGTTCAGGTAAATCGCTACTACAAATTCCCCATCTCTACCAAATTTACTCCACGAACAGCACGATAGCAAAGCCGCAGAATTTTAGATTACGAGGCTAGCAATATTGCTTGTTCTCAAAAGTGATTTACGTTCTAGTCAAAAAATTGTGAGAAACATATGGACCTACTATCGTACATTTCGGGTTCATTTTTTATGACCTTCCTTTCTCGAAGAAATGTCGCATCGACTCGCCGTTTAATGCAATTACTGGACGAGGCACAAAGTACAATTCGTAACTCTTGTAAGGCTATGACGTTTAACATATTCTTCAGAAGCCAATTTGTCGTCTAGAATCTCATCATAAGTATCATCCTGGTTTCGGGTTTCTTTTTTTTGACCAAGACCCTGTGAGTTTCAGAGCAAGTCATACCTCATAGAGAGTCCATACTTTTTGAAGCCAATTTTTTTATAGAACGGCACGTTCTTTTCTGAGCAATCGAGAATAACTTTGTAACATTTCATTTGTGCAGCAAACATTAAGGACCGGCCCACTAACGCTCTGCCGATACCCAGACCTTCATATCCTTTTTTCGTTGCAACGTCTTCAATATGCCCCACTCTCCCTCCATTATGTATAAACTTCTGCTCTATCAATAATGTGTTTGAACCGATGATTTCGCCGTCCTTTTTAACTGCTACAAAGACTTTGTAGAATGGATAAGATCTAATTTCATATAGAACTTTCTTTGCATTCTCGTGGTCTTCACTGATTTTTCCAACCTCCGTCAAATTCGATAATGTGTCGAAAAAACCTCTGTGCAAGTCTGTATCGGTTATTTCTCGTACCTCGAAATCAATTTTTTTTGAATCCCCCATGTAAATATTATATTTTTTCATGTCTCCCAATATTTTACTTTTTTTGCACAGCCCCACAGGATTTTCGAATATTCGGCCCGGTCCAAACGCTGACAATCCTAAGTGCCCTATTCTGCATGAATTTTCGCTGCATCTAGACCACGATCGTTACTATGGCAACTGAAACATAGAAACTACCCATGCCGTTACCTTTCGGTCATAGAATCTGTCTGTCCATGAAGGACAACAATGTCATGTATAGTGTGGCAGTGATAAATGATCTGTAGTCAGTTTATAGATTATATAAATTACCGGATGTTATCCGGAGACGCTTTCCTTAAATTACCCTTTACTAGCATTGTGTATGATGAAAATGCAGAAAGAACAGAACAAATTCTGTTCTAAATGCAAGACTCATACAGTCCAAGCAGTGTCCATTTATAAGAAGGGCAAGGACAGGGCCACTGCACAGGGTGCACGCCGACACGCTGAGGATAAGCGAGGCTATGGAGGCCAAAAGTTTCCAGAGCTCAAGAGGACTGCGAAGACGACAAAGAAGATCAGATTACGCTATACCTGTAAAACCTGTCAAAGACAGACGATGAAGGAAGGCATACGAATGCGAAAACTGGAAATACAGCCCTAAGAAGGTGATGATGATAATAATGATGTCTAAAAGAAATATAATTATTCCGAAGCCAAATAGTAATTTTATTTCTGTCCAATGTACTGAGTGTGGAGAAAAAAGGATTATCTTTACGCATACAACAACAGACATTAACTGTAAATCTTGTGGTCAACCGCTCGCTAAAAAGGCTGGGGCCAAAGCGAATATTCTCGGCAAAGTCCTGAACATACTTGACTAATTCTCGCCCTCAAGCATTCCCTCGGCGATCTCCAATTCTCTTGTTGTGTTTACATTGACTGCTAGCTCCTTCTCGTTCATCACTATATAATGTTCCGCTAAACTAAACTCGCGGTTAACCTTTGAAGAGTCAAGAATAGTTATCCCTGAGTGACAATATCCTTTTCTTCTTATAACGGTCACTATGCTAGGTTTGATACCAATACTTTCAACAAACAGCTTGTCAAGCAAGATAGACACACATGGGTTACTAGGCAAACATCTGACAACGATGTTTTGAACAATTTTTGAATTCAGTAATGGAAGATCTGCCGATACTACGAAGACCCTTGCTGGTTTGAACTTGCAGACAGCCACCGAAAGATCTGTTGAATAGCTGATACCGCCAGTTTCGACTATTTCGATCGGTTCTAAAGAAGAGTAATAATGATTACGGATGAATGTGTTGGTTTTGGGCGTATTGATGCTGGGGATGGTTACTATTTTCTCGAATTGCCCGGATCCTACCAATGCATGGAGCACCCGGTCAATCATAGCGCTCCCCTTCAGTTTTAACAACGGTTTTTCGGTTTCAGGGGCGATCCCCATTCTGGTTCCTCTCCCGCCACACATTAAAGCAGCTATCATAGTACTTGCTTGGACCAATCGCTTGTTGCTGAAGAGAAAATGATCAAAGATGAAAGACGAGTGAGCTCGTTCGATGCGCCAATGACATCTCCAGATATGCCACCAAAGCTTCTCTTTGAAATGTAATGTAATATCATTCCAATCAGTGCGGAACCACTTAACGACACAATCCCAGCATATCCGCCTCCAGTTAGCACTAGAATTAGTATTATAATTGCTGTGGCAGCTAACATTTTTCGTCTATCCTTCATGCTAGCAGTAAACGGAGAACTGAAACCTTCCCATGCGGATAATCCAATGTGGGCCTGCAGGACCATCGAATATTTAGCAATTGCTTCAGCAACTACAATACTGGTTAACAGTTTTAACCCTTCAAAGTGGAAGCTAGATAGTGCAACAACCATACCTGCGACGTAAAGAACAACCGATACCGTTCCGGCAGAACCTACTGCTGGATCACGCATTGCTTTGTGTTTACCTTCTTTCCCTCCCTTAGCCATTAATCCATCAGCAAAATCAGCAAGCGCATCCGTATGATTTACCCCTGTGATTATGACGAGTACTGCCGTTACCAGAACCCCTAGGAGGAGAGGTTGTATATAAAACGAAATTGCATATGCGAATATCCCCACTATGGTCCCAATAATAGCTCCAGCGATTGGAAAAAGATACATGACCTTTGCGACAGAATAAATGTCGAAAGTGGTTGAATGTCTAGTAGTAGGTATTATTGACAGAAATGAAATTATTGCTTGTATCCATCTAAAGACCAAATAGAAGTTTCCACCAACCAACCAGATATAAAATTAGTAACGTCGGAATGGAAAGACTAAGGCTGAACAGAATTGTTGTTAATTTCATTATAGAGATTGCTATCTTACATTTCGCGATAGACAAGGGCTCACGATTTTCCCCTAGTGAATAGTGTCCGACTTTTTCAAGCTTAATTCGAAGAGCGCCAGCCATTGTGGCCATCGGGTATCCAGCATTTGGGCTACGAGTCTTGCTGTGGTCACGACGCAAAATCTGAATAGAATTCCTCCAATCCGCGCCAAGCAATCGGGAGGAAATAACCATCAAAAACGAGGTGATTCTAGCAGGAACATAGTTAGCGATGGTATCCAATTTAGCAGACATCCATCCAATATTCTTGTAATAATCATCTTTGTAGCCTACCATGGAATCAAGTGTATTAATGATCCTGTATGCTAGCGCTCCAGCTGGTCCCAACATCGAATAGAAAAACAGTGGCGCAACAATTCCGTCGACAGTACTTTCTCCTATGCATTCTATTGTAGCCGAAAGTATATCTTGTCTACTCAGCTGTTTAGTCTGTCTTCTTACAATCAATGACAAACTATGTTGTGCGCTGTTAATGTCGCCCCTTTCTAGGGCGTTTATGATTTCAATAGCATGTTTTTCCATCCCCTTTATGGCAAGAGCAATTTTCAATATTAGAGCCGTGAGAATAGTAGCGGCAACTAATCCGAATAGATGAAGACACATAGAGACTAAAAACTGGGTTGCTATGCCAATTAATGCAATTAATACGATAGCGAAAATCATCCCCCCCAGTTTTTCCTTATTCACATTGTGACCATCTTTGTCACCTTTTAATTTTGGTATAAAGAAGCCAATTAGAATTCCTAGCCATGACACGGGATGATACTTATTTGGGGGATCCCCAAACAAGATATCTATTAAAACTCCCCCGATTAGTCCAATTAATAAATATCCGTAGCCCACCTCCATCATATTTTATCTAGACCCACAACATTTGTCATTATTTCGTCTATAGAGATCTTATTTTTTATCGAGTTTGCAACGATGTCGATCTCCCTGCTCCATGCTCTCGATGGAATTTCAACTTTTGAAGCACCGTCAAGCGAATCCTCAGCTGGCAAATTAAAGGCTAACTTTGGTATTACGCCAAAATTTTTTATTCGCGTAATTTTTTCTACGGATTTTATTGCTGATTCTAGGATCGATGGATCGCCACGGAATTTGTTTATTAGAAAACCCTGTATTAAGCTCCTATACTGAGGTTTTAGTAACTTGAGAGTACCGACAATGCTGGCAAAACATCCTCCTCTTTCTATGTCTGTCACAATGATTACCGGTGCTTCGACTTTCTTTGCAAGCAACATATTTGCTATGTCATACTTCGAAATGTTAATTTCAGCTGGTGAACCGGCTCCCTCAATTACTACTATATCATTGTCTATTCTAAGGTTTTCGAGCGCTTCAATGATGATTGGAAAACCCTTTTGCAAGGTGAAAGTTTCATAATATTCTTTGGCATACATTTCGGAATAAAAGATGCCGTTCAAGATAACCCTGCTTCGGTAGTTGCCGAGCGGTTTTATTAAAATAGGATTCATTTTTACGTCTGGTCGTTTTCTACAAGCTTCGGCTTGGATAGCCTGGGCTAGGGCTATCTCTTTAGATTCGGATTTTTCGCTAATAATATGTATATTCGAAGACATATTCTGAGCCTTAAATGGAGCTACACGATATCCTAGATCAGAAAAAATTCTGCACAACCCCATAACAATAGTACTTTTACCTGCGCCAGATGATGTTCCTTGGATCATCAAAAGCCTCGCTTTCAGCTTTCAATCGACTCCAGAGCATTTAGTAAGATAAGATTCTCTCCGTGATTCTTGATGGCTACCCGAATGTATTTTGACCCCATTCCGCTGAATGTACTACAATCCCTCACAAGTACTCCACTTCGGGTCAAAAGAGAATCTCTTACTTCTGTCGAGGAATTGTGATTGGTTAGACGAATTAAGAAATAATTTGCATCAGATTTAAAGGGTGAAAAACATCGTGTCTTTTTCCTTATGTTGCTGTACATAAAGTCACGCTCCTTTTTCACAATCGCTCGTGCTCTCGTTAAGTGCTGTGAATCTCTGAGTGCCACGATGCCAGCTCTCTGTGCTATCCCGTTTACGTTCCAAGATATATGACCGGAAGCCAATTTTTTGGCAAGCCTAGGGTTGGATACGCTGTATCCGAGCCGGAGACCCGCAAGGCCAAAAGATTTTGTGAGCGATCGTAAAATTATCAAATTATCAAATTCATCTATGTTCCTAATCATAGTATGTCGATTCGATCCATTAACAAGTTCGATAAAACATTCGTCTACAAGTATTTTTGTCGAACTGTCAAGGCGTTCGATAATCGTTTTTAGTGACTTTCTGTAAAGCAGACCAGTAGGGTTATTCGGATTACATAAAAATATGGCATCAGATCCCTTAGCTTTTTCAATAATTAGATCAGCATCCAAGTTAAAGTTCTTGAGTGGTACGAGAATAAAGCTTGCACCCATTCGCCTTGATGCAAGCTCGTATTCGCAGAATGACGGAGACGGGATGATGACTTTTTCCCTTGCAAACATTCTGGCAAAGTTGTGGATTATTTCGGTCGCTCCGTTTCCTACATTAATGCATTCACAATGAATTTTAAGATAATCTGATAGACTTTTTTTCAGATCCCTGCATTCAGGATCTGGGTACGTTGAGGAAAGTGAACGGAGGTCCTTTTGAATAGAGCTGAGGACAATCTTCGAGACTCCAAGTGGATTAACATTTGAACTAAAGTCGATTTTGACTAGGCTGGGGTCTACTGAATAAATGCCTCCATGGAAGCAACCACGTAGCTCTATCACGATTTTTCTTAATCAGTTTGAACGTTTTTCCATTTATTATCATTTCAATTTCCAGTAGATCATATCATATAGAACTTAAAGAGATATTGTATATTTGATTTAATTCAGTCTGAAAAAGATTATTAACTGCATACCGATTACCTGCCATCGTATGCTAAAAGTTGCCCTTATCGGAGCTACAGGCGCTGTTGGACAGCAATTTGTTCTTGCGTTAAATAAACATCCATGGTTCGAGTTAACTCAGATAGTGTCATCAGAGCGATCTGCTGGCAAAAAATACATGGATGCACTGCGCGATCCAAAATCTGGAATTCTTCGCTGGCACAGCAAAGAAACGATTCCAGAATACATAAGGGATGTCATCATTAGTAGGGTTGAAGATATAAGCCCAAAAAAATTCGATCTAATATTTACTGCTTTGGAATCTGAGGACGCAAAAGTAATTGAGCCGCAATTTGCAAAATCGGTTCCTGTTATAAGCACTGCTGCCGCCTTTAGATATGAAGAAGATGTTCCAATTTTGATTCCCGGTGTAAATGACCAGCACGCCGACTTACTAAACACCCAAAGAAAAAATAGGGGATGGCAAGGATTCATTGCTCCGCTGCCAAACTGCACTACCACAGGCCTTGCCATTACACTAAAACCAATCATGAATGAGTTCGGAGTCGAGATGGTTTTTATGACTTCGCTCCAAGCTTTATCTGGAGCGGGCAGATCGCCTGGGGTTATTGCACTCGATATCATGGACAATGTCATTCCGTACATTCCTAAAGAAGAGGAAAAAGTTCAAATAGAATCCAAGAAGATTTTAGGTGACGTCAATTCCAGATCTATTACGCCCGCCACACTTAAGGTAAGTTGTACTTGCACCCGGGTCCCGGTTTTGGATGGTCATACAGAAGTTGTCTTTGTTGGAACGAAAAGGCATTGTGAGCCAGAAGATGCAAAAGAGCAGATGTTAAAATTTTCTAAATCTGTAGCAGTGAAAAAACTACCAACAGCTCCAAAAGATTTTATTGTTGTCCATGACGATCCTACTAGACCGCAGCCTCGAATAGATAGGGAGATTAATGATGGGATGACAACAGTGGTGGGTAGACTGAGACAGGATACTGTCTTTAGCAATGGGCTAAAATACGTTTTGTTATCACATAATGAGAAAATGGGTTCGGCAAAGGGTGCAGTTTTGCTCGCAGAATCACTGAAAGATAGGAGGATCCTTTAGCTACACATGATTTTCCAAAAAACGCTGCTAAGTTTGAAATTAATAGGTTTATTAGTCACTCAATTAGAGATATAATTACGACATTGTATGGGAAAAACGGATGATTTAGATCTCAAAATTTTGAGTGAGCTTGCTACAGATGCGAGTATTTCTGTACCCAAACTTTCGAAAAAGATCAATGTTAATGCTTCCGTGGTTTACAGTAGAATAAAAAGACTCGTGAAAAGAGGCCTTATCAAGAAATTTACCATAGTGGTTAATGATGAGGCTCTAGGGTTCAATGTCAAAGCACTCACAGGAATTAATATGGATTCAAAGATGAGAGACAATGTCCTCAACGAGCTGTTCAGGATTCCAGAGGTACGAGAAATCGCAGAAGTTACTGGAAGATTTGACATCTTAGTAACAATGAATGCACAGTCTCTTGATGAAATGCACCACTTGATTTCTGAAAAGGTGGGTCGCGTTGAGGGGGTTCAAAAGACAGAAACATTTATCGAAATGAGGAAGACCGCACGCGAAATAATCTATCCTACCTCTATATCAAAATAGCAAAATAGGTATAGATCTCTTGGAGGAGGATGTCATGATATTGCCTTTTATAACAGAATAGTTAAAAATTTGACATGGGCACCCTGCTCCCACAAATGAGCGCCGGCAACAGGCTCAAAAATTATTACGAGCTTACGAAGCCAAAGATTTGGTACCTGCTTGTTTTCACAGCTTTTGCTGGGGCACTCACGGCTTCTTTCTTATCTCATATCCTTATTCCCCCGGTAACCTGGGTGCTGATAATCGGCGGAGTAGCTGCTGGTTCGGCAGCCGCTGACACCCTCACCGGTTACAACGACCGAGATATTGACGCAATAATGGACAGGACTAAGCAAAGACCTATTCCTTCAGGAAGAATTTCTCCCCATAATGCCCTGGCATTTGGTCTAATCCTCGCAGCGATTTCCTTGGTACTTGCATGGCTTATTAATATCTGGGCTTTTGCCTTGATGGGTTTTGGATTATTTGATAATATTATAGTGTATAGTAAATGGTTGAAGAGAACTAGCCGAACAAACATTATTTTAGGAGGTTTTTCAGGCGGCGTCCCTGCTATGATAGGTTATGTTTCAGTCACGACACAAAATATTGAAATCGGCTTGATCATGGCCGGCCTCGTTTTCTTGTGGATTCCAACTCACATTTGGAGCCTTGCTTTGCATGTCAGGGAAGACTACAGAAAGGCTGGCGTTCCGATGCTACCAGTAGTTTCTGGCGAGAAAAAATCAGTCCGCATAATAGCTGGGACTACATTAATGATGGTTTTATTCAGCATACTACCATTCTTCATCAACCACTTCGGGATGATTTATTTGGTTACGGCGAGTATCTCCGGTGTTATTATGCTAGCATTATCGATCTGGCTATTGTTAAAGCCAAGTGAGAGAGTATCATGGATAGTATTCAAAGTCACCAGCCCATATCTGGCCACACTGTTCATTGCCTTCATTCTTGACTCGTTGTTCCGTTGATAAAGATCCTTTCAAAGTCAGGGTTCAACCTTCTTGAACGTCTGTTACTCTGCTATGCACCTCCAAAGCCAACCAGCTGGTCAACCCCGCGTCATTTCTAAAAACCGGGTACAGGCAGCGGTCATATTGATATTAAGATATGAACAAAATCTTCTCGCACTCGTAAAGTATTCTAGCAATAACAACATGGGCTTCCAACGTTATTTTTCCAATAGAGTATGAGTTGTCTAGGAAATTGCTAATGTTGTCGGAGAAGCGACCTTTCGGGAAGCCCCCTATCACGATAGCGCAACGACAGTCGTCGAATCGATCGATGCATTTTGAAACTACCTCGTAAGCAGTGCTTGAAACTCCACCACTCGATAGTCCTATCGATTTCCTAGACCTTGCTATATTTTTAATCAAATGTTTGAAGGGAACGTCATCTAGCAATTCTAAAAGAATTCTATCGTCTTGTTCACTTTTTATTACTTTATCTTTGAACAATTTCATCATTAGCCCTTCGAATCGGAAATAGGACTTGGGTATTCTCAAATTAGCCCCTATTAAGATCACTTGGCCGTTGATCGTATAGACATAAACAGCCAATTTGTTCTTCAGATATAAGGGAGTGGACAGTGCTTCCACTAACGCAAAATGAACTATGTCTGGACGGCCTCGTTTCCATACGCTTTCAAGTCTGCCAGTCACCATCGCGGAATGATGATAGCTTCTATCTAACAATACCTCTGACGGCTTTTTGCCGAGCTTTTGGGCATGCCTTAATACTGACATATGCCTTAAGATTTGTTTGGGAACAGTCTCTAGAGATGCCTCCGCGATTACGAGTGCCACTGATCCTACCAAGAGTGTAAGACTTAGCCTTGAGCTGTCTATTATAGCTGTCTTGACAACTATGATAGATCCTTAGCTCGTTCGCTGAAGCTGACAACCTTTAAGATGATGTATTACTCCAGACGATCTCTAGTTAGAATCTCATTTACAACTGGGAAGGTGCCCATTGTCATTAATTTACAATACGAAGCTTTTATGCGATAGAGTATTCTTATATTATCATATGTTCAGAAATGCCTTTCCTCTATCTTTGTAGATCTTCTTCCTTCAGCTAACTTAGGTTAGTATCGTTATTTTTGCTTGCATCTCTTGTGGAACCCCTATTAGCCGCCTCCTGATGACCACGCCTTAGCCTTCTTAAGGCTTCTTACCGATAATTAACTTCTGGAGTTCTATAATACAATGGCCAAGCTCTCTTCGAGCGGCCTTTATGTTATCTCCGTTAACTATGATTTCCCCTGGACCAAATTTTGCACTTTCAACCGCAATTGGGATCGGTGTGTGTAGCAGCTCAGAGATAAATTCAAAAAGATTCGGATATGTGGAATTATTTTTGTAAACATAGGTTGTTGTCCCATTGCTAACTACTTCTTGTCTTTCTAAAGGAAATGCAAATTCTGGAGAGGAGAAATAACCAATAATACTGATTGATATATTGTTCAACTCTTCTTCTAATTCCGTTCTTTCTTGGTCCATTTTTTTTGTCGTTTTAAATTCACGTATTTCTCAGCCGTCTTTTCTAGTTCGGCGAAATTAGCCATGTCTAACCAGTACAATTTAACAATCCAAGTTAATTACAGTTTTATTTATCGCCTAAAAAAGACGAAAATGAGGAGGTAGAGCAGGTAGAACAAATGGACTAGCATATTAATATGAGAAAGCACGTTTTATAGCCCAACCCATGAGGAGGCAGATTTCGAAGGACATTGCAAAAGAGAGGGTCGGCATTCTTATAGCCAATGCATTAAAAGAAGCGCACGCGAACGAAAAGATTGCTAATGAACAAGCGTATCTAGCTAGGAAAATTGCCATGCGGTTACGCGTGAGACTGGATTATGAGATCCGACAATTGTTCTGTAGGAAGTGCAAAAAATTTATTATCCCAGGAAGAAATTCAAGAATCAGAGTAGGACGAACTAACACGAAGAGTATAAGGATTACATGTGTGAAGTGCGGACACACTTATCACAAAATCTTTTCAGGGCACACAGGGAACTACTAAATCAGAATAACTTCCTATAAGGATTTATAAGGGATTTACAGCGTGATTAGTCAGTAATTACTATGGCTAAAGCTTATGATATTCCGGCTACTGTACTGATAACCAGACTAGCCGAACAACTACGGAACGATAAGAAAATTCAGCCTCCTCCGTGGGCAGCGTATGTAAAGACTGGGGCACATGCTGAAAAGATCCCCCAGAATAAAGACTGGTGGTACGCGAGATGCGCATCGATAGTAAGAAAGGTTTACCTTCATGGTCCCGAGGGGGTTGCGGATTTGAAGAGCGAGTACGGAGGCAGAAAACGAATAGGGTACAATTTAGATCATCATAAAGACGCAGGTGGAGCAATTATCCGCAAAGCATTACAACAATTGGAGGCAGCCGGTTATGTTACCAAGAGAAAGAGAGGTCGATCGATATCAGATGAAGGTATGAAGAAGATAGACAGATTATCTACAGAAATCTATAAAGATATTATCAAAGCTGCGCCGGAGCTACAGCGATACGGTTAGATGGATGTAAAGGGAGGTCTGGAGGCGATATGTCGATTCCTCAACCCCAACAGCCAAATGACGAAGAAGCAAAGAAACGCGAAGCCGAAGCTGCCGCAATGCGACAACGCGCTCTGATGATTCTGTTGGATGCGTCTGCCCGTCAGCGCCTGATGAATATCAGAATGGTTAAACCAGAACTTGCAAATGCTGTGGAAAATTATCTATTAAATGCGGCATCCAGCGGGAAACTTAATAGAGCATTAACAGATGACGAATTGAAGCAAATTTTGCTTAGTATTCAGCAGCCAAAAAAAGATTTCAAGATTAATAGACTTTAGACTTTTTTCTTTTTTCGAGTTGTTTGAGCTGAGCTAACTATATCTAGCGAATTTTCGTAGGAATGGATAGTAGCCTGTATGCCAGTATTTTTTAGAACCCGTGAAGATTTTGCACTTTAGTTAACTATATTAAGTCTCGTTAACGCTTTCACTTTTATGAAAGCAGCTGTATTCCGAGAATATAGCAAAGATCCCACACAAGTTATCAAAATCGAAGACATCGACATGCCAAAGCTGAGGCCAAACGAAGTTATGATAAAGGTAGAGTTAGCATCATACAACTATAATGACTTATGGGCTATCTGGGGCGAGCCAATCAAGACCCCGCTGCCACATATTTCTGGCAGTGATGTCGCTGGCACTATTGTGGAAGTAGGCGAGGACGTCACTAAACTCAAGCCTGGTGATAGGGCAGTGTCACACTCAAATATGAGCTGCAGAGTCTGCGATATGTGCACGGCAGGAAGGGAATATGACTGCAACGATAGAACTATTTGGGGTTTCCAAACAGGCCCACTTTGGGGTGGTTTTGCACAGTATACACATCTACCAGAGGTAAACGTTTCCAAAATACCGGAAAATGTTTCATTTGAAGCTGCAGCAGCGGTCTCGATGGTTGGGATGACTGCCTGGCATATGTTAGTGGGCAGGGCCAGGATTAGGCCTGGTCAAACAGTTTTGATAATGGGCGGTACTAGCGGTGTAGGAATGGCTGGTATTCAAATAGCAAAACTGTATAACTGTACAGTCATTGCCACAGCAGGCAACAAGCAAAAAATGGACAAGTGTATCGAGATCGGCGCCGACGACGTTGTTAATCATAGAGAAGCAGATTGGTCTAAGAAGGTAAGGGAAATTACAAAGAAACAAGGAGTAGATGTTGTCTTCGAACATATCGGGAAAGCGACATTTCCACAGGAAGTTGCGCTTCTAAAGATTGGCGGAACTCTTGTTGCAACAGGCGCAACCACTGGTTACGATACTACTCTCGACTTGAGATACCTTTTCTTTAAAGGAACAAATTTGCTAGGGTCGACACAGGGGACTAAAGCCGAACTCGAAGAAGTAATCTATTGGACGAGCAGAGGCAAGATAAAGCCCATAATTGAGACCGTTTTACCATTTAGCGACATGGTTAGAGGGCATGTAATGATGGCCAAAGCTGAACAGATTGGTAAGATCTTGACTACACCTCAGAAACTCTAATCTCTCTCCTTTCTCTCTTCCATTTTACGATGTCAAGATTTAGAAGTCTATTATTTGTTCCTGGAATTAATCCACGGTTTGTTGATAAAGCAAAGAAACTGAATGCCGATATCATTTGCTTTGACTTAGAAGACTCTGTGCTTCCATCTGAAAAAGTCACAGCAAGAAAGTTGCTCGTACAAGCGTTAAAACAAAGAGCAAATTATGACTTAACAGAAAATGTGTATGTCAGGATAAACTCACCTGAATCGGGTATTTCAGGTAAAGACTTAACGTCTACAATTCAGAAAGGGCTCGACGGAATAGTTGTGCCGAAGGTGAGTGAGGAAAGCGAAATAGTGGAACTGTGTAGTCTTATTACTGAGTTGGAGCAAAAGAGGCGAATTGAAAAGAATCGTATAAAATTAATGCCATCTATAGAAACTGCTAAGGGTGTAGTGAACGCTCACTCGATTGCTAAGGCTGACTTAAGAGTAAACGCCTTAATCTTCGGGCTTTATGACTTCCTGCATGACATGCATCTCGATCATGCAGACAATGATGGGTCTGGATATTCGTATGCACGATGGAAAATTCCCGTTGATGCCAGAGCTGCCGGGGTGGTAGCGATCGATGCCATCTGGCAAAAGGTCGATGATATTCCTGGACTAAGGAATGATGCCGCAAGTGCGAAACGATTGGGCTACGTAGGAAAGAGCATAATTCACCCAAACCATATAGAACATGTACATGAAATTTTCA
>Ga0207416_1003325_pt1 | contig 15594 bp, 10 predicted proteins | sample PaiPotPPM11metaG_FD_184107 | JGI IMG/M metagenome (GOLD analysis project Ga0207416, IMG submission 184107) | Iron sulfur acid spring bacterial and archeal communities from Banff, Canada, to study Microbial Dark Matter (Phase II) - Paint Pots PPM... ...
CTTAATATCCTAAAATGCTTAACGCAGCTCATATTTGATAAACCGATCGTCTGTATAATTTTATATATTATATAATAAGATATTGTCGTCTCAACTACATTATTCTACGTGTGCGAAGGCATGCGTAATTGTCAACAACACACAAAGCAGTAGTGCAGCAGCACCCAAGCCACTCCTGAAGATCTTTTCATCCTGATGCCGTCGGGGCAGTTGGCAGCTGGTTCCAATCAATTAGTGAAGGTTTCTGATTCAAATATGTACCTAATGCAATTGTGATCTTTCAGGAGGATTTTCAATTGCTTGTTTCTTATCGTCTTCTGTTGTGAAGGGGCCACATTATATTCCAAAAAATTAGGATGTAAAATGAATTTAGTGAATCATGAGATGTCTAGAGTAAGAATTGGAGGCTGAAAGAGTCGAGGAAAATCAAGAGTATTATCTATCGATAGCGCGTCTACAATCATAAATGTAAATAGTATGAGACGAGAGGCATTAATACTAGAATAGAAATTAGCATTATCCGCAAAGAATTTTTATTCTCTTGGGCGCATCTTTTCTAGTGACGGAAAACTCTACCAGGCATATTGACACTCTCAGACAAATGGAGGCTCTCAAACGTGAACATCAGATACGCTGCAGTCATTTTGAGCTCCAATTTTCATTCAAGGGGGGATATATTAACTGTACAATTTGTGGAAAAACGTGGTCATTTCTTGAAAACAGAGGTTTTTCAAACATTCTACAGATCTACAGAGCCGATAGGGAATAGCAAGCCAAATACGTATTGTTTGTAGTTTGCACTCACAATCGTGGTTTTAATACTGTACGCTCTCTTTAAACGGGGCTAGTTCCAATATTAAGATAATTATTATCACATTTGCAATTGATGCTTGTACTTGCAGATACCGTTAGGCTGTTAGCTGAATTAGCCCTAAAGAAGAACAATACATAAAAAGTGGCCGACATTTATCGAGAACTCAAACCGGCAGTATCTGTTATCGTAGTAAATACTATGAGACGCATGAACCTCATTTGGAGAAAAAGCCTGAGAGAAAATAGTACTGTATAACAACGGTCGTGAGTGCTAGTACAGAGCTATATATTGCCAATTTGAGTATTTTTTTGGCAATCTCTTTTTCCGACAGAGGACCGTCTGCCAAGATTAATCTCAATAGCGTTGTAGGTGCGTTCTTCTCCTTTGAGGCCATTAACTTAAAATCCTCCATCAAGACTGTAGGTCGAGACTTAATTTGTCTATGCTCAACAATTTTCTTGACGCTATCAAGAAACAAAAATGAATTCATCACTGATGGCAGCAAGGCAATGACCCCTATTATCTCAGATCTCCCAGCAATTGCTAGCGCACCGTACATAGCTCCGATCAACAAAGTGCCTGAATCTCCTGGAAATATTTTGCTTGGAAACTTATGATACCTGTAAAATGCAATCATTCCAAAAAGCAGCGGAAGTCCAGCAATAAAGACTACGTTGTTGCCGAAGACAGCTATAGAAACCAATAGAGGTATCATTGCAACGATCACAGCCTCACTAGCCACTCCATTCAAGACATCAATTGAATTAATGGTATTACCGGCAATAGGAATTATGATTAGTATTAGGGGAATGTATAGAAGTGGAATTGATGCGTCCCCAAATATGAGATTTAGATGAGTTCCATGAGCCCCTAAAACAATCAACGGAATGGCAGCAGGAATAAGTGCAACAGGCTTATACCACCCTGGCATGACTTTTTTATCGTCGATCAGTCCCACAATAAATGCAATTATTGTAGTTAATAGAATCGCCAGCACCTGTATGTTCCGAGTAAGTAAGTAAAGAATAATCTCGGCGACCGCTATTCCTATGATCAAGATTGGGCCGGCCGGTCTTGGAATGTTAGGCCTTTCAGGTTTATGATAATCTTGAACTACACTTCCTTTCGCTATGAGCAATTTGATTACTTTAGGCGTCAGCAATAATATGATTAGAAAGGAAGCGGCAGAAACTATTGTTCCATAGAAGAGGATATAGTTCCAAAAGGATAGATCTAGCATTACTGTTATCAATTCCGTAGATATGGTGGCTTATAAAATTACAATAACTACGGATGAAACCAAGCCAAAGAATTCGGTCTCGTACTCAAACATCGCCGTTCTAATATCGTTCCTTCTTTATCTGTTCTTTTAATCTTTTTGCCAGAGTCGGACCGATTTTTGGAATGGCAGATAGTTTTGCCTCGGGTGTTTCAGTAACTTTCCTGGCGTCAACAAGACCTGCATCATATAACGCTCGAGCTCTTGCCCTTCCAATCTCCTTTAGCCGGACAAGCGGAATAAGTTCTTCTCTTATACCGTACCTTATCCGAATCTGAAGATCATGTAATTCTCTTAACAAATCTCCGCGCTTAAGTAATTTTGCAACCTCATATAACGAATGAGCAAGCCAGTCAGCGATCTCGACCATTCTATGCATATCGCCAGGTTCAACTGAGAGTCTATCGCTCAAGTTCCTATCGCTGGTTTCGTGGATCCACTCATGTAATGCCAATAGACTCCTAGAGCATTCAAACTCGCTAATTTGATAGAACAATTCGTTACGATGTTCGTCAATGATTGCAGTTAATTCCAAGTCTTTCCTTCGCATAGAAAATTTAGGATAGAAGTCAGCACAACTTGTGATCAGATGCAGAAAGCCAAGTGTATGATTAATAACACCATCATTTGGATTTGCATTGGATTGCTCCGCTGATTCGATTGCTCTTTTGAACTCTACAGCGGTGAGGGGGTCAATATAAAGTAATGATGATCGTCTTCCAAAATTAGTAGGTATGTATCTCTCATTTTTCGATTTGATAAGATTCTCGTTTTCAAGATAACGTAAAGTAGTATCGATTTTCAAAGCTATAACTGCTCTTTTATGATGTTGAGCACACAACGTGGTCCCGAACAAATCATATATCTCGCCCTGCTTCATTCCAGGGATTGTGGAAATAATACTGAGAACATGTATCCTCAATGCCCTATCATTTATTAACTGCGAGCGTACGGGCTCTGGTTCACCAAGAACGTAGTGTTCATAAAGATCTGTTGAGCTTACTCCAGATTCAGCTATAATTATTGCTTCTCCAAATTTGTCGTACTTCGGTCTGCCTGCTCGGCCACACAGTTGTTTGTATTCTAAAACACTAATTGGCACATTTGCCCCATACTCGGCATTATATCGTAGAATACTTGAGACAACCACTCTTCTTGCAGGAAGGTTTACCCCTGCCGCCAACGTCGGAGTAGCGACTAAAAGTCTAATTACACCGGTCTTGAATGCCTCTTCCACAATTTCTCTGCTGGATGCTCCTAAACCTGCATGATGGAATGCTACACCTTTTGATACAAGCGTCGAGAGATTACTCGTGAGCTCGAGGTCTTCGCCTTTGGTTCTTATCTGCAGCGAGGCTGTGGCGGCCTTCTCTTTCTCGGTTCTATCAAGTCGTCTAAGAACTCCTTCGGCAGCTTTAGCTGCAAGCGAACAAGCACGTTTACGAGTCCCGGCGAAGATTAAAGCCTGTCCACCCTTATCAATGGAGTCTATGGCAACATCTATTGCAGCATTGGAATAGCTATGAATTTTGACACGGTTACCATCATTCATGAGTATAGTCCCATTTTCATAGACGCCCTCAAGCAATTTCGTTGGTCTCCAGTTAGTTTCCACTAGATCACAATTCAACCACTCTGCGATATCTGCAGAGTTTGAAACTGTCGCACTTAATGCCAGAATCTGTGCAAGTGGATGCACTTTTCTGATGATTGCTAAAATCATTTCAAGTGTCGGCCCGCGTTCCCGATCGCCTATCAAATGAACTTCATCCGCTACAAAGAGTCCGACATCGGAAATCCAGCTACTTTCATGTCGGATTAGAGAGTCCATTTTCTCGTTTGTTAAAACTAGAACATCTGCTTCTTCTAGTTCCCGTGCAGTTGAGTTATAATCACTGGAAGCAACTTTGATACGGATTTTTCTATCCAAGATATTCAAACGTTCGAGCACACGAATATCATGATACTTTTCCATAGCCAAGGCCCGTAAAGGGGTAAGATAAAAAACCTTCATTCCTTTTTCAATTGCTTTTATCGCTGCCATTATTGCGATCAGGGTCTTGCCGCTTGCAGTAGGAGTTGTGACCAGCAAGTTTTTGCCTTCTAGGAGACCATGTGAGACGGCTTGTTGCTGGGGGGGATAGAGCGAAGAGTGTCCAAGTATGTCTAACAGGTTATTTATCCTTGGATCTTCCATCGTCATCTTCGGTCTTGATATCTGTTAACTCCACGGGTTTATTTGTGTGCTTGTTAACCTGTCGTAGAAGCAGTATACGTGGTAGTAACGTCTTGAAGATAAAAAAGCTCGATTTTATATGAGCGAAAAGAGGAATGCTCCTGAGGTCTTCAGCGGACCTTGGAATCGCATTTAATATCGGCAAATTCGACTTGAGCCAGGGAAAATAATTATTACACCTCGCAATTCAATTTTATGGAATGGAGCTCACCGGGGAGGAAGAAAATATGCTAAGGGGCGAACGCGGCGAATCGCTGGCGGTTGCGTATAGAATCTTACTTGCAATAGGTGAAGCTACCGAAGCAGAACGGCTGATCCCCGTAAAATGGGCGCACATATCGGGAGTCAACTACAATACTATCGGCGATAGCGGGGTGGATTTCTTGGAAGAGTTTAGTAAAAGTGCCAGGGTCGTGATAAGAACGACAATAAATCCGATGGGCTTTGACCAAAATAAGACTGTAAATCTCTCGGAGAATTTTACCAAAAAACAGATGAGCATAGCCAGGTCCTACCATATGTTGGGTACAACTACTTCGTTTACATGTGTTCCGTACGAGATTTTTGATATTCCTGAAAAAGGTAGCGCTGTGAGCTTCGCTGAAAGTAATGCAGCAGTATTTTCGAACTCGATTTTAGGATTGCTGACTAATAGGGAGAGCGCCCTGAGTGCGCTTGCAAGTTCAATCACGGGGAAATCTCCGTATTCCAACCTTCTAATGGACAAGTTCAGACATGCAAAAGTGACCGTCAAACCTGATTATGAACTCGTTACAGAATTAGATTATGGTCTACTAGGTTACTTCGCGGGTAATACGGTAAGCGACAATTGTATTGGGATTAATGCAGGCGAAGAAAAACTTGACACGATAAAAGCAAAAGCTCTCTCAGCGGCGATTGGAACCTCAGGCTCTTGCGGAATGTTCACCAAAGAACAGGGCACGAAACAAGAAATTATCTCGTGTGGCAAGCAAGAAGTAATCACAATAAAAGATGAGCTCAATACCGCGGAAGATGGTGACTTAATCGCCCTGGGCAGTCCTCAGCTTGGACTGAATGAGCTACATTTATTGGCAGCTCTGGTTGAAGGAAAAAGGCTGAAGAAACGTTGTATAATTTTCTGTGCAAGAGCAATTCATAGTCAAGCGGAACGCCTCGGTTTGATCGATGGAATTGAACATGCCGGTGGAGAGTTCATGTGCGACTCGTGCACATGTCTTACGCCCCTAATCACGCGGGCTGACTTTGATTCGGTAATTACAAACAGTGTTAAGGCCGCGTATTATCTAAATCATTCAAACAGAGTAGGAGTATGTCTGAAAGACTTGAAGACAATTATTAAGGAGTGCGCTGACTACAATTGAACACGTGCTTCAAGTGCAGAAAAATTGTAGGGGGGTATGGAACCGGAAACGCACTTCTTACAGAGGAGCGAATTAATTTTCTTTCGATGATAGACACAGAGAAGGGCATCATAGAAGACCCACATCATCAATTGTCTGGGAGCTCTGTTAAAGGTGCAGTATTAGTTTTTCCTGGGGCTATCGGAAGTAGTGTGGGTGCGTATGTTATATACTCGTTGAAAGTGAACGGCGCGGCGCCGGCTGCGATAATAAGCACTAACAAGGCAGACATAACCACCGCTTCGGGGTGCGCGATTTCAAATATACCTCTTGTGGATACGCTTGAAACCGGGTCTTTTTTCGCTATGAGATCTGGAATGGAAGTAAAGGTTGATGCTGATCGTAAAATAGTGTGTGTAACAAACCGAACATTTTAATTTCTTGCGTATCTAAAATTCTTATCCTGGTGCATGGCAAATGACGGGCGAACTGACCACCTTAAATGGTGGAATGACGATCTAAGTCCTTGCACCAGGTTGAACGTTCCAGCGATAAGTTAATGATAATATGCATGCATGCAAAATTGAATCAAGAGCAGTCCTTCCCTATGATATCTTTAAGAATTGTTAACAATCTAATGCTATAATCCCTCTTCCCGCACAATGCTTTTATTAGGATCTTGACACGTAGGGTACGTTTGGCAAACTTCTGTCCTGAGTGTGGCGGTGATTTGAAATTTGACTCTAATAGTAAAAATTTTCTTTGCAAGAGTTGCGGAATATTTGCTTCCCGAGAAAAGATTGATGAATTACGCGATAAGGCAGAAAGCGAGTCTGTCAATAAACGAAGGCAATTGCATGATGATTATCTAGACTGGTGGCAAACCTCGAAGAAGGAAAAACAAAAACAATAGCAGCAGATCGGATCGTGAGTAAGTAATCACGTTCTAACGGCTAAGCGATTGCAGATTCTGTTTTTTCTGCTATATCACTTTTCAAAGGAACCATTTGTTCTTCTTTTCTCGACTTTAAAACAGTCATTAGCTCTATTTCCAGAATATGTGGTAAAGTACGTATCTTGTTTACAACTATATCTCTCATCTCCTCCAAATCTTTAGAGCGAATCTTTAGTATAAGATCAAACCTACCATGCATTTCGTGAATTTCTAACACAGCTTCCACATTCGATAATCCAAGAACAACCTCTTCAGCAAAACCAGGTTCAACATTTATACCCAAAAAGGCGAGGTGGTCATAGCCCAGACGGCCATTATTTACAGAAAGTGTAAACTTGCCGATAATTCGAGCAGCTATCATCCTCCTGACTCTCAGATGTACCGTTGCGTCAGAGATTCCGATCTTCCTGGCAATTTCAACAAATGGCGTTGATGAATCTCTGCTCAATATATCTATAATCTTGAGATTAATTTCATCTAACAGGTCTTCGTTGAATTGCATGCTTATAGTCAAGTCGAGGTTGAGACATAAATGCCTTTGCTACAGATTTAAAAGCCTTTGTGATTACCAAATACAGGGTAACAATTCGCCTTTCTCCTACTTTTAAGACCAAGAAATAATAACCTCGATTCCATAACTGCTACTCCTGTCAAGGAAAACTTGCACTAAATGCCACAACGGGTTAGCTGCATATCATAGGGTGTACTCTGGGGAATACCTATGCAAAAAGTGCTTTTTAATTTCTATTGAACAAAAAACTGCCAAGACTATGCAGAAATTCTCAATGCTTAGTCATAGCGATAAGGTTGCAGTTGGTGTTTCTGGCGGCAAAGACAGTTTGGCCCTTCTATACGTGTTAAAGAAATTCTTTGAGGAACATAATCGCACAAAGTTGTTAGCTATCACGATTGACGAGGGTATAAACGGTTACCGAGATGAATCATTACAAATTGTAAAGGATTTTTGCTCCCAGCTCAAAGTGGAAACGAAAATTTCAAGCTATAAGGATCTTTTTGGATTGGGCATGGACGAAGCAATGCAGAAGAGGCCGTCTGAAAAAATGACTTCCTGTTCTATGTGTGGCACCTTTCGTAGGAGAGCTATAGACATGTTGGCAGAATCAGTAGGTGTGAATGTCGTCGCGACTGCACACAATCTGGATGACCAACTACAAACCTTCATGATTAACCTTCTATCAGGAGACACTGAGAGAATCGGTTGGATGTATCCAGAACCAGTTCAATATGGTTCCAATGGTCTCAGAAAGGTAAAACCATTTGTAGAGATTTACGAGCACGAAATTGTATTCTATGCTGTACTGAGAGACATCCCTTTTCAGTCCGAAGAATGTCCATATATGCATGAAAGCATTAGAACCGATCTTCGTGAATTTCTCAATAAGCTCGAAACAGGACACGCAGGGATAAAGTATAACGCTTACAACTCAATGACGAAAATCTCGAAGATGCTGAAGACTTCGTATATGGGATCTTTGTCTCACTCTAAAGAATGCTTGGTTTGCGGACGTAATTCTAACGGCAGTATTTGTTCTGTTTGCAAGACCCTTCAAGTCCTAGCAAAGAGCAAGTAATCAAATTCATAGGCTCGGCAAGTACGTCCCCACTATCGGCACACTACATCTTAATCATTTGCGTTCGATTGATGAAAATGGGGTAAGCAAATATAATGAGCCATAGCTAAGATATTTGCGGAGGCAGGGAGGATCGGGGTGTTAGCCGTACCCCACATCAGAAATCGGCTTTATGCTGGGATCAGTAACTGCTGGGTAAATCCAGAGGTGTGAGGTACCTGCTTGCCTTGCTGAAATGAAATCATGCCGTGTCGGATGGTTATGAGCAGCGCACCACGCGAAGGCGTAGTTTTGACTGCGAATCGTCGAAATGGGTGAGGTCCGGGAGGGAGCAACCCTAAGGCGGGGTAGCCATGCTAACACGTCTACGTGGTGGATCTTGTAGGGCTTGAGAAGGGGCCTTGTGCCTCTGGTGGTACTGGCAGGCTGCCTCCGTACCAGTAACGCATCGGCCATATGCAAGAAGGCGCCCACGTCCATCTCAACAACGCAATGAACCTGCTGGAACTTTCATTCGAGTATTTTTATCAATATGACGCCTATCTATCTTTTCGAGCAGAAAGAACTGTGTAAATAGCAGATGAATATTAAAATACCTTAAGCTAGAACACTAAATGTGATTTCTTTCTTAGAAGGAAAAATTCATCTATCGATTTTGATAATTTTAGATGATTTTATCTACGGGTTATTACGTTTCAATAGTTTAGGATTTAGGTTGAGCCTTGTTCAAGAATAGAAGATTAAACTCCTAGGTGCGCTAAATGGTTAGGACACTCGATAAAACACATACGGTTCTTTCATATATTGATGGTAGTTTAAAAAATGCAACGATAGTGAATGGAGATAATAAATCTGATGGATTTATTTTCTCTTTGCTAAATCCACCTGTTCCGCTAGGCGGTAATATAGTATCCCTAGATATCTACGTGGATGAAATTCCAGTTCCAAAAAAATCAATTTTCATCGCAACTTCAGAGGATGTGGTCAATGCAGCCACATTATCGGAAGACCGCCCCATCCCATTTAAGCCATTTCAAAGCGCAAGATTCCTAATCATAAAAGATGGTGGCTTGGAAGAACAGAGTAAACATAAGATTGTCATTTTGAGTAAACTAGAAGGATTTGAACAGATTATAATACCCTTTACTTTTAACGATTACTTAAGCAATCGTAAGGAGAGAATTTTTATTCCCTCCAACATGATGGATGATTCTGAATCTAATACATCAAATGAGGATACCATTTTTAAAAACTTCACAACTCCGTTAATTCTGTCTGGCAAACAAGCATATATTGTATGTTCATCGAATGCTTCGCTTTCGGCTAACTGGTCTTGGATGGGAACAAGATATGACAATGGGGGATTGTACGTGCCACCAGCTAGGGCTTTCGGTAGGATCCTAGTGGAAATATCTATGGATGATGGGGTCCGTAAGAGACTCCCAAATTTCGTGGTATCTTCTAGACATGAGAATGGATTTCTCTACACGAGGCACGAAGTGGCAGGTTTGCAAGTAAAGAGGACACTATTCGTTCCACTTGATAGCAAAGGATTTGTTATGAAATTGGAGTTGTTAGATCGAGAGGCGGATTATACGAAATTAAGTGTAAAGAAGAAAACGGAAAAATCAAGACGGAAGATTCGTATACACTTCGTAGTTGACGGTAATATTACCAGCTATGGCTTGGCCGCAATTTCCCAGAGTAACTTTTCTAAGCTACTTACGAGAGACAATTGCTTACAAATCCAAACTGCAGCCAAGAAAAATCTTGCGCATTTCTACGGAACAATTGGAGTCGCGCCGAAGAGCATGAGACCATCGAGGGTGTTAATGGATTCTTTTGATAACGATTTGGAGATTTCGTATGATCTTGATATTGAAGCAGGCAACACCAGCGAACTTGCACTAGTGGCCGCAGGCGGATTTACCAGTTCTGAGGATTGTTTAAAGGAATACCGGTATATGCGGGATAATTATAAACAACTGCTAGAAAGTACGCAAAATCATTTCAAATCGGTCTCTTGTTCTACTTTAAATCTTGCATCCTCGAGCCAAATTCCGCATCAGCACTCTACTATTTTAAAACTAGTTAAGGCATTCGAAAAAGCAAAAACGAGCATGGAATACTTAAAGGCAGAATACGACGGACTAGGCCCAGGTATTTGCGCAGGACTGCCAAGGTTTCCTAATTATTGGGCTAGGGACACAGGTTGGTCATTGAGAGGTTACATGGCTATCGGAGATTACCGTTTCGTTATTGCAGTAATCGAAAATTTTCTACTTCACCAGGCAAAAAAAACCTCGAAGCTTGCAATGAAAGGGGAGTTGCCGATGATAATTAGCGGTAAATCATTTCTTCATGATAGCACATTCGGATCAGCTGATTCTACGTTTCTTTTTCCTTGGGCGATACGTGAATATGTGTTGGCGACCGGAGATATATATTATCTAAAAAATCGCTGGAAACAGATCGTTGATCTTGTCAATTGGGGATTTTTAAAAGATGTGGATAGAGATGGATTAGTCGAAAACGGATTTACTGGTGTCGCCGAAAAATTACCAATTCAGGATTCTACTTGGATGGACCATATTGATAGAAGAAAGAGCGCAAATGACGTCCAGGCATTGTTCTGCGAAAGTTTGAAAATTGGAAGCGAGCTAGCGATGATTGTGGATGATAATTATAATCAAGAGCGATGGAGTCGATGTGCTGATCAGCTCAGAGGCAAAGTAGAGAGAGAATATTGGAATAACAAGGACGGTTTCTATTATGATACGATAAGAAGGGATGGTACAAAGGATTCCAGTATTAGACCAAATGCACTCGTCATGTTACTTACAGAATCGATAGGAGACCGAATCAAAGCTCACTCTGTCCTAACAAGAATCGAGAAGAATGACCTAACCACCCCTTGGGGAGTAAGAACACTGAGCAGTCTCGATCCAAAATATCATCCGAGTCTTTATCATGATGGTGCGGTATGGCCGCTTGTAACGGGTTGGGCCGCAATTAGTGAGATTAAGATCAACAGGCTAGAACAGGCACTTTATTACCTCGAATCTATGGCACAACGTATACTTTCTGAAAACGGTATGTATGCAGAAACATATAGAGGCGACCGACCTGAACCCTTTAACTCTTGCATTCTTCAAGCTTGGTCCGTTGGGATGTATGTCTATGCAATGCAAGAGATGATGCTTGGAATGCGCTTGAATATGCTTGAAAATAGGATTCAATTCGAACCACACATCCCTGAATCACTAAGACATAATTCTTTGCCTCTCAATTTTGAACATCATTTTCACATCATGCAACAATCACAGAGGTGCCGAATCATCGTCGATCCAAACCGCGAGAAAATATCTATTTTTATGCCTAAAAACGAACAAATCGACAAGGCGCCAGAAATTTTTAGCAATTCTTATTCGATTAACATTGAGCACTCTTAATGAAGATGACAAAAACTTTAGGGTCCGTCCTTGATCCTCTTGGCGCACGATTATTCATTTAGTGTATAAGTGCACTAGCTAGTTAGAGATGTAAATAGAGGCCTATTCTCGACGGACGACGCTACTCGCTGTATACAAACTTTAGCAGCATTTTCCGGCATGTTTCTATCTCTTAATCTCTTTTTGTGGCGTTTGTTGGGGCAGCGGACATATGGTTGTATTTTGTCTTACACCAAAGCCTTAAAATGTGGCATTGTTACCCTTTGAATTTTACTAAACTAGTCACTGGTGAAGAAAAGGAAAATGATGCTAATAGACGAAAAGAGAATACACGAAGTAATAGACTCACGAAAACCGCATTCGGTCGCCCTTAATGGACCGGAGGGACTTATTCCGAAAATCCAGACAAGTGCTGCCAATATTACAGAAAAGTTTGGTATTCCAGCCTACATAATTGGAGATACTTGCTGGGGATCCTGCGATCTCAATACACAGGCGGCCGACATCTTAGGTGTTGAGATTTTATTCAACATAGGTCATACCATTGCAAATGATACATTTGGCGAAAGGGTAATAATGATTAATGCTTATGATGACATTAGCTTTGATAGAGTTGCAAGAAAATGTGCCTCATCTCTTCAAAACGAAAATTACAAGACTTTATCATTATTGACAGACAGTCAGCACCTTAATCAAATTGGTAATGTAAAGGAGATCTTTGAAGAGTATGGCTACAAAGTGATCATCGGTAAAGGGAAAGGACAGCTTAACGATGGCCAAGTTTTTGGTTGCGAATTCTATCCAGCATTTGACATCCAGAACTTAGTCGATGCGTACATTTTCCTTGGCCAGAGCAGATTTCATTCAGTGAGTGTCGCAATGTCAACCGAAAAACCGACGTACATGCTAGATCCATATTTTGAGGAATATTCACAAATTAACAAGATCGCCCAGATGTTCAAGAAGAAAGCCATTTTATCAATTTACAAGGCAATGGATGCGCGAGGGATTGGCATTATAATTGGATTGAAGGAAGGACAATTTGCCAAAATTCAGGCACTTAAACTTAAAAAATTGTTTGAACAGCTAGGAAAGAGAGTCCAACTAATTGCAATGACAAATATTACTAATGACCATGTTCAAATCTTTAAGGGCCTTGACGCTTTTGTGGAAGTTGCATGTCCAAGAATAGCCATAGACGACCATTTCGATAAGCCTATGCTGTCAACCCCGCAAGCATTCGCATTGATAAAACTGCTTAAAAATGAACCAATCGAAGATTTGTTAAAAATTCACCACTGGCTCTAGTCTGCCTTGAACACCAGAAAGCATTGAATGGGAGACCAACATACAACTATCATTCAAGACAATAACAAGCTTATTGATTACAAAATCTATTATATTATTTAATGTAATTCCAACTTATTATTGACTTCTATCGGGAAGCTAAGGATTGGAGGGGAGGTTCCGGCTAGGATTATGGGAGTGATCAATGTCAGCCCAGAATCATTTTACAAAAATTCCGTTAAGACTAACATAAATGAAATAGCTAATGTAGTCACGGAGATGCAAGAAACAGGCGCTGATATGATAGATATCGGTGCCATGTCTACTGCACCGTATCTCGAAACGATCATTTCAGTTCAACAGGAGATCAAAAGAATGAGGAACGCTATAGATGTTATAAAGAGCAATTGTAGTTTGCCTATCTCGGCAGATACTCCGAGAGCTGAGGTAGCCAAGGAGGCAATCAAAGTCGGGGCCGATGCCATCAACGATATTTCGGGGTTGAAATATGATAAAAAAATGGCAGACATTGTAGCAAGATCTGGATTGCCAATAATTATGGGAGCCTATGGTGGCAGCGGCGGCCGATCTGCTCTCGTTTCAGGAAATGTCTTTGGAACCATGAAGGTTCTGACTGAAAGTATATCGATTGCAAAAAGCGCCTCTATTTCAGCCGACAATATAATTATTGATCCTGCTATTGGCTTCTTCAGGCCAAAAGGAAAAAACCCGTTCTTTACAAAAATGACAGACTTCCCGTGGTATATCCGTGATATTGAAGTGATATCGAATCTAAAGAAATTAAAAAGATTTTCAAAACCAATTTGTATCTGCGTTTCAAGGAAATCATTCATTGGAAATATATTCAACTTAGAACCAGAAGAACGTTTAATTCCATCAGCAGCAACAGAATTAATCTGCATATTGAATAGCGCAAATCTAATCAGAACACACGACGTTAAAGAAACTTGGCATACTCTGATGACGTCAGAGTTGCTTCATTAACTAGTCATTACGACTCTTCTAATCAGCATATAAATGCTTAAAAGATATGTTTTTTATCAAGCTAGGTGTAGATGGTCGTCGATACTATCCGTACAATCAAGCTACTGGGAAAGTGGTCAGGCAACAGGATTATTGGAAGGAGACGTCCGTTAATTGCGGTTTTTAGCCTAACACATTACTGCAACTTTTATTGTCCCATGTGCCCTTTTGGCGACTCTGATAAGGATGGTCAGATTAATATTGCCAGGAAAAATGATCTTTCTACTGAACAGTGGAAGGACATTTTCCACAAAGTTTCAAAGTATTGTATTTGGTCAATTGTTGAAGGCGGCGAACCTACCAGCCGCGCAGATTTTATGGAACTTATCCGTTATCTTTACAAGCTCCAGCTACCCATAACCTTGATAACTAATTGCTCTCTTCTGCATACCATTGATCTTGACGAGCTAAAGAAGTATATTCAATTTATTACCTGCAGCATCGACTCTATGTTCGAAGAACCATACTGTAAGGTAAGAGGCGTTCCTCCACGAGTATTTCGGAAAGTAATGGACAACCTAGGTCTTTTAATTGAGTATAAGGTCCCACACTATTTTAATAGCGTCATAACCAAATACAACACCGAGGAATTCATTAATCAAACTTACTTTGATAGAGCGAAGGAATTGGGCTCAAATGCAGTTTCCTTTACTTTCGTTGAGGACAGATCTGATGTTAATTTTTCACTTCTTCCGGATAAACAAACTATGGTAAAGGTGTGCGAGAGCATATTAGGATATATGAAAACTCATACCTCTCCTCAAATTATGATTCCTGCACAATATTTTGAACAAATAATAGAACACGGACGGGGAATGTTTGAGGAATGTGGTGTTTGGAAAAGCATCTTTGTTAATGGCAATGGCACTGTTATGGTTCCCTGCTGGAAATTTAATAGTCCCGATAATACTTACAACCTGCTTGAGAAGAGCGTAGAAGAAATTTGGAGTGCTCCGCAATGGGATATAGCACGGACATGTCATGATTGTCAGGTTCTTGGGTGCATATGGTATTCATCACAACCTATAACCACGTTTGCCCAAAATTACATGAAAGGGTTGCGGAAAATGATTAGCCAACAAAAGCCTGAATTTGCAGAAGAACTTGTTTAAGCCTTTTCAAAGACCGCTTCCGCGAAATTGAAGGCAAGGATTAATCCTGACCTAGTAATTAGTTGTGATATCGTAAGCCTAATCTTCTATGTATCAGTATATAGTTTTGATTTAATCCAATCTAGAGGATGGATGCCGCTTGGCAATTACCACTTTCATTTGTCACACGATCTCTATTACTTCCTTCGAAGTTGGTTTCTCCCATAAGGTACGTTTGCCTGTCTTAATAGTCAATTCTGAGAGTAAAAACCAGAAGGGTTTAGTGTATCGCGTACGTCTGGTCGGTCCAGTTAATTGTTTACTTATTTTTTAGCATCCTTGTGTCGTATTTCTTCTTTTTCTTCTACTTGCCAAGCCGTGCCCTTGAGTTTTGCGTATTTCAAGTACGCATCACTTTGGTCGACGTTATCAAGTTTTACATTCATCAAATTGGCACTGACGAATATTGTCTTGGATAATTTACATCCGGACAAATTGGAG
>Ga0207416_1003328_pt1 | contig 15586 bp, 13 predicted proteins | sample PaiPotPPM11metaG_FD_184107 | JGI IMG/M metagenome (GOLD analysis project Ga0207416, IMG submission 184107) | Iron sulfur acid spring bacterial and archeal communities from Banff, Canada, to study Microbial Dark Matter (Phase II) - Paint Pots PPM... ...
CGGGTGGGCGCCCTTGGCCGGGCGGCGGCGGCGCGCCGGCGCGGTCACCCCGTCGGCGAGGCGCCTGGCCGTCACCAGGAAGCCGGTGTGCGCGATCATCCGGTGGTCGGGCCGGACCGCGAGGCCGTCCACGTGCCAGCCGCGGTTTAGGGTCTCCCAGGCGGCGGGCTCGAAGAACCCGCCGTGGGCGCGCAGTTCCTCGACCACGCGGGACAGCTGGGTCGTGGTCGCCACGTAGCAGCAAATCAGCCCGCCGGGTATGAGGGCGCGCGCCGCCGCCGCCACGTTGTCCCACGGGGCGAGCATGTCGAGGATGACCCGGTCGAATATGCGGTCGTCCCCCGGGGGGGCGACCCCCCGTACCCCCCGCTGTCCGGCGTCGCCGGGCCCGATGGCAGAAGGCGCCACGATATCGGGCCCGCCGCCGTCGGACGGACTCGCCGGCGACTTTGCGGCCTGCCTGGTCTCCTCGGAGTCGGTGTGGAGGCGAGAGTAGGCCGCCATCGTTCCGAGTGACGGGTCGAGGGCCACCCGCGCGGACAGTTCGCCGGGGATGAGCCGCCACCACGGTGGGACCTCGCCGAAGTATTTCCTGACGTTCTCGCGGGCGATATCGGCGAAGTCGGGGCGGGCCTCGAAGGACACCAGCTCGCCGTCCGGGCCGATCGCGCGCAGCAGCCAGCAGGACAGGGCGCCGGAGCCCGCGCCCGCCTCGAGGACGCGGGCGCCCGGGAAGACGTCGGCGTAGGCGAGGATCTGCGCGGCGTCCTTGGGGTAGACGATCGTGGCGCCCCGCTTCATCGCGAGGGTGTAGTCGGCGAGCAGCGGGCGCAGCGCGACGTAGGCGGTGCCGCTCGAGGCGGTCACCACGGAACCTTCCGGCTGGCCGATCAGTTCGTCGTGGCTCAGCGCACCTCGGTGCGTGTGGAACGTGCCCCCCGCCTGCAGGACTATCTGGTGCATGCGGCCCTTGGGGTCGGTGAGCTGCACCTGGTCTCCGGCCGCGAACGGGCCCCGCTGAACTCTCGCCTTCACGGCGACTAAGGGTACTGGGCTTAAACGCCGGCGAAGACCTGGTCCAGGTCACGGGTGGCGAGGACGCCGTAGACCTGGCCGGTCGAGTCGACGAGCAGGTACTCGGTCGCCGGCGAGCGTTTGATCGCCTCGAGCAGCGCCATGCCCTGCAGGTCCGCGTTGAGCACCAGGCTCGGGTCGATGCTCCTGGCCATCGAGCCCGTCTCGACCCAGGGCCTGCGCTGCGGCGGTGTCGCCTGCACGGCGGCCTCGTTGACGATCGCGATCGGCTTGCTGTCGTGGTCGACCACCACGACGGCGCGGGCGCCCGCCTCGTCGGCCTGCCTGATCGCCTCCGCGAGCGGTGTGTTCGCGCTGACCGAGATGGCCCGGCGCGCCAGCCTGCGGGCCTGCAGGGCGGGCAGCCGTTCGCGGAACCTGGTGGCCTTGATCGACTGGGTCGCGCCCGTCCACATGAACCCGGCGATGACCACGACCCACAGGATGCTGACGATGTCGCCGCCCGCGAGGCGGCCGGAGAAGAACGGGATCGCGAGCAGCGCGATGGCGAGGCCCCGGCCGACCCAGGCGGCGGCGATCGTGGCGCTCGTGGGCTTCTTCGTGATCTTCCATATGACGGCCCGCAGCATGCGGCCGCCGTCGAGCGGCAGGCCCGGCAGCAGGTTGAAGAGGCCCACGATGAAGTTGGCGAACATCAGCTGCCTGATCAGCGCGCCGGTTACGCCGTAGGGCACCAGTTGCGCCAGGCCCCAGCCGATCCCGCCGAGCACCAGGGAAAGCGCGGGGCCCGCGCCGGCCACGGCGAACTCGCGGCCCGGGGTGGGCGCCTCGCGCTCGATCTCGGAGATGCCGCCGAGCGGGTAGAGCAGGATCCGCCGGACCGGCAGGCCGAAGCCTCTGGCGACGACCGAGTGGGACAGCTCGTGCACCAGCACGGAGAGGTAAAGCAGGACTACGAAGGCGGCGGCGACGAGGTACCTGAGGTTGCCGCTGATGGCCGAGGACAGGTCGTTGGCGTAGATGATGATGAAGACGCCGGCGATGATGAACCAGTACGGCGAGATGTAAACGGGAATGCCGAACGGCCGTCCCACGACGATGCCATGCTGTGCCGGACTAGCCTGGCCACGATTGGACTGGTCGCCGTTGGATTCGTCGCGGTTGGTCTGCTCGCGCCGGTCCTGCTGCTCCTCCTGGCCACTTGCCACATCATCGATGCTACGTGCATCCGGCGGCAGCGCGAGTCCGCGCGGGGGGCGGCGCCGTCTTTTGGAGCAGGTCCGAAGGTTTCCCCCGGCGCGCCGGCAGGGTCGCGTGACCTGCTTCACCGTGTTCGGCGGCGCCCGCAGGCGAACGCGGTCTCTGAAGAATGTTGTCCGCTGCTCTGAATGTCGTTCATGCCTGGCTCAGGCTTCGGCCCTTCCCATATCGTGAAACCGTGGCCTGGGCATACAAACGTAATAGCAAGGTTCTACCGTTCGCGGCACTGCTGTCGGGCATGACCGCGCTGGCCGCCTGCAGCAGCGTCGTGCCCGCCAGCGGACCGCTCACCCAACCGACGGCCGGCCCGACGTCGGGCGCCGCCGCCTCGTCTCGTTCCACCGCACCGGCGGGCTCCGGCTCCTTGAGCACGGCCTCGCCTGGTACCCAGCCGACGGGCACCGCCTCGCCGGGCGGGGCGGTTCCGCCGTCCGGCGGCGACTTGTCGGCGGCGCTGCCTGCGCCCGCGGCGCTGCCGACGTTCCCCGGCACGAAGGTATTCCCGGACCTCGGACGGTGGCAGCCGGTCGGCCGGCTCGTCCACGGGAAGGCAGCGGTCTACGAGACGCTGCTCGTGCCGCCGGGCGACAACAAGCGGGTCGGGATCGCCTGGATGGACACGCACCTGCTGGCCGCGCGGCTGTACTCGGGCTCGATGTCACCGGGCGGCGGCCCCTACAAGTACACCGCGCCGGTCACCGCGTCGGCCGCGAAGTCCCTGGTCGCGGCCTTCAACGGCGGTTTCCAGATGGGCGCCGCCCACGGCGGCTACTACACCGAGGGGCGGGTAGTCCGGCCGCTTGTGCGCGGTGCCGCCTCGCTGGTGATCTACGCCAACGGGCTCGTCACGGTCGGCGACTGGGGAAGCGACGTCACCATGACGCCGTCCGTCGTGGCCGTGCGGCAGAACCTGTACCCGCTGGTCGCCAACGGCGAGCCGACGGCGCTCGCGGCTACCCGCCACTGGCGGACGTGGGGCGGCACCTGCCCCTGCGGCGCCGGGCAGACGCCCTCGGAGTACCAGTGGCGGTCCGGCGTGGGCGTCACCGCGGACGGCGCCCTTGTCTACGTGAACGGCCCGGTGCTCGACCCGCTGCAGGTCGCCCAGGCCCTCGTGCGCGCGGGGGCGGTGCGCGGCATGCAGCTTGACATCAACCCGACCTGGCCGGTGTTCGCCGCTTACAAGCCCGCGGCGGCGAACGGCGAGGCCGCGCCCGCCAACGGCGCCACGTTCGTCAACACCTACCGGGGTCCCGCGACGTTCTTCGACCCGAAGTACGCGCGCGACTTCATCACCATGTCAGCGCGGTCCTCGGGCTAGGCCTGGGCGCTCCAAATAGCCTACGTGCGTCGCCTGGGTTAGTCGTCCGTGAGTCGTCCGCAGGAAGCCGCACAAATGTCGGTGGGCTGCCCTACGGTTGCGCTGTGGACATCGATGGCGCGGTTGACGATCTGGACGCGGGTGCTTCCTTCGGCGCGGCGGGCGATCCGCCTTCCGCGCTGTCCCCGTCGCGCGCGTCCGACTTCATGACCTGCCCGCTGCTCTACCGGTTCCGGGTCATCGACCGCATCCCCGAGCCGCCCACGCCGGCGACGGCGCGCGGCACCCTGGTGCACGCGGTGCTCGAGCGGCTGTTCGACCGGCCGGCCGGCGAGCGGACGCCCGCCGTCGCCGCGGACATGCTCGAACCGGAGTGGGTGCGGCTGTGCGACGGCGACACGGGGCTCGCGGAGTTGTTCGCCGAGGCGGAGGAGCGGGACCGGTTCATCGCGGACGCGCACTCGGCGCTCGCGGGCTACTTCCGGCTCGAAGACCCGCGGCGGCTCGAGCCCGCGGAGCGCGAGTGGTACGTGGAGGCGGAACTGCCCTCCGGGCTGCGGCTGCGCGGGTACGTCGACCGGCTCGACGTGTCTGCGGCGGGCGACATCCGGGTCGTGGACTACAAGACGGGCAAGGTGCCGCTCGAGGCGTACGAGGCGAGCGCCCTGTTCCAGATGAAGTTCTACGCGCTCGTGATCTGGCGGCTGCGCGGGACGATCCCCCGGGTGCTGCAGCTCATGTACCTGTCGGGCGACGGCGAGGTGCTCCGTTACTCGCCGGACGAGGCCGACCTGCGGGCGACGGAACGCAAGCTCGAGGCGCTGTGGGCCGCGATCTCGCGGGCGCGGGACACCGGGGACTGGCGGCCGCGGCCGTCCAGGCTGTGCGACTGGTGCCGGCACAAGGCGCTATGCCCGGAGTTCGGCGGCACCGTACCGCCCCTGCCGGAGCGGGCCATGCCATCGGGAGTGTAATTCGCTGACGACGCTCCGCGAGCAGGCGATGAAGCCGCCGCTCGCTTCCGGCCCCGACCCGCTCGGCGTGGCGCTGCTGTTCGCGGCCGACGAGGTGGACCGCGAGGAGCTGTGCCGCACCATGCACGCCGAGGCGGAGATCCGCTGGCAATCACTTGCGATATGACTCGATTAATACGGATGCCCCGGTATGTCGTCACTATGTAGGCTGCGCGGGCGGCAAGCAGAGGGGAACGGGACTGATGGCAATCATCGAGGCCAGGGGCCTCGCGCGGGACTTCAAGAGTCGCAAGCGCACCGTGCACGCGGTGCGCGGCGTGGACCTGACCGTCGAGGACGGGGAGATCGTCGGCTTCCTCGGGCCGAACGGCGCGGGCAAGACGACGACGCTGCGGATGCTGACCACGCTGCTGCGGCCGACCGCGGGCACCGCGACGGTCGCCGGCGCCGACCTGCTGCGCGACCCGCTCGGCGTGCGCAAGCGCATCGGCTTCGTGCCGCAGGCGATCGGGCCGACGCAGGGTGGGACCAGCGACAACTCCCTGGTCAGCGAGGAACTGATGGACCAGGGCGCGGCCTACAGGATCCCGCGCGCGGAGACGGCGCGGCGCGCCGAGGCGCTCATCGAGCAGCTCGACCTCGGCGGGCTCGGCCAGCGGTACGTGAAGACCCTGTCGGGCGGGCAGCGGCGACGGCTCGAGATCGCGCTCGGCCTAGTGCACCAGCCGCCGCTGGTGTTTCTCGACGAGCCGACCACCGGGCTCGACCCGCAGTCGCGGTCGAACATGTGGGAGCACATCAGGCGGCTGCGTTCCGAGCTCAGCACCACGGTCTTCCTGACCACGCACTACCTAGACGAGGCCGACGCGCTCTGCGACCGGCTCTTCGTCATCGACCACGGGACCATCGTGGCGGTCGGCACGCCGGACGAGCTGAAGCGTCACGTATCGGGAGACGTCGTGACATTGTCGGTCAGTGCTGCTCACCACGGGGGGGCCACCGAAGCGGCGCGGTTGCTGCTCGCGGACTCGCCCGTGGCTCGCGAGATCGTCGTGGCCGACGGGTCGCTGCGGCTGACCGTGGAGCACGGCGAGGAGGCACTGCCCGTGCTGCTGCGCACGCTGGACGGCGCCGGCATCACGATGAGCGCGATCAGCCTGTCCCGGCCGACCCTGGACGACGTGTTCCTCACGCTCACCGGGCGCTCGCTGCGGGACGACTCGCCGGGCGGCGCGGACGGCGAGCCCGAACTGGCCGGCGTGGCCGGCGCTAAGGAGTAGCGCGACATGTCCTTCATCCGCGACACGCTGTTCGTCTACCGCCGCCAGCAGCGGCTCATCCTGCGGGTGCCCGCGTTCCTCATCGTGGGCGTGCTCCAGCCCATCCTCTACCTGGCGCTGTTCGGGCCGCTGCTGACCAAGCTGCCCGCCGGCACGCTGACGGGCGGTTCCGGCACCGGCGGCACGGCCGAGGCCTACCGGTTCTTCGTGCCGGGCCTGCTGATCCAGCTGGCGCTGTTCGGCTCCACGTTCGTCGGGTTCGCGATCATCTCCGAGTGGCGGTCGGGGATCATCGAGCGGTACCGCGTCACGCCCGTCTCGCGGGTCGCGCTGCTGACCGGACGGGTGCTGCGCGACGTCGTGACGCTGATCGTGCAGTCGACCGTGCTGATCCTCGCGGGCCTCGCGTTCGGGCTGCGCGCGCCGCTCGGCGCCGTCCTGCTCTCGTACGTGTACATCGCGCTCGTCGCGATCGGGCTGGCCGCGCTGTCGTACGCGGTCGCGCTGCAGCTGAAGAGCGAGGACGCGTTCGCACCGCTGCTCAACTCCGTGGTGGTGCCGCTGATCCTGCTCTCCGGCGTGATGCTGCCGATGACGCTCGGACCCGGGTGGCTGCAGGGGATCGCGCGGATCAGCCCGTTCCGCTACATCATCGACGCGATGCGGGAGGCGTACGCCGGGCAGTACTGGAACGCGATCACCGTCGAGGGGCTGTGCGTGGCCGTCGGGACCGCGGCGGTTCTGCTCTGGCTCGGCTCGCGCGTCTTCGTCTCAGAGAACGCATAACCGGGCGTGGTCGCCTCGGCATAGAAAATTACGCGGGATGCTTCGAGTCCCCGCCGGGCAAATGTCGGCGACATAAGTGAGGTGTGATGCCTCCGGGAGCACGGGCCGCTCGGTGCGCCGTGGCGATGATCCGTTCAGGCCATCAATGCGGAAACTGGCCCTGGCGCAAAGAACGTGACGATAACGGAGCGCGGCGGGGGGAGCCTTTCCGTCCCGGTGAGCACGGGGCCCAGCCGGCCGCCGGCGGGCGGGCGCCGGATTGCGGGTCATCGTGGTGAGCGGCCCCGCGGCGCCGTCCCGGTTACGGTGCTTTGCGGCGCTTTGCCCCGCGCCCCGGCCGGCTGTTTTCTTCATTGCGGGTCATCCGGGGCGGATATCGCCAATTTTGACCCTCGATCACCTCTGAGCGGCACGAATGAGGATACTTTGTTCTATTTTGCATAGCTGTAATGGGTGCTGTCCCTGCCTTTTCCCTCGGTTGACCCGCGATCACGCGGGCAGGCCGGCGTGATCGCGGACGGGAAAGGGCCCGGCGGCGGGCGGCGGGCGGCGAACAAACGTTCCATACTAATAATAGTTTCCGCGCTAATGCGGCAGGGCTAATGCGGCAGGGAGGCGGTCAGGGGCCGGACGAATCAGCCGCGCGCGGAGCTTGGCCGTGGCAGCCTCGCGCTAAGCGAGGGCCAGCGCGAGCAGGACCAGGGCGGGGATGACCACGGCGGCCAGGGCGGGCCACGACCAGGTGGCGGACGACGACTGGTTCTTGCTGTTATCTGTAGCGCGGCCGGCCGCGCGGGCACGCTCGCGGTCGGCCGTCGAGTCCAGGCGGACCGCCATGGCCTTGGCGGGCGGGAGTGAGGCCAGGTACCTGGCTTCCTCGGGAAGCCTGGAGGCCTGGGCGCCGGCGGTGTCGGCGGCCGCGGCCAGGCCGTAGACGCCGCGTCCGCGCCCTAGGCCGAGGAGCCCGCGCTGCTCGCGCGGGCGGGGCGGGCCCGCCGCGATCTTCCGCCTAGCCCGCCCGGAGACGTACAGCGCCCAGCAGTGCACGGTCTTGCCGCCGGCGCTGCTTGCGCCGCTCGCGCCCGGGTCCGGTGCGGCACCGAAGCTGCGGCCGGCCCCCGCACCGCTGGTTCCCGCACCGCTGGTTCCCGCACCACTGGTTCCCGCACCACTGGTTCCCGCACCGCTGGTTCCCGCACCACTGGTTCCCGCACCACTCGCCACTGTGCCGTCGGCCGGCTCGCCGTCGCTCGCGGGGGTGTAGTGGATCCGCACCCACTCGCCGGTGTCGACGAACGTGATCAGCCGCCAGGGCACGAAGTGCGTGCGGTACGGGTTGACCACCGTCAGCCCGTCGCCCGCGATGACCACCCGCGGGCGCAGGGCCAGCGTGTAGGCGAGGCCGGTGACGAACAGCAGGATCGCGCCGACGACCGCGCCGAAGCGGGCCGACGGCAGTCCCTGGGCGGCGAAGTCGAGCACGTTGGCCAAGACGAACGCCACCCACACCCACCACAGGACGACCGGGGGCGCGAGCCTGAGGGTCTCCCGCGCAGTGTTTCCCGCGCGCGCCTTCGGCTCGCGCTCCGTCACGTGATCCTGACGCGCGGGTCGAGCGCCGCGTACAGCAGGTCGACGACGATGTTGGCGATCACCACGAACACTGCCGCGATGATCACGAAGCCGACGATCACCGGGAGGTTGTCCTGGTAGACCGCCTGCACCGAGACCTGGCCGAGGCCGCCGAGGCCGAACACGACCTCCACGACCACCACGCCGCCGAGTAGCTGGCCGACGTCCACGCCGAGCTGGGAGACCACCGGGGTGAGCGCCGCCCGCAGCCCGTGGCGGAAGATCACTCGCCGTTCCGACAGTCCCTTCGCCCTGGCGGTGCGGATGTAGTCCTCGCCCAGGGTCTCGAGCAGCTGCCCCCTGGACAGCCGGGTGTAGACCGCGGCCTGCACGGCGGCGAGCGTGATCCACGGCAGCAGCATGTGGCCGAAGAACGGGCCGATGCCGGAGCTGATGCCCGCGTAGCCGGTGTTGATCCAGTGGAAGCCGTGCGAGTACAACGGCTGGAACACGAGCCAGATCAGCAGCTCGCCGATGACGAAGATCGGCATCGACAGGCCGATGAGCACGAGCACGTTGGCGACCCGGTCAAAGAGCGACCGGGCCCTGGTGGCGCTGATGATGCCGACCCCGAAGCCCACGACGAGCCACAGGATCGTGCCGCCGACCACCAGCGACACCGTGGGCGGCAGGTCCTGCTTGAGCATGGTGTCCACTGACTCCTGGGTGAAGTAGGAGTACCCGAGGTTCCCGTGCAGCAGCCCGTCGAGGAAGTGCCAGTACTGGGTCATGATCGGCTGATTGAGGCCGAGGTTGTTGATTACCAGGTTGATGGTCGCCTGCGTCGCCGCGTGCCCGGCGAGCTCGCGCGCGACCGTGCTGACCGGGCGCGCGAAGAACAGGAAGAACGCGACGGTCGAGACCAGCCAGATCACGACGATGCCGGTCAGCAGCCGCCTGACGAGATATCCGAAAATAGCCATCTGACTGTTTGCCTATCCGTTCACTGTGTCCGCGGCGACTTCAGCGGCGGCCGCCTGCTTCCTGGCCCTGGCGCGCCGCTTGCGCATCCGCCGCGCGGCGATCAGCCGCTCGGTGCGCGGGTCCATCGCGTCCCTGATGCCGTCGCCGAGCAGGTTGAACGCCAGCGTGGTGATCAGCAGGAACAGCGCGGGGAAGAGCAGGTACCACCAGGCGACCTGGTAGAAGTTCGACGCGTCGGCGAGCATGTTTCCCCAGCTCGCGGTCGGCGGCTGGACGCCGAGGCCGAGGAAGGAGAGCGTGGCCTCGAAGACGATCGCGTTCGGTATGTACAGCGTGCCGAGGACGAGCACGGGCGCGATCAGGTTCGGCAGGATGTCGAGGAACATGATCCTGAACGGCCCGGCGCCGAGCGACCTGGCCGCCTCGATGTACTCCTTCTCCTTGATCGACAGGGTCTGGCCGCGCACGATCCGCGCGATGCCCGCCCAGGAGAAGAACGTGACCATGAACATGATGATCGTCAGGCTCGGGCCGAACACGACCGCGAGCGCGATCGCCAGGATCACGTAGGGGAACGCGAGCACCGAGTCGGTGAACCGGGCGAGCACGGTGTCGACGATTCCGCCGAAGTAGCCCGCGATCAGCCCGATGACCACGCCGAGAACGACCGCGATGGCGGTCGACACCACGCCGACGAACAGCGAGATGCGCGCGCCGTAGAGGATGCGGACGAACACGTCGCGGCCGGTGGAGTCGGTGCCCAGCAAGAACCCGTTGACCCCGGGGCCGATTGGGTTGCCGACTTCGTTCTCACCCTGGATCGGGTAGGCGGTGTTCGGCGGGTGACCGGTGATCGATGCGAACACCGGCGCGATTATCGCCAGGATGACCATGAGGATAATCACCGCGAGGGAGATCATCGCCACCCGGTCGCTGCGCAGGCGGCGCCAGGTCAGCTGCCACTGGGTGCGGCCCTCGACCCGCGTCACGGAATCCTGACCGCGCTGAGCCTCGTTGGCCTCGAATGCGGCTTCGGTCACGCTCATGCGACATCACCCTTGCCTGCACCGGCCACCGCGCCCGCGGTGGCCAGGTTCTCGCCGGGAACAACCGGGAAGTGGCACGCGGTCACGTGCGCCCAGCCGCCCGGGACATCGCCCCCCATCGGGCTGGCGTCTGTCTGGCCAGCGTCCGCCGCCTGCTGACCGTCGTCCCCCGGCTGAGCGGCCGACTGATCCCGAACGAGTTGCGGTTCCACCTTGGCGCAGATCTCCTGCGCCTTCGGGCAGCGCGGGTGGAAGCGGCACCCCGCGGGCGGGTCGATCGGCGACGGCACGTCCCCGGTGAGGATGATGCGCTGGCGCGCGGCGGCGGTGTCCGGGTCCGCGGCGGGCGCGGCGGAAAGCAGCGCGACCGTGTAGGGGTGGCGCGGCCGGTCGTACAGCTCCTCGGCGGGCGCCGCCTCGCCGATCCGGCCCAGGTACATGACCGCCACCTTGTCGCTGACATGCCGCACGACCTCCAGGTCGTGGGCGATGAACAGGTAGGAGAGGCCGTACTCCTGCTGCAGGTCGGACAGAAGGTTCAGCACCTGCGCCTGGATGGACACGTCCAGCGCGGAGACCGGCTCGTCGCAGATGATCAGCTTCGGCCGCAGCGCGAGCGCCCGCGCCACGCCGATCCGCTGCCGCTGGCCGCCGGAGAACTCGGCGGGGAAGCGGTTGTAGTGCTCCGGGTTGAGCCCGACCCGCTCCATTAGCTCCTGCACCTTGCGCTTGCGCTCGGCGCCGGTGGCGGTCTTGTGGATGGCGAACGGGTCGCCGATGATCGCGCCGACCCGCCGCCGCGGGTTCAGGCTCGAGTACGGGTCCTGGAAGATCATCTGGACCTCGCGGCGCAGCGGGCGCATCGCGCCGCGGCTCAGCTTGGTGATGTCCGTGCCGTTGATGAAGACCTGGCCGCTGGTGACCGGGATGAGCCCCGCGACGCAGCGCGCCAGGGTGGACTTGCCGCTGCCGGTCTCGCCGACCAGGCCGAGCGTCTTGCCGCGCTCGATGACGAGCGACACGTCGTCGACCGCGTGCACCTGGCCCACGGTGTGCTTGATGAAGCCGCCCGCCTTCACGGGGAAGTACTTGACCGCGTTCTCCACGCGGACCAGGACGTCGTCCTCGTTCGCGGTGGGCTGTGCCATCAGGGGGGCCATCAGGCCACGCTCCCCTCGTTGTCCCCGGGCCGGTCTCCGGCCGCGTCCTCGGCGGCCGACACCCCGAGCTCGGCGAGTGCCGCGGCGGCCACGACGGCCGCTTCCGCGCCCCGCTCGGCCTGGACGACCTGTTCGCGCAGTTCCTCGGCCTCGGCGGACAGCCCGGCGGCGGTGGCGGGTAGCCAGCACGCGGAGGCGTGCGAGCCGCGCTCGGCGACGGGATGGAGGACCGGCTCCTCCGTCAGGCAGCGGTCGAAGACGTAGCCGCACCGCGGGTGGAACTTGCACCCGGAAGGAAGGTTGATCAGGCTCGGCGGCTGGCCGGGGATGGGCTTGAGCCTCTCGCTCGCGGCCTTGCTGCTCGGGATCGACTCGAGCAGGCCCTTGGTGTACGGGTGGTGCGGCGCGTAGAAGATGTCCCGCTTGGGGGCCTTCTCCGCCGCGCGGCCCGCGTACATGACCATGACGTCGTCGGCGATGTCGGCGACGACCCCGAGGTCGTGGGTGATGATGATCAGCGCAGTGCCCGAGTCCTGCTGAAGCCGCAGCAGGAGGTCGAGGATCTGCGCCTGCACGGTCGCGTCGAGCGCCGTGGTGGGCTCGTCGGCGATGATGAGCCTGGGGTCGAGCGCGAGAGCCATCGCGATCATCGCGCGCTGCCGCATGCCGCCGGAGAACTGGTGCGGGTAGTCGTTGACGCGGATCTCCGGCTTGGGGATGCCGACCCGGCGGAGCAGTTCGACCGAGCGGGCGGCCGCTTCCTTCTTGGATACCGACTTCTCGTGCGCGCGGATCATCTCGCTGATCTGCCAGCCGATCCGGTAGAGCGGGTGCAGGCTGGTCAGCGGGTCCTGGAAGATCACGGAGATCCGCTCGCCACGCACGTGGCGCAGCTCGTCCTCGGAGAGTTGCAGCAGGTCGGTGCCCTCGAACAGGGCGCTGCCCGCGACGTCGGCTCCGGGGGTCAGCCCGAGCAGGGTCTGGGTCAGCACGGTCTTGCCGCTGCCCGACTCGCCGACGATGCCGAGCGTGCGGCCCGGCTCCACGTCGAACGACACGCCGCGGACCGCCTGTACCAGGCCGTCAGTCGTCGGGAAGCTGACGTGCAGGTCCTTTACCTCAAGCAGGGTCACTTGGTTTTCCTCCGGCCAGCCAGCACCGCTCGCGGATCATCGCGGTTTGGGGCAGGGCTAGCGTCGCACACGATTGCCGTAAGCGCTATGAACGCTCTGTTAATACCGCGACGCTGGCCCGGCCGGGACGTTGAGTCCCCGGCCGGGCCGGCGCTTATCGCGCTGTAACTTGCCCTTTACCTGGCGTCAGCTGCTCGCCAGCCAGATGTTGCCCAGGTCCGGGTTCCCGATGTTCGGGTTGTACAGGGCGGTCTGGTAGGTCGAGCCGTCCGGCAGCACGCCGCGGACCCGGGTGCTGGCGATGCCCGCGAAGTTCTGGCTCATCAGGGGCACGATGGTCGCGTCCTTCATGATCTGCTGGTCCGCCGCGTGCCAGAAGTTGCCGGCCGCCGTCGTTGAGGTCGCGCCCTCGGCGCTGGTGATGTCCTTGTTCACCGAGGCGTTGTCGTAGCAGCCGTAGTTGTTGGTGTTGATCACGCACTCCGGCCCCTGGAAGAGGGCCTGGACGATCGTGCGGCCGTTGTCGCCGTACCAGTCGGGGAACCAGGCGGCCTGCGCCAGGTCCCAAGTGCCCGCCTTGTTGTTCGACGGCGCGTTGCTCAGGTCGACGAAGAACGACGACCCCGGCTCGCCCTGGCCCTTCAGCGTGATGCCGCAGTTGGCCAGCGAGGCCTGGATAGCCTCGAAGTATCGGGTGTTGGTCGAGTCGTTCGGATACAGGTAGGTGAGCGTGATCCCATTCGGGTAACCGGCCTTGGCGAGCATGGTCTTGCACTCGGCCACGTCGCCCGCGCCGCTGGCGTCCGGGTAGGCGTTGGCGGCCACGTAGCCGGTGTTGCCCGGCGGAATGACGGTGTTGATGACCGTGGCCATGTCAGGGCCGCCCGCTGACCGCTGCACGGCGATCTTGTTCAGGCCGTACTCGACCGCCTGACGCAGCGCGAGCTTACCCACCGCGTTCTTCTGATTCGGGCTGCGCAGGTTGAACGAGATGTACGGTGTCGTGTTCGACCCGCCCCAGATCTGGAAGTTCGACGCGTGGGACGCCGCCAGCGACGGGATCGACGCCGGGTTAACGAACGTGTCGTTGGGAAGGTCCTGGCTGCCGGCCTGGATGTCCGACAGCTGGGTCTGGGCCGAGGAACCGTCGATCGTCAGCTGGATCTTGCTGACGTACTGGTGCCTGACCGTGTCGGTGGACTGCTTCCACGCCGGGTTCTGCACGAACGTCACCGACTTGCCCGCGACGAAGTTCGTCGGCTGGTACGGGCCGTCGGAGATCATGTGCTGCTCAAGCTGCAGGCTGTTCGGCACGTAGCTGTCGTACTCGAGCGGCCGGGCCGACGCGAACGGCATGGCCAGCATGTACAGGAAGTCGGTGACCGGCTCGGTCAGGGTGAACTGGATCGTCGAACTGTTGACCGCCTTGACGCCGGAGATGTTGTGCGAGTTCTGGAAGTTCGCGATGTTCGCGGCGGTCGGCTTGGGCGCGTTCTTCGCGCCGAAGTACGCGGTCTCGGCGTTGTCGTAGGCCTGCATGCCGGCGATCGTCGAGGTGTAGTACGCGGCGTTACCAACGGGGCTGACCGGGTTAAAGAACGCCTTGAACTCGCGGACGAAGTCCTGCGCGGTCACCTGGCGGGCCGGGGTGGTGTCCCAGTCGACGCCTGGCTTGATGTGGAACGTGTACACCAGGCCGCCGCCGGTGACACCGCCGTTGGCGGTGGTCGGGACCTGGGTCGCGGCGTCCGCGACCGGCGTGGTGTCCGTGTTCCAGCCGGCGCCGCTCGTCCCGGTGTACGGCACGGTCGGGTAGCTCACCAGCTGGCGGGTGTAGACGCGCTCGAACTCGTAGTCCGCGGTGTAGTAGGCGGGGACGGTGTCCCAGTGGTCGGGGCCGCTGTTGGCGATCACGTTGACGGTCCCACCGGTTTGGATCTTCTGGGAGCTGGTCGCGGTCGCCGCGGCTGGCGCGCTTGAGCTGCCAGACCCCGAGCCCGAGCTCGATGAGCACGCGGCAAGGCCGCCGGCGGCCATGGCCGCCGCGGCCAGGGCGGCGACGCGCCTGGTTCTAGACAAAGGCATGTGGCATGTTCCTCTTGGTCTTCAGTCGAGTTGTCGGGCCTGGCAGTTGGTGGCGCCTAGCCCCACATCGATCACTGCCTACCGAGAGATTCTGCGCTAGCGGCGGAGTAATCCAGACCAAATCACGCGCTGTGGCTCGATTGTGATGTAAAACGTCCTTAATCGCCACACGCGGTAACAAAAACGTTACATAAGCGGTAACGCTCGGCAACACATTAAGTTCTTCTTTACGGTTACCGTCGGTAACTCGCACATAATCCTCTTATATCGGGGTTTTTCGTAATTGCGTGCGATAAAGAGGGCTGGCATCGATGGCTCTGCTTGTTCGACGCCCGTGGCGGCGCCGGAACTGCTCGTGCGATGCGGCGTCCGCGGTCAGATGCCGCGTTTGCGAAGGATATCCTCGATGTCCTTCAGGTCGTCATCATCGGGAGGTGCGCTCTTACGCGAGCCCTTCGCCGACGTGGCGGCGGACGCCCGTTCCGCGGGAACCCGCTCGCGCGTCGTCGGCAGGATCTGCGTTCCCGGCGAGGTCTTGGCCTTGCCGAGGGCGGGCGGCCCGGTCGACCCGTCGGCCTCGCGCTTATCGCGGTCGGCGCGGGCGGCCTTGCGCGCCTCGCGGGAGGCCTTGCGGCGCGTCCGGCCGCCGGCGGCGAGGAAGAGCGCGAACGCGAGGCCGGTGACGCCGATGCCCGCCCACTTCTCGGGGGAGAACACGAAGCCGGTGCCGAACTGCCCGATGGCGACGCCGATCTTCCACAGCATCTCGATCGAGCCGGTCAGGTATGCGGCGATCGGCAACAGCGAAAACGCCGTGCCCATCACGGCGGGGCGCAGGCCCCGGCGATGGTAAGCGGTGTAGCTCAGCACCAGGCCGAGGGCCGTCAGTGCCAGCGCTAGCGCGAGCCATGGGATGCTGCTGTAGCTCATACCTTCTCGCCTCCCTATGC
>Ga0207416_1003329_pt1 | contig 15585 bp, 13 predicted proteins | sample PaiPotPPM11metaG_FD_184107 | JGI IMG/M metagenome (GOLD analysis project Ga0207416, IMG submission 184107) | Iron sulfur acid spring bacterial and archeal communities from Banff, Canada, to study Microbial Dark Matter (Phase II) - Paint Pots PPM... ...
GCATACTAGAATGTTAGCAACTTATTTAAAGACCTCCTTTCTACTTGTTCATTGTATTCTTTGTTAATCTATAAAATCAGAAAGCGTACTTTGCTTTAAATCCCTTTCTTGAATTAGGCTTTGTTTATTTTCTCCCCAACTCGCTTGAGGCAAACCAACCGCGCCACGAAATAAATTTGCAGTTCCAGGTCCAAATCCAGCATAGTGATTATTTGCCGCTACGATTGCAAGATTAATATTATTTTTTCTTCCTCTCCCCATTATTGCTTCTCCTTCTTCCTCTGCCCTTGTTTCCTGCTTTGGTACTGCTTTAAGATTACGTGCCCATTTTCGCATTTCAGAAATCCTATCTTTCTGTATACTACCGAAATCCCTTTCTTGAATACTCCTATCGCCAATGAACCTCATGTATAGAAAATCTGTAGTTACTATAGGTGGCGTTCGTATGTTTGCAAGCTGACTCCAAACCATACAAATGTTATTATCAGTAAAGAAGTTGTATGCTAAATCTTGAAACCATGAATTGTGTCTAACTTCTACTGCATACCTGAATCCAGTGTTATATAAGGTTGGTAATAATTGCCTCAGTCCTTCAAGACCTTGGGATATCGTTAATGAAGGTGGTAACTGAATAAGTAAAGCCAAAGTCTTACTTTTTAAAGGATCAATTACTTGAAAGAAAAGTTCCAATTCTCTATCGACATTCTTCAGTCTTTTATCATGAGTTATGACTTTTGGAAATTTAGCAGTAAATCTGAAATTTTCGGGAGTACGCTTGGACCAATTTTTAACCATAAAGACGCTAGGAGTCCTATAGAACGAAGAATCAATCTCAACATAATCAAATATCTGTGAATAATAGTTCAGCCATTTAGCGTTTTCAAGATTAGATGGGTAGAAGGGGCCTTTCCAAGATGTATAGCTCCATCCAGAACAGCCTATGTAGTATTGCAAGGTTCCTCCTTAATCTCTCGTTATCTTAGAATAGTAATCCTCAATTAAAGAGTTTATTGCGTCGTCTAGTGAAAGTCGTCTATCACCTCTTTTGTGAATAAGTTCAAGGAGATACTTGTCAAGTTTAGTGTAGGTTTCAATAGACAGACGAACGTTGCGGTACTCTACACTATCCTTCCGTTGCTTGATCAATACAATTACACGTTATACATTCATTACATTACACTTATAAATCTTGTGTAATAGATGTATAATGTGTAAGCAATGTATAATACAAAAATCTTGTTATGTAGGTTTTTCTATTCCTTCATTGATACCTCATAACAGCTGCCAGATATTGAACGATCCGTCTTGCAAATCTTCTTTCTGGGCGCTGATGGCCCTCTTGAAACACCATCAATATTTCCAGATGAATTGGTTGGGATTCCAATTATTGTTATATTTGGATCTGTTGGTCTCCTCGCCATTTTGTAAGTGGTTACCCACTACTAAAAATAGTATTTAAATTACTGACGATATGTGGTTAGCAACTGAACTATGGTGTTTTAGAAAATATTCTAAGATAAGAATAATGTCCAGTAGAATGTATTTAATGCATGCGGTGGCGCTATTATTGTGCAGGAGAAGGGAAAATAAATGGTAACTGCATCTGCAGAAGCATCGAGGCCAAAGCCTCGAGCAACGTCAAGAACAAGAGTAGAAATTAGTCGACGATATAAAGTAGCCAAACACCCTAACCAGCAACACCCTGATAACGAAATAATCACTAGAAAAATAGACCTAGCAGCCGCAGGACTGCCTGAATACGTGCCCAAGCACCTAACAAATCTGAAATGATGCAAATGCTCTTGCAAAATATGGCTTTGTTCCTTGTACATTTCCAATTGTATAAAGCATGAGTCTGTCTTGTGTAACTTATGGCATTAAGGCCACTCAGGAAGCTTTGTCATGACCGCCTTAGGGAATGTCGCCGCTGTCTCTGTTGCCATGTCTCTGACTGTGTGTACTGTCACACGCGCTGCCACAGTTGTTTGTTGTAGAGCACTAGCTGTACCGCGGACTATACCGTCCTCTTTCAAATCCCGAGCAGTATCACGAATTTCTCTTGCAGTGTCACGCGCAGCAACTGTGGCATAATATACCGCCTGTGTTAGCTCGTTAAATGCTCCACTTTGATGAAGAATTTGTACTGTTTTTCTCATTTGATATGATCCTTCGTGAATTCCTTTGGCAATGTTCTTTATTGATTGTGCAATTTGTTCAGGGTTCATTTGTGCCTGCACTCTTTTATTTGGATAAACATTTCTCGTTTTGTATGGTCCACTAGTCTCGTTACTCATATCTATTATATACATTTAGACATTATAAATGATTTATACAATGTATTCTTGATGGCTCAAATTAGTATGAAGCTGTCGAAGCAAAGAATGACCGATAGGGAGATTTGTGAAGCAGTAATGATTAGCCAAGCCACATTATACCGTTACAACGGTAAGACAGGTAGGTGGATCATTGCAAGGAATTTGGGAATGAAATTGGGATTGTCTGCAATCCATTTTTGTGAATTCCTGTAATTGAGTCAAAGTACAAATAAAATCTTATATTGAGAGTGAATAAATACACTCATGAAGAAAGAGAATAAGAAGACTAAGACATCGAAAAGAATAAAATCTTCCATAGGCGGACAAGCCCGCATACCAAGAGGTTTTGGTACTGTTACTCCGTATCTGATTATAAACGGAGCAGCCGAGGCGATGGATTTTTACAAGAATGCATTTGGGGCAAAAAAACTAGGTGTTGAAACATTACCTGATGGAAAAATTCTGCATGCGAGGCTGAAGATTGGGGACTCAATTCTAATGATGTCCGATGAATTTCCAGGGAATACTGCCTCCCCTACTTCACTTGGTAATAGCACTGTAACCATGCATGTCTACTCAAGGGACGTAGACAAGTTATGGGAAAGAGCAGTTGGAGCTGGGGCAAGGATTGTTATGCCTATCGATAATCAGTTTTGGGGTGAACGTTATGGCAAGCTAGTGGACCCTTTTGGTCACACTTGGTCTCTATCTATGCAGGTGAGTATGACTCGAAAGGAGCGTGAAGCCAAACGACAGGTTGCTATGGACATGCTCACACAAGGGAAACATCCTGGCAAATCCGTCTAGTCTATGACTTTCACATGCTAGTTAGTCCGCAAGCGCGGACGCCTCCGGTAGTGTGTCCTAATGTTCAATCGCATAGCGCCACCTATCATACGAATTGAATATACCCATGTCTATTTGCTTTCATCCCTTCTTCATCTAAGCCATCTCTGAATCTCCTCGCCTGTCAGTTCTCTAAGAGCATCAGAAGCAATCCACTTATCACTATTCGATTGAATCTTCTAAATAACATTTGCCATTGCTATTGCATTCTATTGCATTTCATTTTCCAACCTGTCTTAATGCTCAATTAACTGCTTTCTTGGCATAAATTCCTTCATCAACGGATTGTGTTTTTATTGTCTGTAAGAACTTTATGAACACGCGGTCGGTTGTAGTTCTATCATGAACAGCTCCTCTCCCCGCCGCAAAAAACGATGATCAGCTTGGACATAGTGGATTCATCCTTGTCTGACCAAGGTTTCAAGAATATATGTAAATGCCTAAAATAGAATATATGCAGGTTTATTTTAAAATTAGAATAATGTCCAGATGTTGCCTCTTGTAGATAATAATATCATGTGGTATTGTAAAAAAAATACCAGTGAAGCAACAACAAGAGCAACCTCGACGCTATCACTATATAGATCAAAAATTCACAGTTCCGATATTTCTAGAAGAGATAAATGGCTTTAATTACTTTCATAGTATATTCGACGAATATACCGTATAATTTTTATAATTAGTGTCGCCAGATGGAAGATGACTTATGCGATGAGCGATATTAAAAAAGTGAATAACCCCAAGACAAACTGTTCAAATAATATATTACTTGCCGATGGATTAGGGGTTACAATAGTTAACATACATTAACACAATTTGTTTGAGTGCAATGTCCAAAGCTGAATTGAATAGGAATAAAAAAACTCTACTTACAGTTTTTATTGGGATTACTGTTTCAATGGTGTTTATCATTGGCAGTAGTAATTCTCTTCTAAATATTGCTCTAAGTAAATCATCCCATCAAAGCAAATCTTCCACTATCACAATAAATAGCGTTAGTAGTACCGGCAGTGGCAATAGTGGCTCTATCCTCAAAGGCGCTAATTCAAATCCATCTATTTCAGCAGAACAATCTTCGAGTGTTACTAGCAATAGCGTAGTCAACAGTAATGCTAAAAATAATAATAACAGAGTGGTAGTGTTATCATTTGACGATAACAGAATTGGAGATTTTACCTATGCAAAACCAATTTTAGACAAGTATGGTTTTAAGGCTACTTTTTTTATAATTTGCGGGAAGACAACTGACAGTGGTGCTATGAATTGGCAAGACATAGCTGCTATGCAAAAAGATGGTATGGATATAGAATCACATTCCATGACTCACTCCCATCTTAATACATTAAATCAAAGTCAGTTGAATTTTGAAATTGGTGGTTCAAAGCAATGCCTTGCTAGCCATGGTTATAACGCAACAATCTTTGCATATCCATACAATGAAGGATCAAATAATCCCGTCGTGGTAAATACAGTTGCAAAATATTACGATATGGCAAGATCAGGAACCGATCCGCTTATGTTCCTTGATTGCAAAGGCTTCATAAAGCATCCCCAGACCGATTGTAGAACTTATACTCCTGACGGTAAGCTCACCTATGCAAATAGATATACTATCAGAAGTTTATCTTTTGACATAATCGAAATTAAGGATTCATTTGATAATGCTACCATGTTCTCTGATTTCACCAAGATAATAAATAGCCAGAATAGTTATAATCAAGGTAACAAGATAAATGCAGTTCCTCTAATTACCTTCCATAACGTTGCTTTGACTACTAATCATCCCTATTATACTAATGCAGGTCTATTCGATAAATTCATGAAATATTTACATGATAATGGATTTAAGGTATTGACTTTAAAGCAGATTGGGTATGATACGAAGAGTAATACGTTTTACTTAAATCGTATTTCCTAAGGTAGATCGACAAGTGGCTTTTTCAATACCTATTCGAACGGCTAGAAATGCGGTGATAAACTATTGCCTCTATGTGGCACACGTCGAATTATTATTTGGGAAGAAAGGGTTATGAGAATGACCAATAGATTGGATTAAGAACTGTCATTGTTATGGGCATGGCTGGGTCGTACAATAATATTAGTGATAATCTGAAGCAGTGATTGAAAAACAGAACCGTATGAAGAAAAGTACGCTCTTAAGGATCGGTATTGTCGTCTTTGTTGTCATAGCTGCAATTACTCTAATCTATAATTACTATTTAATCTCACCCACCACTCATTATGCAGGCGTAGACAAATTCGGGATAAAGGAAATCTATCCAACAAAAACGGGTGGGGAAGAATGGTTTATGAATATGGATGATCCTGGAAATGATCCAAGAATAGGAGGAGAAGGACCACCAAGCAAGTTCGTGCAACAAAATGATGACGGTAGTTGGAAAGTACGAAGTACTGAGGTGCGTTATGGCGTGTTAACTTCATCAGGTTATCATCCAGATCTGATTACCACTCTCAATCAGCAAGCCCTGGCTGCAAAGGGATACATGCAATCACCCAATGATTGGAAGAACATAGAAATGACTGGATATTTTAAAGTAAATAGTTTTACCGACTCTAATCAAAACGGTGGACCTCATATAGAGTTACTTGCACGGGGTGGAAGAAATACAAACGACATTGGAACAATAGATGGATTATCAAGACAATGTGAAGCAACCACTTACCATTCAAATACATATGTAGATGGCAGAGTTAAGTTTGAGAAAGATTTGGAGCATACGATAGGATATACAACTGGAGATCCTGAGAAGCAGCATTCTATAAGTCCTTTGGTTGGAAGGTGGATTGGAGTCAAGGCAGTATTATATAATTTACCTGATGGTTCAGTAAGGCTAGGGCAATGGATCGATGAGAATTCGAATAATAACTGGCATCGAGTTCTCAAATATACGGATGACGGTAACTGGGGTGGAGGAACTCCTAACTGTGGCGGCCCTGATACTCAGATAATAACATGGGGAGGTCCAATTGCAATATTCAGGTGGGATAACATTGATGATATGGATGTGAAATACTTTAGTGTAAGAGAAATTAATCCTCCTTCTTAAGTGAATACAAAGTACTACCGGCTAATACCAACCATGTCTACTTTAGCTTCGAATTGGTATTCTTTCACATTTTCTAATACCGAGATCCTCACAATGTCTAATCGTACTGCTCATTTCTCCTCCAGTTTTTGTTATCGCAATTATGTAATACAATTCCAATTTGCGTCTTGACTTAATCACAATGATCTAAAAGGAGAGATTGTGATCAATACCTGAGAGTATTCTTCTTTCTTGCTTCTCTTTCTTTAAGTAGTTACTCCCTCAGCCAATAGTGACTGAATCATTTGCTCAGTTTGATCATAATCGCCTTCGCCGATATGGCTATAGCGGACGTATCCTTGGTTATCAACTAGGTAGTCTCTTGGCCAGTAATTGTTTCCATATGCAGTCCAAGATGCATAATTATTATCCAGAATTACTGGATATTTTATTTGAAAGTTATGGACAGCTGTCTTTACATTATCGATATTTTTCTCTGTAATAGATTCAGGTGTCTGAACCCCAACGATAACTAGACCTTTGTTTGAGTACTTTTGGTACCAATCATTGAGATGAGGAATAGTGTGTATACAGTTAATACATGTATACGTCCAGAAGTGAACGAGTACTACCCTTCCTTTCAGATCTGCTAATCTGATGGGAGCAGGTGTGTTAATGTAACCAGTGATACCAGTAAATTCTGGTGCTCTCTTAAAGTGAGATTTATCAATCTCAAATTGTGCTACCGGGTAAAAACGATTTCCTGTGTTACCATTTTGCGCAATTGGTAAAACTGAAATCCTCGATGATATCTGGCCTTGGTTTGATGGAGTGGCTTTCACAGTACTTGCACCCGTGATGAACATTGCTGGTGCCAATAGCAATGCTATTACTGCAATTACTACTACTAATACATTACCGTACTGTCGGACCATTAAATCTTGTTTCCTCCAGATCGTTTTGCGAAGATTTGATAATTTGTGTATTCCATGTTACCATTTTTCTTCACTCATTTCATTAATACTTTTTTCCAGATTGCATCCATATTAAAACAAAAGGGAAATAACCCAGAAGAATCAAAAGAAATAGCTAGAAGGGGTTAAGATGAAAGGAGTAACTAGTATCATCAACAATACTTAGTATACACATTCTTTATAGTGAATGACAAAAAAAGATAGGATATCTGATCTGACTATAGTGAAGGCCAAGGAGGATAAAGTGAAGTCACTATTTGATCTTATCTCTTATAGTTGAAATCCTAATGCCGATATGAATGAGGGCACAAGTGCTTTGTGTGGAAAGACGATTATCAATTGTCCCAGGATTAAACAACTTTGAATAATTCCTAAAAGGAGCTTTTGTGTGGTTCAATGCGTTGACCAATTAAGATAATCTTCAGATTCTAGCCAATTTCCTAGATCATTGGGGAGTTTAGAAATTGGCTAATAACGATGATTGCTGGTTTTGGTAGAGTAGCCCACCGGCTTTCACAAACCAATTCTCAATGAATTTTAAAGAAACAATATAATCAAAACACCAAGCGTCTGAAAAAAAGAGAAGGAAAAGTTTTTTGTTCTTATACTCCTGTTACAGTCCTTTGCTTTCCAACCAATTTCCTATTTCTAGAAATGTCATTTGATGATAATCGTTTAGAGGTATGAGCAGAGATATCAAACTGTAATGTTAATAATTATTCGTTTTGCAGCTACAACGTGGATATTCTTCAACACATCTGATCGGGAAGACAACCTTCTATTCGCTCTATTACGGTCGGTGGAATCAAATCTGCTGATACTATAGCATCATTCATCATTTTGTGTGCTTCCACATCGTAGTCGAAGCACTTTGACACTGCAGCAACGGCACAATCATAGAAAGCGCCAAATGTTTGAGGAATACGGTTTACTTGTTGCTTAAATATGATGCTCAGTTTTGGTTGTAGCCGAGATTCTTGTTTCTCATTTAGTCGTGCTATGTGTTCTGGTATCAACGATTTGATTTTTTCTAGAATCTGAAAATCATAGTACTGTTCGCCAATTTTCTTGTACAGTAGGAAAGTGCCCTTGTTGATGGTTTGATTAAGGTTGCCATTCAGAGTGATATGACCTCCAAACATGTCTATAGTACTGATTATATGCTTAAAAATGGAAAAATATGTTTGTTCACAAATCTGTGTCGGTTGGTTGGCAGTATGTCAGTAGCCAAAATTGTAGAGCTTGTGAGGTTGTGAGTTGGGTGGGTAGTTCTGAAAAAGGCTGGGAGAATGCAGCACAAACTGCAGTTAGAGAGGAGGCCAAGACGGTAGAAGGAATTCGGAGAATAGACGGTAGAAGAAATAGCTGCAAAAATAGAAGGCAAAACACGAAAAATACAAGAGTTCAGAGGCGGTATTAAGTTAGCCTTTGGTGTAGAAAGAAAATATTGGAGATATATCCAATAGCCGTAGGGAAATTCAAAAATAAAGACGAAAGGCAAACAACCGCTTGACAGTAAATGAAAAAGAGATTTATAGAGCAAGCTAGCTCTCGACCTGATGGGTTACGGTAGAAGTTACGGCGGTGGAGGCAGTAGAGACTTTAGAGGATCTACAGGCCCAAAACCAGTAGAAGTAGGTAAGGAATATGACATAGAAGTTACGGAAATCAGTAGACAAGGTGACGGTATCGCAAGAGTCCAAGGATTTGTTGTTTTTGTCAAAAATGGAAAAGTTGGACAGAAAGTTAAAGTTAAGGTTGATCAGGTAGGAAATAGGTTCGCTACAGCTACGGTTGTGAGCTAAATCAAGCAATAACTGAGCTGTATGTGGACAGTTGGTTGGTGGTGTCATGGTTGCGGCAACCAAGAAACGGTTGTTATACCCAACACAATATCGAGATTTGGAACGACAAAAACAAATGTTTCCTGACTATCAAGCTAAAAAGTATAGCTCATAAGTTTCAGCTTGCTTTGCGTAGCCAGTCCGACACTACTAGGTAATAGTATGGGACTGGATGGCGTGCAACTATAGTATTGCATTTTTTCCCAATTTCTTTACTTAAGAATGTAAATAAACTAGTATCGTACTTTCAAAATCACATTATATCCAGAAAAATATTGACGTCCTTCCCAAGTGCTTTAGCCCTGCTTATGCTTCTCGTGACCTCAGCAACTTTTTCTAGTCCAGTATTAGCTCAACCCCAACTATTCGATAACAGTCATGGCGCTGCGATGACTTATGGTTCACCGGATTTCATGAATAACATATTCAATGCATCATCAATCTCAGGTATTGTAGGTATAAGCATGGTAAATGGAGTCAAAGTTACCGGAGAAAACCATGGAAATAATGAGATATCTGTAACTCTAAAACACGTAACAACAAGTAGTAATAGTAGCCTTGTACCTTCAGTTACAGTTATGGCACTAAGAGTACCGATGGATCTCAAAGGTCTAATGTCATTAGCTGCAGCTTCACGCAGTACGGGAGACAATAATACTGGCATGTTGATGACTAACAACACAAATCCCATGAACGCTATGATGGCACAAGGGTTTAGAGGATTGGGAGCGAATGCTACAACTCAGAATAATCCGTTCAAAGCGCTTGGCTTTATGGGGAATATTCAGATAGGAAGTAGCACCATAGTTAATGCTGATTGGAGATTACCTCAAACCAGTACAATGGGTTTGATTGGCGGTAGCAGTACGTCTGCCACTTCCTCATCTGCTGATTTCGTAATAATCACAGTAATTCCATATACAGGCAAAACTAGCAATCTGAGTGGATAGAAAGGAAAGCACTATCGTTAAATTCAGGGAGAGAAGTGCCAGCAGCAATGACATCCATTTTCTTCTCGATACCATAAATTCAACCGGTCGTTGTAGGACGTTTTATAATTTACCACAGGCATTTTTTAATTTAGCTTTCGCCTCTTACTCTCTGTATGTTTCTCAGCATTGAATCTTTCCAGCTCATACGTGCCTAGGTCTACAAACTTAATTCCTCCAGCCAGCACAGGATGGACACGTTTGATCTCTGTAAAAATCTTCTGACACACTCTGCGATAATCTGGGTGCCCTTGCGGAATAGTTCTAAGCTCAATCATATGGCATGCCTCTCGCAAATTAAGTTTCATAAAATATGGATATTTGTATGCAAAATTAACTACATATTGTGATTCTTCAGGCATTTTCATTGAAATGATTTTATATACTTCATCACATTTATACATACAATCTTTGAAATCTTTATCGATACCCATGTCGATAATCTCTGGTGGAAGATCATATCCATGTTTAGTAGAAAGCAGCTGTCTTTCTAAGGTAAGTATTCTATGACGATGCAGGTCACGGAATATTCCGAAATTTGTAAACATTTCAAATGTAAATTCTACCATTTCAAATGCTCTACCAGGACGGTGTCTTCTATTAGCTCGGAATTTTGTATAGGTTTGAATTATTTTATGCCTTTCTATTGGGGGTAGAGATCGAATATATCGTGCAAGACTCTCAAGAGACTGACCTTGGGCTTGCTCATATAAAATTGCAGAACCAACTTTTATCTCAGCTTCAGCATTATCTTCAAAATTTAAAAGTTTCACAGATTGTGGTTTTTCTTCCGCCTTGAGATTTTTTGTGTGATACCTGGCAAGCTCTAAGATTGCATTCTTTGTATTTATAAGATAAGTTTGTAGAGTATGCCCGTACTCATCGTTTGCACGTCTTACAAAAGCAAAAATAACTGCATCAAGTTCTGATTGCAACTGAACTGCAAGCGATTTTATTTCAGTTAGGTCTGATGAGAACATTTTTGACAGCAAGTATTCAAATGCTCGACCATTTCCTGTGATGCCCAAATTTGTAAGAGTGGAGGCTGGCAAAAGTCCACGAAGGACATCAAGTGCCTTGGCCTTAATAGTTGCATTATATATTCGTCTTGCCGATTCAATGTCCTTGTCAAATCTCAAGTTACTATAAGCTACTTCTAGTTTTGACAACGAGTCGAAAAAAAGAAAGCGGTCGATTGGCTCCACTTCTGCAATAAATTTCTGCATTGGCTGTAAATTCTTGGCGTAAACGTCGAAAGCATGATCGCATGCCTGTGTGTATAAATCAGCATGTGGTGATGCCATGATCCGCTCTTCTTTAAAGTACTTGTACTGACCATTAACTTTTTGATCAAATGCCACATAACGTGAAGATTTTTCAAGATATGAGAGTCCGATTCTATGATCCTCGATTTTCTTAGCAGCGATGTTTGAGATCCATTCTATTGCAATCTGTGCCTCTCCTAGTTCAGCAACAGAGTCGTCTCCATACTCTAACAATACTCTTCCATAGAATTCCTCTCCCCTGTTTGGATTTTTGGCAAATTCGTCTAGGAATATGCGTCGCATTGTCTTATCTGTCCTAGAATATCTGGACATTAATGCTCCTCTGTCTACCTGTGCAGGCGTAACTATTGCAAAAACAGGTCTATCAGGGTTGGAAAAATGTGAACGTAGAATAAACTTTTCTTCTTCAGAGAAATTATCATAGAAAATTGTGTTATAAGAGCTCATGTTGCGTAACTCATGATGCTGACTGATAAAAACTTTGACTTAGTCTTCTTTCTGGCTCTTTCTCCCTCTATTCCCTCCAAAAGGAACTCGTTCTGGAATTCGTTAAGTTGCCTAAAATCCTCTTTTAACAACATCCTTTTCGGGCAAATTGGCCTTACTAAATAATACAACAATTTTGACACCGTCACCATTATACGTACTTACAAAATGATTTGCATGAGCGAACTCAAGCTCGAATTCGTGGGTAAACAAGTCAAGGATATGTATGGTACATTCATGGGAAAAGTGGTTGGTATAATAACAGATACTGATGGCTCAATTGAATCTGTCGGCGTAGATTGCGGTTCCGCAGGTTTAAAACAGCTACCGTATGAACAGCTATTGGTTCAAGGAGATTATGTAATCTATATTCCCAGGTGGAGATTGGACGCTCAAAAGCTATTGAGGCAGAAAAACCTTACTCTACAACGAATAAAGGGACTACAGGATATCGTTGCAGAAAATGATTTGATGAAGGACGATGCTGAACTGGTTTACCTGAAATACGAAAAGAGGCTCAATGATCTTGGTGAGATTGAAAAATCTGTTAATGAAAAATTGCAAGCAAGATTGAATGAATTGGATACAGAAAACAGAAGCATCAAAACAGTGTTGTTTGATGCGAAGCTACAGTTCAGAAGCAATGAGATAACGGAGGAAGCATATCAACAAATCAGTACACACACCAATGAACTAATAGAGCATATTACTATCGAAAAGTCTGAAATCAATAATGTCAAGATGAGGCTCACACAACAAACGTTGGAAAATATTGCTTTACCGCCAAGACTACCTACTACTATGCCCACTTCCAATCCAAAAGCAGCTACTGGAGAATCATCTCCACAGCAACTAGAATCTACAGTGACTATAACAACGCCACAACTCGTAAATGCGGATGCTACTGAATATAGTGCAACTGATAATACCCCAACTGAAAATTCTAGTGGGGGTAAAGTAATAACGAAAACTACTAAACGTGAATCAGATTCAGACGCAAGTTGGCTGAACCAGGTAATCCAAAACGAATAAATTTTTCAACGGCAAAAGTACTATACAAACAAAGAAAAAGAGAAAAATATAAGAAAAAAGGTATTATTTATCCTATTTTCCTTGGCTTGTTGAAGTCTGCAAAAGTTCGCCTATTTCGTTGTGCATCTTTAGGAAGTTTAATCCTTTCTCCGTTGTTTTATATGTCTGGGACCCCTCCAAGTACTCTAACAAAGTGTTTTCGATGAGTACGGAAAGATATTCCCGTAGCTGTGCATAGCTAAGAAAGGCCTTGTACATGATTTTTGTCTTCGTAGCCCCGCCGTTTGCTGCCTCTAGGATCATCGCTACTATTTCTGTTCTACTTCTGTATTTCACAATTAAAATACACTGGATTTGTTTATTTTAATATATTGACACATTTTGTAGTAACATGGTTCCGGATAAGCATTACATTTTCTTTGTGAAATCTTTAAGAATATCAATAAAGACGCACTTCTAGTATATAAGCTGTACTAGATTACAATGGTCTAGAGATTGTTTTACGCACAAGCATATCCATCCAAACACTTTAAGAATTGTTCGCACTTTTCTTATCACAGATGACTAATCAAAATTTTATCGATTTATCTAGGATATATGAGGAGAGTGAAAAAGTCAAAGTAAGCTTGCATGGAAAAAAACTAGATAAAATGAGAAGTCAAGCTTTGGAAGACCCTGAGCAATTCTGGGGAGAGCAAGCGAAGAATCTCATTTGGTTTAAGCAGTGGGACAAAGTATTAGACTCGAACGACCATCCATTCTACAAATGGTTCGTCGGTGGTGCATTAAATGCGTCTGTCAATTGTCTTGATAGACACGTAGATTCTGATTTAAAAAACAAGGCTGCCATAATCTGGGAAGCTGAAAATAAGGAAAGCAGAGCATTTACCTATTCTCAACTATATCGTTCTGTTAACAAGTTTGCCAGCGCCCTAAAAAATCTCGGAGTCAAGAAAGGTGACCGTGTTACAATTTATCTTCCCATGGTGCCAGAACTTCCAATCGCTATGTTGGCATGTGCAAGAATTGGGGCAATACATACCGTTGTGTTCTCTGGCTTCAGCGCGCAGGCATTATCCGATAGAGTAAATGACTCGAATTCGAGAGTGGTAATAACTGCCGATGGAGGTTTTAGAAGGGGAAAACTTGTTGAATTGAAAAAAGTTGTAGACGAAGCGATTCCTCTCTCTTCTTCAATCGAACATGTTGTCGTCTTGAAAAGAGCATTAAATAACATTACGATGGGTCCAAAAGATGTATGGTGGCACGAGACAATTGAGGATGCACGACCATATTGTGAGCCAGAAAGGATAGAGAGTGCGCACCCGTTGTATATTCTATATACATCAGGTACGACAGGCAAGCCTAAAGGTGTCGTACACAGCACTGGTGGCTATTTGACCCATCTATACGCAACAGCTAGATGGGTTTTTGATTTTACAAACAAAGACATTTTCTTTTGTACTGCTGATATTGGATGGGTAACAGGTCATAGCTACATCGTTTATGCGCCGCTAATGCATGGTGCTACCCAGATAATGTATGAAGGAGCGCCAGATTATCCGAAACCTGATAGATATTGGGAAATAGTTGAAAAACACGGCGCCACAATTCTATATACCACTCCTACTGCTCTTCGAATGTATATTAAATTCGGAAATAGTATTCCTAATTCTTTTGATTTATCCTCACTACGTCTATTGGGTACCGTTGGTGAGCCGATTAATCCCGAGGTATGGATGTGGTATTTTAGAACTATTGGAAAGGAAAATTGTCCTATTGTTGATACATGGTGGCAAACTGAAACAGGTGGGATCATGATAAGTGCGTGTACTGGCATTGAAATCGTCCCAATGAAGCCCGGTTCTGGTACCTTTCCCTTACCCGGAATAGATGCAGTCGTTGTAGATGAGAACGGAAAACCAGTAACCCCAGACAAAAAGGGATACTTGGTAATTAGAAAACCATGGCCAGGAATGCTGATGACACTTTGGAGGGATGATGAAAAATACCAGAATACTTACTGGCGAAAATTCGACAACAACACATACTTTACCGGCGACTACGCACTTTATGATACCGAAGGATATCTTTGGTTGCTAGGCAGATCGGATGACGTACTTAAGATAGCAGGACACAGGTTGGGTACAATGGAGTTGGAAAGTGCATTTGTCTCACACCGAGCAATTGCGGAGGCAGCAGTGACCAGTAGGCCAGATGAGAAAAAAGGAGAATCGATAATTGCATTTTTGGTATTGCGTACAGAATTCGCCGCAGTATCTGAACAACAGTTACGAAATGAACTTGTTAATCATATTAGAGAAACGGTAGGACCAATTGCAACACCTGGTGAAATTTATTTTGTCAGTAAGCTTCCAAAAACTAGAAGCGGAAAAATAATGCGTAGATTACTGAAATCGATATCAAGCGGGTCATCGACAATAGGTGATGTAAGTACATTGGACGATGGAACATCAATAGAAGAAGTAAGGCAAGCTTATGATGATTTGCATAAAGCGATTGATTAACTGAGCACTGATAGGAGGCTGACTTATTATTATAACTACTCATTTGGTTAATAGTACATTATGAATTTTAGATTTCCAATCGCTAAGTAAATCAAATCCACAAGTATTTTTAAACGTTTTTTTAATATTATCCAAGTACCCGAAATGATTACGTCTTTCTGTCCCTAAGTGGTAGATTAGATACGAATATAGCTCCCGTGCTATTACCGATGATATCACCATTGTTGTTTTCTGCCCA
>Ga0207416_1003330_pt1 | contig 15583 bp, 15 predicted proteins | sample PaiPotPPM11metaG_FD_184107 | JGI IMG/M metagenome (GOLD analysis project Ga0207416, IMG submission 184107) | Iron sulfur acid spring bacterial and archeal communities from Banff, Canada, to study Microbial Dark Matter (Phase II) - Paint Pots PPM... ...
GCGGCGCGCCAGCCGCGCCCGCGGCGAGGCCGGCGATGATGCCGGCGCGCGGCCGGCGCGCCGCCACGCGGCGGGCGGCGGGCTGGACTCCGATGCCCGCGGCGAACGCCAGGCTGGTCATCAGCGCCGCGTACCCGGCCGACAGGGTGCGCGCGCTGGTGACCTCTTCCGGAAGCACGACGATGGCCAGCGCTATCGTGCCGAAGACGAATGGCGCGGGCAGCGCCACGCCGAGCCAGAACTCCCTGGTGCGCAGCGCGGCGGGCGGCCAGCGGCGGTCGGCCGGAGCCTGCCGTCCGGTGCGCGGTGTGCCCGGCGTGGTGAGCCCTATGACGAGCGCCGCCGTGCCGAGCGCCAGGTGCGGGAGGTACGGCACCACCAGCGGATCGCCCGCCCACTGGGCGAGCAGGGCGGCGACGAAGGGGCCGAGCCCGAACCCGGCGCTCAGCGCCAGCGCGGCGCGGCGCGCGCTGCGCGCGTCGCCGCCCGACAGGTCCTGGACCCAGGCGGTCGCCGGGCCGAATACCATGCCGGAGCACAGTCCCGCCAGGGCGCGCCCGGCCGCGATCAGCGGCAGGCTGTGCGGCCCGAGGACGAGCAGCAGCGTGGCCACCGGCGACAGCGCGGCGAACGGCAGCACGCAGGCCCGGCGGCCGAACCGGTCCGACAGCGGCCCGCCGGCCAGCAGGCCGGGGATCAGCGTCGCCGCGTAGATCGCGAACAGCCCGGCGATCTCGCCGGCGCTCAGGCCGAGCGCGTGCCGGTAGACGATCAGCATCGGGGAGAACTGGTTGGCCCCCCAGCCCACGGCGAACATGACGAGCGCGACGCGTACCCAGGCAGCCGGAGTTCTGCGTGTCATAATCCACGACCATAACCGGAGAACTGTCAAATGCCCGTTTGACGGTTCCTGGTTTAAAGTTGACTTCCGTGGAGCCAGACGCAGACCTCGCCGCGATCGGCCGCCTCATCGGCGACCGCAACCGCGCGCGCATCCTGCAGATCCTGATGAGCGGCGCGCCGCAGTCCGGGTCCGCGCTCGCCGAGGCGGCCGGCATTTCCCGGTCGCTGGCCAGCGCCCACCTGAAGCAGCTCGCCGCGGGCGGCCTGGTGCGCGCGGAGCGCAACGGGCGCCAGCAGCTGTACACCCTCGCGTCGGTGCGGGTCGCCGAGGCGATCGAGAACCTGCAGCTCCTGGCCTCCGTGCGGCCGGTCAGGTCGCTGGGCGGCTCGGCCCGCATGCGCAGCCTGCGGTGGGCGCGGATGTGCTACGACCACCTCGCGGGCGTCACCGGGGTCGCCGTCACCGAAGGACTCGAGGCGCGCGGCGCGATCGCCGAGCGGGACGGCGCGTGGGTGCTCGGCCAGAACGGCGCGCCGGTGTTCGCCGAGATCGGCATCGACGTCGCGGGCGTGCCGTGCCGCACCAGGCCGCTGCTGCGGCCCTGCCTGGACTGGACGGAGCGGCGGCATCACCTCGCGGGCGGCCTCGGGGCCGCGCTGAGCGCCGAGGCCGCGCGGCGCGGCTGGGTGCGCCGCCAGGAAGGCAGCCGGATCGTCTCGGTGACCCCATCCGGCCGCGCCGGGCTCGACGCGTGGCTCGGCATCGACCTCGGGCGCCTCAAGGCCGAGACGGCGGCATAGCCCGGAGCGGTGGCATAAGACTGCGGGGCCTAAGATCGCGGATTATGGAGCAGCGAGTTCTCGGCAAGACCGGCCGGCGCGTCTCGATCGTCGGCCTCGGCACGTGGCAGCTCGGCGCCGACTGGGGATCGGTGTCGGAATCCGATGCGCTCGCGGTGCTGCGCGCCGCGGCGGAGGCGGGCGTCACGTTCTTCGACACCGCCGACGTATATGGCGACGGGCGCAGCGAGCGGATCATCGGGCGGTTCCTCGCGGACAGGGCGCCCGGCGGCATCACCGTCGCCACCAAGATGGGCCGGCGGGTCGCGCAGGTACCAGAGAACTACACGCTGGCGAACTTCCGCGCCTGGACCGACCGGTCGCGGGCCAACCTCCACGTCGACCGGCTCGACCTCGTCCAGCTGCACTGCCCGCCCACGCCGGTGTACTCCAGCGACGCCGTCTACGACGCACTCGACACGCTGGTCGCCGAGGAGCGGATCGCCGCGTACGGGGTCAGCGTCGAGACCAGCGACGAGGCGCTCGCGGCGATCGCGCGGCCGGGCGTGGCCACGGTGCAGATCATCTTCAACGCGTTCCGCCGCAAGCCGCTCGACCAGGTGCTTCCCGCCGCGGCGGCCGCCGGCGTCGGCATCATCGCCCGGGTGCCGCTGGCGTCGGGGCTGCTTTCCGGCCGGTACACGACGGAGACCGTCTTCCCCGCCGACGACCACCGGACCTACAACCGGCACGGCGAGGCGTTCGACGTCGGCGAGACGTTCTCCGGGGTGGACTACGCGACCGGCGTGCGGGCCGCCGCCGAATTCGCCGCCATCGCGGCGGAACCCGGCGCGTTCGCTGGCGATCCGGGCGCCGAGTTCACTACCGCCCAGGCCGCGCTGCGCTGGGTGACGCAGCAGCCGGGCGTCACCACCGTCATCCCCGGGGCCCGCGACGCAGAGCAGGCCAGGCAGAACGCCGCGGCCGCGGCGCTGCCGCCGCTCAGCGACCACGCGCTCGCCCAGATCGAGGACTTGTACGACAAGGAACTGCGGGCGGAGATCCACCCCCGCTGGTAGCGGGCCGCGGGTAGTGTCGGGTCGTGAAACGGTTCAGGCACGTGATCACGTCCGAGCTGACCAAGATCCGTACCGTCAGGTCGATGACCTGGGCGCTGCTCCTTACCCCGGTCATCTGCGTCGCCCTCGGTTACGCTGTCAGCCTGAGCCTGCGCGTCAGCTTCCCGCGGCTGCCCGCGCAGCAGCGGGCCGACTGGGACCCGTTGTTCGCGACCTTCTACAGCCTCAGCGTCGGGCAGCTCGCCCTTGTGGTGTTCGGCGTGACGGTGACCGGCAGCGAGTACCCGACCAGGATGATCATGACGTCGCTGACGGTGGTGCCGCGCCGCGGCCTGTTCTACGCCGCCAAGATAGCGGCGGGGCTGCTCGCGGCGGCGGTCACCGCCGCACTTACCGTGGCGGCGACGTTCTTCGCCGCGCAGCTCGCCCTCGGACCGCACCGGGTGCTGTCTGACGCGCCCGGCGTGCTCCAGGCGGCGTTCGGCGCCTGGTTGTACCTGACGCTGATCTGCGCCCTCGCCATGGGCGTCACCGCGATCACGCGCAGCCCGGCGCTGAGCCTGGTCGTCATGGTCCCGCTGCTGTTTCTCGACTCCCAGGGCCTCGGCAACGTCCCCGGCCTGCAGCGGGTCGTCGACTACCTCCCGGACCAGGCCGGCGCCGTCATCACGCACCTGAGCGGCGCGGGCGCTGGGCACTTCGGCCGCCCCTACGGCCCGTGGACCGGAATGGCGATCATGCTGGGCTGGACCGCCGCCGCCCTCATCGGCGGCTATGCGGTGCTGAGCAGGACGGATGCGGCGGACGGCGTCGGCATCCGCGTCTTCGGCCGGATGGCGCGGCAACTGCACGGCCAGGGTTAGGCACCTTGCCGGCGCCTAACCGTTGACGAATGAAATGAACGGTTTTTTAATTCCACTATGGGACGCACCAAACTGCGGATTGACGCCGAACGCTGCCAGGGACACGGGCGGTGCTACGACTTGGCCCCCGACCTGTTCGGCGAGGACGACGAGGGTTACGGGAAAGTCCTCGGCGACGGCGTGGTCCCGCCGGAATCGGAGCCCGCCGCCCGCCGCGCCGAGCTCAGCTGCCCGGAAATGGCGATCGACCTCATCGAGGAGGGCTGACATGGCCGTCGACGAGCGCTTCAGCGACGACCCCGGCCAGCAGGCCGAGGGTGAGCCCGAGGGCACCCGCAGCGAGATCGTCACCGGCCCGGTCTCCGACTGGGCCACCGACTTCTCCCACCTGGAACCGGAATGGGCCGCCGACCCCTACACGATCCAGGACGACCTGCGGCAGCGCTGCCCGGTCGCGCACACCGAACGGTTCGGCGGCGGGTGGCTGCCGACGCGCTACGACGACGTCTCGGCGATCGCCTACGACACCGAGCGCTTCTCCTCGCGGTCGATCATCATGGGTAACTTCCGGCCGCCGCGTGACATCGCCCCGGTCGGCGGGTCGCCGCCGATCTCGTCCGACCCGCCGTTCCATCAGCACGCGCGCAAGCTGCTGCTGCCCGCCTTCACCAAGAGCGCGGTGTCCAGGCAGGAGCCGGCCACGAGGGCGTTCTGCCACGCGCTGATCGACGGGTTCGACGGCAGGGACGTGGTCGACGCCGCGGGGGAGTACGCGCAGCACATCCCGATGCGGGTCATCGCCGACATGCTCGGCTTCCCTCCGGAGGACGGCCCGCGGTTCCGTGAGTTCGTCGAGGACGTGCTCGAGGGCATCAACCTTCCGCCGGAGGAACGCGGCGAGCGGCTGGACCGGCTGTTCGGCTACCTGCGCGAGCAGGTGCATGACCATCTGGAGAACCCGCGCGAGGACCTGACCGGCTACCTGATCGGCGCGGAGATCTTCGGCCGCAAGCTCGAGGCCGACCACGTCACGGGCGCGATGGCCCTGCTGCTCATCGCCGGCATCGACACCACCTGGAGCGCGATCGGTGCCTCCCTGTGGCACCTGGCCAGGACGCCGGCCGACCGGGAGCGGCTGGCGGCCGAGCCCGCGCTGCGGCCCACCGCCGTGGAAGAGTTCCTCCGCGCCTACGCGCCGGTCACGATGGCCCGGCTGGTGAAGGAGGACATCCAGTGGCGCGGCACGGACATGAAGGCCGACGACTGGATCCTCCTGTCGTTCCCCGCTGCCAACCGCGACCCCGCCCAGTTCGACCAGGCGGGAGAGGTTCTCATCGACCGCGAGTTCAACCGGCACGCCGCGTTCGGCCTTGGCATCCACCGCTGCCTCGGCTCGCACCTGGCCCGGATGGAACTGCGGGTCGCCCTCGACGTGTGGCTCGAGCGGATCCCCGCGTTCACGCTGGCCGACCCCGCCGCGGTGACCTGGTCAACCGGCCAGATCCGGGGGCCGCGCGCGCTACCGCTGCGAATCGGGTGACGCCCGGCCGCGGGGCTCGCCGTTAGCGACCGCGAAGTTACAGATCACATAGATCGTGTGATGTGGAGTCACCATCCACTGTTCGATGCTTGGGTTAACGAGTGTCTCGCATCGGTGGAGTGGAAAGATGTCGCTAAGCCTCGCCCAGGTAGTTTTCAGTTTGCCGCAGTCTCCCTATCCGCCTCTTGCCGTCGGTTTCTTCGGACTCGGGACGGGATACCTGATCTACGGGCCGCAGGAGCTCTTTGGCTACCCTAAGCGCGACGCGAGCGTCGACGCCGCTACCGGCGTCTGGGGGCTCTGGATGCCGGGCTTCATGCAGTTCATCACCGGCATCTACCTGTTCGCCGGGCTGGCGCTGTTCGGCACGTTCAAGGCCCCCGCGCTGTACATGGCCGCGCTGGCGTTCACGGCGTACGGCGTGCACTGGTTCGCGCTCGGCTGGAACCGGATCCGCCGCACTGATCCCCGCGTCAACGTCGGCATGGCCTTCGCGTACACGCTGATCTCCATCCTCGGGATCATCGTCTTCTTCAAGGTCGGCGACTCCCCGGTCGGCGGCGTGTTCATCGGCCTGGCCTGCGTCTACGTCGCGGATTTCTTCGCCAGCCTCGGCGCGGACCTGCCTGCGGTCAGCGGTCCGGCGGAGCGGGCGCTCGGCTTCTTCCGCATCGGCACCGGGCTCTGGCTGATGTACCTCACGTTCGCCGTCGCGCTGAACTACATACTGGGGTACACGCTGCCGCTCTAGCCGGTCTCAGCACCCGTCGCGGGCAGCGACGGCGGGAGGCCGAAGCGGTCGAACAGTGACGCGTCGAAGGTCGTGATCTCGGCGATGAGGCCGTCGCCGGTGCGCAGCACGTCCAGCTTGAACGGGAGGTAGACATTGCTGTCGGCGCGGCGGAGGTACGACGCCGCGGCGGGCATGCGGTTGGCCGCGACCGGCAGGAGCTTCCAGTCGCCGAAGATCGAGCGGTCGTACGCCTGCGCCATGAGCCCGGCGACGGCGTCCCGGCCGGTGAACAGGCCCGGTATGGGCGGCATCGTGACCCGGATGTCATCGCGGATCACCGCCAGGGCCGCGACCGGGTCTTGCCGCTCGTGCGCCTCGATGAACGCGGCGAGCAGGGCCCGGTCGGCCTCGGTGATCCCGCTCGGCGACCAGTCGGCGTCCCTGGCCGCCACCCGCTGCGCGATCGTGGCGCGCGCCCGCTGCAGCGCACTGGTCACCGAGGCGACCGACAGCTCGAGAATGGAGGCGGTCTCCGCCGCGGAGTAGCCCTGGACGTCCCGCAGCAGGAGCACCGCGCGCTGCCGCGCGGGCAGCAGCTGGATCACGGCGAGGTAGGCCAGTTCCACCGTCTCGCGCCTGATCGCCGCCCCTTCCGGTTCCTGCGCCGCGTTGAGCAGCGCGTCCGGGTACGGCTGGAGCCAGAGCACCTCCGCAAGCGAGTCCGTGACGTGCTCGCCCCGCCGCTGCGCCGCGCGCAGGATGTCGAAGCACGTCGTGGTGACGATCCGGTACAGCCAGGCCCGCGCGCCCGGGCCGCCGTCGAACGAGGCCCGGCCCTTCCACGCCCGCAGCAGCGCCTCCTGCACCGCGTCTTCCGCCTGCTCCAGGTTGCCGAGCATGCGGTAGCTGTGCACCTGGAGCTCATGCCGGTGGCGCTCGCTGAGCTGAGCGAACCGGGCCTCGTCGAGAACGTCCATGCCGTGCGCGGCCCCGTCAGGCCGAGACGACCGCGGCGTCGGCCGCGTCGCGCAGAGCCTGGATGTCGATCTTCATCATGCCGAGCATGGCCTGCATGGCGGCGTTGGCGCGCAGCGGGTTCGGGTCGCTGAGCAGCTCAGGAAGCACGTCGGGGACGACCTGCCAGGACAGGCCGAAGCGGTCCTTGACCCAGCCGCACGGGCCGACCTCGCCGCCTTCGGCGGTGAGCTGCTCGGTGTACCGGTCGACATCCTCCTGGTTGGCCGCGGAGACCTGAAGCGAGATGGCCTCGGTGAACTTGTACTGGGGGCCGCCGTTGAGTGCCGTGTAGGGCCGTCCGGCCAGCTCGAAGGCGACCGTGAGGGGCGCGCCTGGCTCGCCTGGCTGGTCGGGACCGTAGTAGCTGACGTTCGTGATGCGCGAGTCCGGAATGATGGAGACGTAGAGTTCGGCGGCCTCCAGGCCGTTGCCGTCGAACCACAGGCACGGGGTAATCGTCGTCATCGCAGGTTCCTCTCTTGCTATGTCGTCGCTGACACCACATGAAACGTCCCTCGACGAACAAACTAATCGGTCCGCGATCACTTGGTTGCGGCCGGGACCTGGCGCAGCACGGACGAGCCCAGCCAGTGGCTTGCCCGCAGCGCGAGTTGCACGTCATGCTGTCTCTCGCCCACCGGCCGCCCGAGGCTTTCCTCGGCCCTGTGGATCCGGTACTGGACCGTGTTCTTGTGCAGCGTCAGGCGTTCCGCGGTCGCCTTGTAGCTGCCTCCGGTCTGCAGGAAGACCAGCAGGGTCTCGCGCAGGCGAGCGTGGTGCTCGTCGTCGGCCGCCAGGCCCGCCAGCGTGGCGAGCACCCAGGCCCGCAGCAGGTCCGCGGATCCGAGCATCATCGCCACCGGCGCGACCTCGCCGAACGCCACCGAACGCGGCGTGAGCGGTCCCGCGAGGAGCCCGACGGCCTGGGCGGCGACGGCCTGCTGGTGGGTGAGGCGAAACCCGGTGACGTCCTTGGCCACGTCGCCGAAGGCGAAGTGGATGTCGCCGTCTACGTCGGCCGCGCTGGCCCCGGCGGCGTCGAAGGTGTCATGGATCCCCAGCGGCAGCCAGGCCCACGCGCTTGATTCGTCACAGGGCAGGAAGAGGGGATCACCGGAGCAGGCCATCTTCTCCGCGACGTGGCCGGTCGCGTGCTCAAGCCGGGTGATGTTGTCTACCGCGGCCGTCGCGTCGCCCGCCCAGCACACGAGGCCCACGTGATACTGGTACAGCCGGTACCCCAAGGTGGCCTCGGTCGCGCTCACGCTGACCCGCTGGCCCGACAGCAGGTCGCGGATCCGGGCGGCGCGCGCGGCGCTCCGGTTGCGCAGCCAGTTCTCCCGTTCGCGGGTGTAGGCGGTGACGATCTCCTCGGAGGTCTGGTCGATGTACCCGGCCACGATCTCGGTCATGCCCAGCGTGGCGGCGATCAGCATCTGGGCGTCGTTGGTCTGCCGGGCGAGTTCCTTGAGCAGCCAGTCGGAGAAGCAGGTGTGCCCGAGCCGGTAGGCGCGCAGCAGCGCGGTCAGCGGCCGGCCGCGCTGCGCCAGCCGCCGCGCGTATTCCAAGGCCGCGGCGGGGGCGTGCACGGCGTCCAGGTCGATCTGGTGCTGCACGATCTGCAGGCAGGTGCCGACGTTGCTGTCGACGCTCGAGGCCAGCAGGGTGAGTACGGCCTGGTCGTCGCGCAACTCCGGGATCTCCCGCAGGATCACCTCGTAGACGTTCTCGGACACCGCGCCGACCTGGCGGCTAACCGTGGCCGCGACGTGCGCCGTCAGCTCGGCGACCGCGGGACCATGCATGTCCACCTGCGGATTCTTACACACTCAGGAGCGTTTGGGCAGCGGGCGCGGGCGAGCGGATCCTGTGCCCGCGGAACGAGGCCCTGCCCCCGGTTCGTGACGGGCGACCAATGGAAGAACGCGGCCCGCGGCCTACGCTCGGCTGATAATGAGCACCGATTCCGATCCGAGCAGGCCCGCCGCGCCCGACGCCGCGGCGCCGCTTGACCTGCTGCTGACCGACGCGGCCACGGGCATGCTGCGCCGGGTGAACCCGGGCGGCTCTGGCTTGCGCCTGGCCGCGGCGCTGGCGGTCAGGCCCCGGCTGGTCGCCGGGCGCGGTCGCCGGCTCTTCGGCGAGTTCGGGCGCATCGCCGCCGGGCGCTCGCAGGTTGAGCCGTCCCGCCGCGACCGCCGGTTCTCCGACCCGGGCTGGGCGGGCAACCCGGTGCTGCACCGCGCGATGCAGGCCTACCTGGCCGCGGCGGAGGCCGCGGAAGGCGTCGTGGCCGAGGCGGGCCTGGACGAGGCCGACTCCCAGCGCGTCGGCTTCGTGCTGACCAACCTGATCGACGCGCTTGCCCCGAGCAACAACCCGCTGCTGAACCCGGCGGCGCTGAAGGCCGCCGTTGACACCGGCGGCGGAAGTGCCGTGGCGGGCCTGCGGCACTTCCTCGCCGACATGGCGGTTGCGCCGCGGGTGCCGTCCATGGTCGAGTCCGACGCGTTCGCAGTCGGAGAGGACCTGGCCGTCACACCCGGGTCGGTGGTCCTGCGCACCCCGGTGTTCGAGCTGATCCAGTACCGTCCGGTCACGTCGTCGGTCCGGCCGGTCCCGCTGCTGATCGTCCCGCCGGTGATCAACAAGTTCTACGTGATGGACCTGGCCCCCGGCCGCAGCATGGTGGAGTACCTGGTCGGCCAGGGCCTGCAGGTCTTCATGATCTCCTGGCGCAACCCGGACGCCAGGCACGCCAAGTGGGACCTCGACACGTACGGCCAGGCGATCCTGGACGCCATGGACGCGGCCGCGCGGGTCACCGGCAGCGAGCGTACCGCGGTCGCCGGGACCTGCTCCGGCGGCATCATCGCGGGGATGGTGGCCGCGCACCTGGCGCACATCGGCCAGCAGGACAGGATCGCCGCGCTCACCCTCCTGGTCACCGTGCTCGACCAGGCCCACGCGGGCCTGGCCAGCGCCGTCATCGACGAGCGGGCGGCGCGGGTGGCCGCCGCCGCGTCCAGGGCCCGCGGCTACCTGGACGGCCGGTCGCTGGCCGAGGTGTTCGCCTGGCTGCGGCCCAACGACCTGATCTGGAACTACTGGGTCAACAACTACCTGCTCGGCAAGAAGCCGTCGGCGTTCGACATCCTGTACTGGAACGCGGACACCACTCGGATGACCGCCGGCCTGCACCGGGGCTTCCTCGAGCTTGGGGCGGCCAACGCGCTGGTCCGGCCGGGCGCCGCGACCATGCTGGGCTCGCCGGTGGACCTGAAGGCGGTCGACCGGGACAGCTACATCGTCGCCGGGATGGCCGATCACATCTGCCCCTGGCAGAGCTGCTACCAGTCCACCCAGCTGCTGGGCGGCAAGCCCCGGTTCCTGCTGTCGACCAGCGGGCACATCGCCGCGATGGTCAACCCGCCGGGTAACGACAAGGCCAGGTACCAGGTGGCCAAGAAGTGCCCGGAAGACTCCCAGGAGTGGCTGCGCCGCGCGGAGACCGCCCACGGGTCCTGGTGGCCGGACTACGCGGGCTGGCTGGCCGAACGCTGCGGGCAGGAGCAGGCCGCGCCGGCGGAACTGGGCGGCGGCGGGCTGGTGCCGATCGGCGACGCGCCGGGAACGTACGTCTATGACCGCTGACCAGCCGGGTGTGCGGCCCGAGTGGATGCGGATGCTGGCCGTCGGCGGCCGCACCCTGCGCGTCTCGGTGCGCGAAGGGGACCAGGGCTGGCCGCCGCTGCTGCTGTGCAACGGGATCGGCGTCAGCCTGGAGCTGTTCCAGCCGTTCGTCGACGCGCTCGACCCGCGGCGGCCGGTCATCCGGTTCGACCTGCCGGGCGTCGGCGGCTCGCCGCCCCCCGTCGTCCCCTACCACCTGACCACGCTGCCGTCGCTGCTGGCGGGGCTGCTCGACCAGCTCGGCTACCAGCAGGCCGACGTCCTCGGCATCTCCTGGGGCGGCGGGCTCGCGCAGCAGTTCGCGTTGAGCCGGCCGCAGCGGGTGCGCCGCCTGGTGCTGGTCGCGACCGCGCCGGGCGTGCTCATGGTCCCCGCGAGCCCGCGCATCCTGCTGCGCATGCTCACCCCGCGGCGCCACCAGGATCCGGGCTACGCGGCCCGCGTCGCCGCCGAGCTGTACGGCGGCAGCGCGCGGGAGAACCCGACGGTGGCCCGTGACCTGCTGCACGCCACGACGCGGCTAGGCCCGGCCCGGGGCTACTACTACCAGCTGATCGCCCAGCTCGGCTGGACCAGCCTGCCGTGGCTGCCGAAGCTGCGGCCGCCCACCCTGATCCTGGCCGGCGACGACGACCCGATCATCCCGCTGGTCAACGCCCGGATCATGCACCGCCTGATCCGCCGGAGCAAGCTGCACGTCTACCGGGGCGGCCACCTCGAACTGGCCGCTGACGCCGCCCGCCTGGCCTCCGTCGTGGAAGCGTTCCTCGATGCCGACCCCGCTCAGGAGACCAAGGAGAGGAGCCAGCAATGACGCAGGTGTCCAGCGAGCACCTCGGGGAATCCCTCGGGACGGACTTCTTCTCCGTCCGCGACCAGTTCACCGACGAGCAATGGTCGCACTTCATCGCGGTCCGGCGGTTCGTCGACGAGGAGGTCGTCCCGGTCGTCGGCCCGTACTGGGAACGGGCCGAGATCTGCTGGCCGCTGGTCAGGCGGCTGCCCGAGCTCGGCATCGTCGGCGAGGACATCAAGGGCTACGGGTGCGCCGGGATGAGCCCCGTGGCGTGCGGTCTGGTCACGATGGAACTGCACCGCGGCGACGGCAGCCTCGGCGTGTTCCTTGGCGTGCACGCGGGCCTGGCCATGGAGTCGATCGCGATGTGCGGCTCGGAGGAGCAGAAGGCGCGCTGGCTGCCCGACATGGCCCAGATGAACAAGCTGGGGGCCTTCGCGCTGACCGAGCCGGAGCACGGCTCGGACTCGGTCGCCCTTGAGACCTCGGCCCGCCGGGACGGCGACAGCTGGGTGTTGAACGGCCGCAAACGGTGGATCGGCCTCGGTAGCGTCGCCGACCTGGTCGTCGTGTGGGCCAGGAACACCGAAGACGGCCAGGTCAACGGGTTCGTCGTGGAGAAGGGGGCGCCCGGCTACCAGGCCCGGGTCATCGAGGGGAAAGTGTCGCTGCGCTCGGTGTGGCAGGCGGAGATCACGCTGGACGAGGTGCGGGTGCCGGCCGAGAACCGGCTGCCGGGGGCGCGCTCGTTCAAGGACACATCCCGGGTCCTGGCGACCACCAGGAGCACCTGTGCCTGGGCGGCGCTCGGCCACGCCACCGCCGCCTACGATGCCGCCCTGCGCTACGCGCTGCAGCGGCGCCAGTTCGGCGAGCAGCTGGCCAGCTTCCAGATCATCCAGCAGCGGCTCGTATCGATGCTGGCGGACCTCACCGCGATGCAGCTGTACTGCCTGCAGATCGGCCGCCTGGCGCAAGCCGGCCGCCTGACCCCCACCGTGGCCGGGCTGGCCAAGATGCACAACACCCGCAAGGCCCGCGCGATCGCCGCCGAGGCGCGCGACATGCTCGGCGGAAACGGCATCCTGCTCGACTACCAGGTCATGCGGCACATGGTGGACCTGGAGGCGATCCACACCTTCGAGGGCACCGAGACCATGCAGGCGCTCATCGTCGGCCGCGCCATCACCGGAATCGGGGCATTCACGTAGCGGGGCCAGAGGAACCACCTCCCGTTCGGGAAAATCAAATTCATTATCAGGAACGGGAGGAGGTGTCTGCTCCCGGTCAGCCTTGGGCGTGACTCTCCCGCAGGCGCTGGCGGGAGGTCTCGACCTCGGCCTCGGCGGCGGCGCGGTCGGCCCAGGACGCGCCCTCGACGCTCTTGCCCGGCTCCAGTTCCTTGTAGATCAGGAAGAAGTGCTCGATCTCCTTCCGGTCGAACTCGGGCAAATGGTGGAGGTCGCGCAGGTGCTCCTGGCGCGGGTCGCCCGCGGGCACGCAGAGGACCTTGTCGTCGCCGCCCTTCTCGTCGGTCATCCGGAACATGCCGATCGGGCGGCTGCGGATCAGGCAGCCGGGAAACGTGGGCTCTTCCACCAGCACCAGCGCGTCGAGCGGGTCGCCATCTCCGCCCAGGGTGTCCAGTACGAAGCCGTAGTCGGCCGGGTACTGGGTCGAGGTGAACAGCCTCCGGTCCAGCCGGATCCGGCCTGTCTCGTGGTCGACCTCGTACTTGTTCCTGCTGCCCCGGGGGATCTCGATCAGGACGTCGAATTCCATTGCGCTCCCGCCCCTTTCGCGGTGTGCTCCATGACGCTAAGCCGGGTGAAAGCCGCGGATAACGTGCTGGCGACACGAGGATGGAGTGCTTTGTCGGGCCTGCGGCACAACGGTTGTGCCGCCGTACCAACGCCCGTGGACATGCTTGATCCCGGGGACCGACGACCGCCCCGGTGACCCGCCGCACAATGGCCACGTGACGAACCTGGCCAAGAACCTCACGGACACCACCCGCGCGCACGCCGGACGGGTGGCCGTCCGGGTGGACAACGCGGCAATGACCTACCGGGCCCTCGACGAGGCGAGCGCCCGGGTGGCCGGGCTCCTGCGCGAACGTGGCCTCGAGCCCGGCGACCGGATCGGCGTCATGATGCCCAACGTCGCCGAGGTCCCCGTGGTGTACTACGGCGTGCTCCGCGCCGGCGGCGTCGTCGTCCCGATGAACCCGCTGCTTAAGGCGCGGGAGGTCGCCTACTACCTCGGCGATTCCGGGGCCGGTCTGGTCTTCGCCTGGCACTCGTTCGGTGACCAGGCACGCGGCGGTGCCGACCAGGTCGGGGCGGAGACCATCGTCGTGGACGGGGTCAGTTTCCCCGCCCTGCTGGCCTCCGCCACCCCGGACTTCCAGGTCGCGGACACCGGCGACGAAGACACCGCGGTGATCCTCTACACCTCGGGCACGACCGGCCACCCGAAGGGCGCCGAGCTTACCCACGGCAACCTCATCAGCAATACCGAGGTGGCGCGGACCGACATCGTCCGCGCGCACCCGGATGACGTCATATTCGGCGGTCTTCCGCTGTTCCACGTGTTCGGGCAGACCGTCGCGCTCAATGTCGCGGTGGCGTCCGGTGCGTGCCTGACCCTGCTGCCCCGGTTCGACGCCGAGCACGCCCTGCGGATCGTCGCGAGCCACCGGGTCACCGTCTTCGAAGGCGTGCCGACCATGTACGTCGCTCTGCTGCACCAGCCGGATCGCGCGGACTACGACACCGCCGCGCTGCGGATGTGCGTCTCCGGCGGCGCGGCCTTGCCGGTCGAGGTGCTGCGCGGGTTCGAGGCGGCGTTCGGCGTCCCGTTGCTTGAGGGATACGGCCTGTCGGAAACCTCGCCGGTCGCCTCGTTCAACCACCCCGACCGGGAGCACAAGCCCGGCTCGATCGGCACGCCCATCAGGGACGTGCAGATGCGTCTCGTGGACGGCGAGGGCCGCGAGGTCCCGCGGGGCGAGGTCGGCGAGATCGTCATCCGCGGGCCGAACGTGATGAAGGGCTACTGGCAGCGCCCCGAAGCCACCGCCGAGGCGGTCCGCGACGGCTGGTTCCACAGCGGTGACCTGGCCCGGGTCGACGAGGACGGCTACTTCTACATCGTGGACAGGAAGAAGGACCTGATCATCCGGGGCGGCTACAACGTCTACCCGCGGGAGATCGAGGAAGTGCTCTACGAGCATCCCGCGATCGCCGAGGCCGCCGTGATCGGCCTGCCGCACCCGGCCCTGGGCGAGGAGGTCGCCGCCGCGGTGGCACTCAAGCCGGGTGCCGCCGCCACCCCGGAGGAACTGCGAAATTACGTCAAGGGCCAGGTCGCGGCCTACAAGTACCCGCGGCACGTGTGGATCGTCGACACGTTGCCCAAGGGCCCGACCGGCAAGATCCAGAAGCGGGACATCGTCATCCCGGCGGACCTGATCGCGCCGTGAACATCGCCTGAGGAGGAGATACCCCGGCTAGCGGCACAGAGCCTGCGCCAGCGCGTCCTCCGCCCGCGCGGCGAGGGCCGCGACCACCTCGGCCGCGGGCGGCAGGTCGGTGATGAGGTCGATCGCCTGGCTGGCCCACACCGGCTGCGGTGGCAGCTCCCCCGCTGGCCACGCGGCGCTGGTACTCGCTCTTCGCTTGCGGGCTAGCGGCCAGTTCGTCGTCCCCTGAGCCACGATGACGTCGGCTCCGACTTCGACCGCCTGCCTGGCCTCGTCCAGGGTCGTGACCTGGATGATCAGCGTCGCGCCGGCCGCGCGGACCGGCTCGGCGAGCGGACGCGGGTCGCCGAAGGAAAGCATCACCGCGCGGGGCCGGTATTCAAGCGCCGACTCCACGGTGTCCCGGTTCACCGCCCAGCTCTGGAAGCCGACGCCCCAGGGCCCGCGCGCGGCGGCAGTCACGATCGGCAGCTCACGGGCCAGCCAGTTCCTGTCTCCGTTGCCGCCGCCGAGCAGCCCGAGCCCGCCGGCGTTGCTGACCGCCGCCGCCAGCGCGCCGCCCGCCGAACCGCCCATCGGGGCGAGCGCGACCGGGTGCCGCAGTCCGAGCAGTTCCGTGAACGCGGTGCGCAGCGTCATGGCCTCCACCTTAGTTCGACTGGTAGAGGCGGTAAGCGCTTACTTTGCCGGGGCACTCACGTTGGAGCGCCGCTTACCTCGAGGCACTCCGCGTCCGCGGTCGTGATCTCCCGGAC
>Ga0207416_1003331_pt1 | contig 15578 bp, 15 predicted proteins | sample PaiPotPPM11metaG_FD_184107 | JGI IMG/M metagenome (GOLD analysis project Ga0207416, IMG submission 184107) | Iron sulfur acid spring bacterial and archeal communities from Banff, Canada, to study Microbial Dark Matter (Phase II) - Paint Pots PPM... ...
CGAAGCCCTGGGCCTGCTGGACCTCCTGGGTCGTGGCGCTGAGCGCCGGGTCGACGGACCCGTCGAGGACCATGGCCCGGACCTTGGTCGGGTACTGGTCGGCGTACAGCGACCCGAGGTAGGTCCCGTACGAGTAGCCGAGGTAGGTCAGCTTGCTGTCGCCGAGCGCGGCGCGCACGCGGTCCATGTCGCGCGCGGCCCGCTCGGTCGACAGGTACGGCAGCTCGGTGCCGCTCTTGGCCTTGCACTGCGCGACGTAGGCCTCGACGCCGGTCACGAGGGCCTGCCGGGCGGCGTCGGTCTGCGGCGCGAACGAGAGGTTGTAGAACGGGTCCAGGTTCGACTCGCACTGCACGGGGGCGCTCCCGCCGACGCCGCGGGGGTCGAAGGCCACGATGTCGAACCGAGCCCGCACCGCCGCGGGGAGGGTGGCCTTGGCGTCGGCCTCGAGGAACTGCACCGCGGACGCGCCGGGCCCGCCCGGGTTCACCAGCAGCGACCCGATCCGGTGCTGGGGGTCGCTCGCCGGCAGCCGGACCAGGGCGAGGCTGATCGTGGGCCCGTTGAGGAGGATGTCGTCGAGCGGCACCCGGAGCCGGGCACACTCGAAGCCCTTCCCGCAGCTGGTCCAGCGCAGCGCCGGCGGCCGAGGCCGAGGCGGCTTGGTGGCGGCGGTCGCGCTCGAGGCCGCGAGGCCGAGAACGAGGACGAGCGTGACCACGACGAGGCGCGCCGCGACGGTGTGGACGGAGCGCCGGGTCACTGGCTGAGCGTACGCGTCTCGCTTCAGGAGAACGCCGCGCCCACGTCGCGTAGGAACGGCGCGACGTCGGCCCGGTCGCGGAGGAACCGCCCGAGCGCGACCGAGATGAGCGTCACGCCCAGCTCGGCCAGGTCGGTGACGGACGCGAAGGTGCGGTCGAGGTCGGGGCGACCGGTGTCGTCGGTGACGACGGCGACGCCGGCGCGCACCCCGAGCGTCGTCGGGTCACGTCCGGCGGCGCGGTACGCGGCGCGGATGCGCTCGATGCCGTCGTGCAGCTCGTCGGCCGGTCGCACCCCGACCGGGAGCCACCCGTCGCCGAGGGCGGCGATGCGCTCGGCGGTGCGGTCGGTGGGCCCACCCCCGAACCAGACCGGGATCCCCGACGCCTGCGTCGGCCGCGGCTCGCACCACAGGTCGTGGAACGTCACCGTCGGCGCTTCGAACGAGACCGGCGGGGGCTGGGTCCACAGGGCGCGACAGGCGCGCACGGTGTCCTCGAGCCGGGCCGTGCGGCCGACGAACGGCTGCCCGGGATCGGTGAACTCCTCCGGCTGCCAGCCGGTGCCGACACCGAGATCGAGGCGGCCGTGCGAGAGCACGTCGAGGGTGGCCGCGGTCTTCGCGAGCAGCAGCGCCGGCCGCAGCGGCGCGATCAGCACCCCGGTACCGAGCCGGACCCGTTCGGTCGCGCCCGCGATGGCGGCCAGCGTGGTCAGCGGCTCGAGCCACGGCTCCTCGGGCGGGTACGGGAAGGTGCCGAACGGATAGCGGTCCGTGCGGGCGCCGATGGCGAGGTGGTCGGGCAGCACCAGCTGATGGACCCCGGCCGCGTCGGCCTCCCGAGCGACCTCCACGACCGCCCCGAGGTCATCGCCGAAGAGGCGGCTCAGACCCGAGATCGTGACGGAGACACCCGGGCCCGGGCTCATCGCTCGCCTCGCCGCGTCGCCGACCGGGACCCGCGCCGTCGCGCCTGTCGAGCCGGCCCCATCGCGGGCAGCATACGGAAATGAGCGCGGGTCGCCTCGCCGACAAGGTGGCGCTGATCACCGGCGCCGGCAACGGCATGGGCCGCGCCGCGGCGCTGCTCTTCGCGTCGGAGGGCGCCCGGGTGGTCGTCGCCGACGCGGTCGAGCCGGGCGGCCGAGCCACCGTGCAGTCGGTGCTCGACGCCGGCGGCCAGGCCACCTTCGTGCCGGTCGACGTCTCCGACGCGGCGCAGGTCGAGGCGATGGTCGACACCGCCACGTCCACCTACGGCGGGCTGCACGTGCTCTACAACAACGCCGGCATCTTCCCGTCCGAGGACGCCGGCGTGACCGACACCCCCGAGGCCACGTGGGACCGCGTGCTCGACGTCAACCTCAAGGGCGTGTTCCTCGGATGCCGGTACGGCGTCCCGGCGATGCTCGACTCCGGGGGCGGGTCGGTCGTGAACGTCTCGTCGCTGGTGGCGCTCATGGGGTCGGCCGTCCCCCAGATCGCGTACACGGCCAGCAAGGGCGGGGTGCTGTCCCTCACCCGCGAGCTGGCGGTCGAGTACGCACGGCAAGCGATCCGCGTCAACGCCCTCTGCCCGGGCCCGATCGAGACGCCGCTGCTCGCCGAGCTGCTCGGCAATCCGGACTGGGCCCGGCGCCGGCTCGTGCACATCCCGATGGGACGCCCGGGGCAGGCGGAGGAGGTCGCGCGCGCGGCGCTGTTCCTCGCCTCCGACGACTCGTCGTTCATGACCGGGGCGACCCTCGTGGTCGACGGCGGCATCAGCGCCGCCTTCGTGACGCCGGAGTGACGGCGGCGCCGACCCGTCGGCGCCGCCTGCCAGGATTGTCGCCGAGAGGAGCCGCCACATGGACCGCGGGCGTCTCGACGCCGCCACCCTGGAGCGCCAGATCGCCGCCGACGAGGTCGACACCGTCGTCGTCGCGTTCACGGACCTGCAGGGCCGGCTGGTCGGCAAGCGGGTCACCGGCCACTTCTTCGCCGACCGGGTCCTCGACGGCGGCGTCGAGGCGTGCAACTACCTGCTGGCGGTCGACGTCGACATGACACCGCTGCCCGGATACGACTTCGCGAACTGGGAGCAGGGCTACGGCGACGTCCGCGGTCGCCCCGACCTCGCCACGCTCCGCCGGATCCCGTGGCTCGAGAAGACCGCGCTCGTGCTCTGCGACCTCCTCGACGCCGACGACGAGCCGATCGAGGTGTCACCCCGCCAGGTGCTCCGGCGCCAGGTCGAGCGGGCCGAGGCGCTGGGCTTCCGCGTCATGTGCGGCTCGGAGCTCGAGTTCTACCTGTTCCGCGACTCCTACGAGGAGGCCCGCGCCAAGGGCTACGCCGACCTCACCTACCACGCGCCGTACGTCCAGGACTACCACGTGCTCCAGACGACCCGCGACGAGTACGTGATCCGCGCCATCCGCAACGGCATGGACGGCGCGGGGGTGCCGGTCGAGTTCTCGAAGGGCGAGGCCGGGCCGGGCCAGCACGAGATCAACCTCGAGTACGCCGACGCGCTCGAGATGGCCGACCGGCACGTCATCTACAAGAACGGGGCCAAGGAGATCGCCGGCTTCCAAGGCCGCTCGATCACGTTCATGGCCAAGTACGCGATGGACCAGTGCGGGTCGTCGTGCCACATCCACTCCAGCCTGTGGGACGGCGTCAGCGCCGCGCCGCGGTTCTGGAGCGACGACGAGCCCGACCACTGGTCGCCCACGTTCCGGCACTGGCTGGGCGGGCTCGTGCGGCACACCGCCGAGCTGACCTGGTGCTTCGCGCCGACGGTCAACTCCTACAAGCGCTACCAGCTCGACTCGTGGGCGCCCACCGCGCTGGCGTGGGGCCTCGACAACCGCACCTGCGGGTTCCGAGTGGTCGGGCACGGGCCCACGAGCTTGCGGGTCGAGTCGCGGGTGCCCGGTGCCGACTGCAATCCGTACCTCGCCTTCGCGGCCACGATCGCGGCCGGGCTGCACGGGCTCGAGCACGGCGAGGACCCCGGCCCGCGCTTCGACGGCAACGCCTACCAGGCGACCGACGCGCCGCGGGTGCCGTCGAACATCGTGGACGCCATCGCGGCCCTCGAGCAGAGCAAGCTCGCCGTCGACGCCTTCGGGTCCCAGGTCCACGACCACCTCGTGAACACCGCCCGGCAGGAGTGGGCGTCCTTCGGCGGCGTCGTCACCGACTGGGAGCGGCGGCGCTGCTTCGAGCAGCTCTGAGGTGACCCGCCCGCTCGTCGCGGTGCCGTCGTACCCGCGGCTGCCGCGGGGCCGCGTCCACGGCTGGGCCGACGAGGGCGTGGGCGTGCCGGCCCGGTACGTCGACGCGCTGCACCGAGCGGCCGCCCAGGAGGCGCTGTTCCTCCCGACCGCGTGGACGTCCGCCGACGCCGCCGCGCTGCTGCAGCGCGTCGACGGCCTGCTGCTCATCGGCGGCGGCGACCTCGACCCGACCACGTACGGGCAGGCGGCCGCGGCGACGAGCTACGGCGTCGACCCCGCCCGCGACACCTGCGAGCTGCTGCTGGCTCGCACCGCGGTGGAGGTCGGCGTCCCGACGCTCGCCATCTGCCGCGGCCACCAGGTGCTGGCCACCGCGCTGGGCGGCGCGCTCGACCAGCACATCACCGGACGGGCCGGTCTGCTGCACCACGGCGTCCCCGGCGTCGACGACGGCGCGCGGCCGCACGAGGTCATCGTCGCGCCCGACTCGCGCCTCGCCGCCGCCCTCGGCGCATCCACGGTCACCGTGTCGTCGCACCACCACCAGGCGGTCACCAGCGCCGGGCCCTCGATCCGGCTCGTCGCCCGGGCCCCCGACGGCGTCGTCGAGGGAATCGAGCTGGCTGATCCCACCGCGCCGTGGATCGTCGGCGTGCAGTGGCACCCGGAGGACACGGCGGCGGACGACCCGGCCCAGCAGCGGCTCTTCGACGCCTTCGTCGCGCAGTGCCGGGGCTGACCTAGTCGCTGGGCTTCGTCGCCCACGCGTACAAGCGCTCGGTCGGGTGCTCGAAGTCGTAGGGAGGCCGGGAGAGCACCGCCTCGACCGCAAGACCACCCTCGGCCAGCCGCCGACTGAGCTCGTCGGCGGAGTAGAGCGTCGCGTCGACGGCCACCGGCTGCCCGCAGAACTCGTCTGCGTGGGCCTCGCCGCTTCCGCCGTGCAGCGCCGCCAGCAGCACGCCGCCCGGTCGCAGCACCCGGTGGAGCTCCCGTACCGCCACCGGCAACGAGGCGCGCGGCAGGTGGATGAGCGAGTAGAACGCGACGATCCCGGCGACCGAGTCGTCGGCGACGTCGAGCGCGGTGAGATCGCCGACCCGCACCGCCAGCCCGGGGGTCAGCCGCCGCGCGACCGCGACCGTGGCCGGCGACAGGTCGATGCCCTCGGCATCCACCCCGCGCTCCCGCAGGTAGCGGGCGACATGGCCCGGGCCGCAACCGACGTCGAGGACGAGCCCGTCGTCACGACACCGGTCTGCGAACTCGTCCAGCCGGCGACGGTCATACGGCTTGTGGTCGAGCTCGTCGAAGAACCGCGCCGCGTACGCCTCGCCGACCTCGTCGTAGACCGCTCGCACCCGGTCACCGTCCAACCTCGCCAGTCTCCCGCGGCTCGGCGCCGCGGCCGGCGCCTTTCTCGGCTGGCTCGGCGCTCAGCGAGCCGCGTACGCGGCCCGCAGCTCGTGCTTCAGGACCTTGCCGGTGGGGTTGCGCGGTAGCGCGTCGACCAGCTCGAGCTGCTCGGGAATCTTCTGCTTGGTGAGCCCGGCGGCCACGAGGAAGTCGAAGACCTCGGGCAGGGTCGGCGCCGTCGCGCCGGGCACGGTGACGATCACCGCGCACGCTCGCTCACCGAGCGCGGGATCGGGCAGACCGATCACGGCCACGTCGGCGATGGTGGGATGCGTGAACAGGAGGTCCTCGACCTCCTTGGCCGAGATGGTCTCGCCCTTGCGGAGCATCACGTCCTTCAGCCGGCCGGTAATCACGACGTGGCCGTCGGGTCGGATCACACCGAGGTCGCCGGTGCGGAACCAGCCGTCCTGGTCGAACGCGTCGGCCTCCAACGAGCGGTCGAGGAACCCACGGCACACCTGCGGCCCCTTGACCCGGAGCTCACCCTCCTCCCCCGCCCGCGCGATGGAGCCGTCGGCCCGGACGGCGCGCAGCTCGACGCCGGGCGTCGGCGGCCCCTCCGTCTCGGCCAGCTGCTCGTCGGTGCCGCGCACGGTGTTCATGGTGAGGATGGGCGTCTCGGTGAGGCCCCAGCCCGACACGATCCCGACGCCGCCCGCCTCGCGCTTCAGGTCGTAGTGCAGCTGGGGCGGCTTCGGCGCCGCGCCGCCCGGGAAGGCGCGCACGGCCGGGAAGATCGGCGTCCCGGGCTGCGCGCGCTGGGCTGCGAGGTACGCGAGATGGAACGTGGTGCCGGCGCCGGCGAGCGTCACCCCGTGCTCGCGCAGCAGCGGGATCGTGGCCTCGGGTGTGAAGGCCTCGACGAAGATGAGCTGCGACCCGGTGATGAGGACCGTGAACAGCTGCACGATCCCGCCGATGTGGGGGAACGGGAAGACCAGCGCGGTCCGGTCGTCGGGTCCGACCTCGAGCGCCTCGAACATGCCGACCGCGGCGGCGCGCACCGTGTGGTCGGTGTGCCGGGCGCCCTTCGGGTCCGCCGTGGTCCCGGAGGTGTAGAAGACCCACCGCACCGGCGCGTCGCCGGCGTCGGTGACGGGGGGCGGGGGCGGGAGCGTCGCCGGGTCACCCTCCGGGAGCGTCCGGTCGACGACCAGCACCGCCAGATCGGTGCCTGCGGCGACCGCCCGGGCCTCGTCGGCGTACGCACGACCGCGCCACGTGGACGGGACGGCGAGTAGGCGGGCGCCGGTCTGGCCGGTCGTGAACCGCAGCTCACGGGGACCGAGGATGGGCAGCAGCGGGTTCTGCACCGCGCCGAGCCGGGCCAGCGCGGCCACGAGCACCGCGGTCTCGAACCAGTTGGGCAGCATCCACGACACCGGGGTGTCGGCGGTCACGCCCATCGCCTGGAGCCCTGCCGCCACCCGCTCGGCGGCGTCGCGCAGCTCCTGGGCACGCAGCTGCCGCCCGGTTTCGTCGACACCCAGGATGGCGCTCGGCGTGGCGGCCGCCCGGGCCTCGACGAGCGCCCAGAGCCCGCGCTCGTCGATCACCGGCGGTGCACCGCCGCCATGACGGTCACCCGCAGGTGATGCCCCCGTCCATCGAGACGATCTGGCCGACCATGTAGCGGCCCTCGTCCGACGCGATGAAGGCGATGAGGCCGGCCTGCTCATCGGGCTCGGCGTAGCCGAGCGGCGACGTGATGGACGCGAAGTCCTCGGCCGTGGCTCCCTCGGGAAAACCGAACGTCTTGATCATCGGCGTGTTCATCCCACCCGGCGCGATCGCGTTGACGCGGACCCCGCGGGCGCGGTACTCGATCCCCAGGGCTCGGGTCAGGTTGACGACGCCACCCTTCGACGCGCAGTAGGCCGCCGAGTACGGCTGGCCCATCAGCCCCGCGTTGGAGGCGACGTTGACGATCACGCCCCCGCCGCCGAGCAGGTGCGGCAGCACGGCCCGGCACATCAGGAAGGTGCCGGTGAGGTTGACCCCGATGATCCGCGACCAGCTCTCGGGGGTCTCCTCCTCGGTGCGCACGAACTTGCCCACGCCCGCGCAGTTCACGAGCAGCTGCGGCCGTCCCAGGTCGTTGGCGACCTTGGCCACGGCCGGCTCGACCGACGTCCAGTCGCTGACGTCGCAGTGGTAGGCGCGGGCGGTGTGGCCGGCGCCCTCGATCTGAGCGGCGGTCTCCTTCGCCGCGCCCTCGTCGAGGTCGAAGGCGGCGACCAGTGCCTGCTCGGAGGCGAGACGCTCGGCGGTGGCCCGCCCGAGACCCGAGCCAGCGCCGGTGACGATCGTGACTCGGTCGGTGAAGCGCGCCATCGGGTCTCCCGTTCCTTCGTTCCGTCGCCGGCCGCCAACCTTATGGGGCCCGCGGCTGCCCGCTCCAGGGCCGAGCGTCGCCCGGTCCCGTGCCGCGTACAGTCGGCTCGATGGGCGCTGCGCTGATCGGCGACCTGCTGCGCGACGCGGCGGCCGCCGACCCGGACCGCGAGGCGTACGTGCACGGCGAGAAGCGCGTCACCTACGCCTGGCTGGATCGAGCCGCGGACGGGTTCGCGGCCACCCTCCTCGACTCGGGCGTCGCCCCGGGCGACGTGGTCGTGCTGCTCGTCCCGTCGTCGATCAAGTTCGCGGCCTGCTACCTCGGGGCGCTGCGGGTCGGCGCCATCACCTCGGCGGTGAACCTGCGGCTCGGGCCCACCGAGCAGGCGAGCATCCTCCGGCGCACCGAGCCCCGCGTCACCGTCCTCGGCGACGGGGCCGCGCTCCCGGCGGGCGTCGACGCCGGACGGGTCCTCCCGGTGACCGAGCTGAAGGAGGCCTTCGCCGCCGACCCGCCGACGCGATCGCCGCGGCTCGCGCCGTCCGACCCGACCTGCATCGTGTGGACGAGCGGGACGACCGGCGCCCCGAAGGGGGCCGTGTACGACCACGACGCGCAGGCCGCCATCTCCCGCAACGTCGGCGAGCTCACCGCGCCCGGCGACCGTCGCCTGGTGGTCCTGCCCTTCGCGCACGTCGGCTACATGACGCGCATGTGGGACGAGCTCGCCAACGCCACCACGATCGTGCTCGTCGGCGAGCCGTGGTCGGCCGCGGAGACGGTCCGGATCCTCGGCGAGGAGCGGATCACGATGGCGACCGGGGTGCCGACCCAGTGGTCGAGGGTGCTCGACGACCCCGGGCTGGCGACGACCGACTGCTCCGGGCTGCGGGTGGCGGCCATCGGCGGGGCGTCGATCCCGCCCGAGCTGGTCCGGCGGATCCGCGAGGCGCTGGGCTGCCCGGTGATTACGCGCTACACGAGCACGGAGGCCGGCGTGACGACCTCGACGCTTGCGACCGACTCCGACGAGGTGATCGCGACGACGGTCGGGCGGCCCACGCCCGAGGTGTCGCTGCGCGTCGTCGCCCCTGCCACCGGTGAGCCCGTCCCCGGCGGGGAGGTGGGTGAGGTCGTCTGTCGCTCCCCCGCCATGATGCGCGGCTACTGGCGGGACCCCGAGCTCACCGCCTCGGTCATCGACGACGACGGGTGGCTGCACACCGGCGACCTCGGGTTCATCGGCGGCGACGGGAACCTGCGGCTGGTCGGGCGGCTGAAGGAGATGTACATCCGCGGCGGGTACAACGTCTACCCGTCCGAGGTCGAGTCGGTGCTGGCCGAGCATCCGGCGGTCGCCCGGGCCGCCGTCGTCGGCGTGCCGGACGCCGACCTCGGCGAGGTCGGCGTCGCGTTCGTGGTGCCGGCGCCGGGCGCCGACGTCGCGGCGCTGTCCCGCGACGACCTGCGGAGCTGGTCTCGGGCCCGCATCGCCGACTACAAAGCACCAGACCGGGTCGTGGTGGTCGACGAGCTCCCGATCACCTCGATGCTGAAGATCGACAAGCGTGAGCTCGTCTCCCGAGCCAGCGAGGAGCAAGCCCGGCCATGAACGCCTCCGAGCAGCGGTACCAGCGACCCGACGTGCCCCGCGACGACCGCCAGATCCGGGTCGGCTCGCTGCTGTTCACGATGGTGGAGCCGCACCGCGGTCACGAGGTCGCGTACAACCGGTGGTACGAGCGGGACCACTTCTACGCCGGCTGCATGGTCGGCAAGTGGCAGTTCGCCGGCGCCCGCTACATCGCGACCCGCGACTGCAAGGCGAAGCGCTACCCGGCCGACTCGCCGGTCACGCCCGACCCGAGCGTCGGCTCGTACCTCGCCGTCTACTGGGTGCTCGACGGCCACCACGACGAGTGGAACCGCTGGGGCGTCGACCAGGTCAACTGGCTCCACGAGAACGACCGGATGTTCAACGAGCGCGACCACATCCACACCGCGCTCTACGAGTACGCCGACGAGCTCAACGGGCCCGGGAGCAACATGCCCGTGGAGCTGGCGCTCGATCGCGCCTACCCCGGGATCGTGGCCATGATCGGCGAGGCCGGCGGCGGCGGCGTCGACGCGGTGACCGATTGGATGCGAGCCCGCGGCAACCCGTCGGACGTGATGCTCGTCGGCACGCCCTTGCCGCTGCTCGGCGACCGGCCCGCCGACGTCCCCGACCAGCCCACCGGCAACCGGTTCCTGCACCTGCACTTCTCGCTCGAGGACCCACTCTCGGTCTGGGAGGAGCGGTACGCGCCGATCGGCCCCGATCTGGAGGCGGCCGGCCTGGGCCGGATCGTGTTCGCGTCGCCGTTCCTCGCCACCGTCCTCGGGACCGACACCTACACCGACCTGCTCTGGTAATCGCTAGCGCGGCCGGACCATCGGCAGCGTGAGCGCCTCGTCGACGGCCTCGAAGAACACCTCGACCGGCAGGCCGAGCCGCAGCACCTCTGGGCCCGCGTCCCGAAGGTTCGACACGAACCGCACCCCCTCGTCGGTCTCGACGACGACGACCGCGTAGGGCGCCTCGGCCGTGAACGCGGGGTGCATCGCCTGGTGGACCACGGTCCAGCTGAACACCTGGCCCCGGCCGCTCGAGCGCTCCCAGCGGTAGCGGGGCGAACCGCAGACCGCGCAGAGCACCCGCGGCGGGTGCCGCCACGCGCCGCAGGTCAGGCAGCGCTGGAACCGCAGCTCGCCGGCCGCGCAGTACTCGTAGAACTCCGCGGTCGAGCCCTCGAGCACCGGCCGCGGCTTCGGGAGCGGTCCGCCGCTCACCGGTCCCGCCCGAGCACCGCGACGCTCCCGTCCCCGAAGTCACCCCAGCCGGTGACGACACCGAGCTCGGCGTCGGCTACCTGGGCCGCCCCCGCCTCGTGCCGCAGCTGGCGCGTCGCCTCGACGATGTGGTTCAGGCCCCAAACGTGGCCCTGGGAGAGCAGCCCGCCGTGGGTGTTCATCGGGTAGCGACCGCCGAGCTCGATGTTGCCGTCGCGCACGAAGTCGGGCGCCTCGCCCGGACCGCAGATCCCGAGCGCCTCAAGCTCGAGCAACGCGATGTAGGTGAAGCAGTCGTAGATCTCGAGGAAGTCCACCTCGCTCGGCTGCACGCCGGCGGCCGCGAACGCCTCCGGCGCCGCGTCCGACAGGCCGATGCGGAGCGGGTCGGCGCGGTTCGGAATGTCGTCGGCCGGATACGGGTGGCCCTCGGCCGCCGCGAGGACGACGACCGGCGGGTGCAGCAGGTCCCGGGCCCGCTCCCGCGTCGTCACGATGTAGGCCGCCGCGGCGTCGGTCTCCACGCAGCAGTCGAAGAGCCGGAACGGCTCCGAGATGAACCGGGACCCGAGGTACTCGTCCATGGTCAGCTCGCGGCCCCGCATGAGCGCCCGCTCGTTCAGCTGCGCGTGCCGCCGGCAGGCCAGCGCCACGGCGCCCGCCGCCTCGGGCGGGATCCCGAACTGCTGCTGGTAGCGGGTGGCGATCCACGCGTAGAGCTGGACCGGCGCCATGGCCCCGTAGGGCCGGTAGTAGTCGACCGCGGTGTCGGCGACCGAGGTGGCGAGCCACATGTGCCGGGGACGGCGGCCGTCGGGCCGGGGCCGGAACACCGAGTAGCCGTTCCAGCCCACCGTGACGAGCACCGCCGACGCGAGGCCGAGCGTCACCGCGGTCGCCGCGTGCCGCAGCGCCGCCACCGGGCTCGCGCCGCCCATCATCACCGTGGTCGCCAGCCGCAGGTGCTCGATGCCGAGGTTGGCGGCCAGCTCCTCGGCGGTCGTGAACCCGGCCGGCGGGATCAGCCCGTCGATGTCGGCGCGCTCGAGCCCGGCGTCGCCGATCGCGGCCAGCGAGGCGTCGAGCATCAGCTCGAACGGCAGCCGGTCCGAGCCGCGGAGGTACTCGGTCTCGGCGAGCCCGACGATCGCCGCTTCTTGTGGGAACGCCACGCGGGCGGCAGGGTACCGTTCCTGCGCGGGGATCCTGCTCGACCACTATCTGCGCGCCGACCTGAAGGACGTCCACGCGGTCGCCGCCGAGCTCGAGGCGCTGGGCTTCGACGGCCTCTACACGGCCGAAGGTCCCCACGAGCCGTTCTTCCCGCTCGCGCTGGCCGCCGAGCACACCACCCGGGCCACCCTCTACACGAACATCGCGGTGGCGTTCGCGCGCAGCCCCATGGACCTGGCCCAGACCGCCAACGACCTGCAGCTGGCGTCGGCAGGCCGGTTCGTCCTCGGCGTCGGGTCGCAGATCCGCCCCCACATCGAGCACCGCTTCTCGATGCCGTGGCGACGGCCGGTCGAGCGCCTGCGCGAGCTGGTGCTGGCGGTGAAAGCCATCCACCGGTCGTGGAACGAGCGCGTCCCGCTCGAGGTGCGAGGCGAGCACTACACGCACACGCTCATGACCCCGTTCTTCGATCCCGGGCCGAACCCCCACGGCGCGCCGCCGGTGTGGGTCGCCGGGCTGGGGCCCCGCATGACCCGGATGGCCGCCGAGGTCGGCGACGGGCTGCTCGTGCACCCGTTCCACTCGGGCCGGTTCGTGCGCGAGCACGTGGCGGTCGAGGTCGGCGCGGGGCTGGCGAGCTCGGGCCGGTCCCGAGCCGCCTTCACCGTCGCCGCGGTGCCGATCGTGTGCACGGGCGCCACCGAGCAGCAACAGGCGGTGGCCGTCGCCGGCGTGCGACACCTCCTCGCCTTCTACGGCTCGACGCCCGCGTACCGCGTCGCGCTCGAGCCGCACGGGTGGGGCGACCTGCAACCCGAGCTGAACCGGCTCACCAAGGCCGGCCGCTGGGACGAGCTGCCCGGCCTCATCGACGACGAGATGCTCACGACCCTGGCCGTCTGCGGCCCGCCGCGCGAGATCGGGTCGCTGGTCGCGGCGCGCTACGACGGCCTCGTCGACCGGGTCGGGCTGTCGATGCCGTACTCGGTTTCGACCGAGACGCTCGCCACCATCGTGGCGGGCTTCGACGCGGCGCGGGGAGGATGACCGGGTGACACCGCTCGAAGCCGGCCTCGACGGCCGAGTCGCGCTCGTCACCGGCGCCGGGCAGGGCGTCGGCGCGGGCATCGCGGCCGCGCTGGCCGCCCAGGGCGCGGCGGTGGCGGTGAACGACGTGGCGGCCGACCGGGCGGAGCGGGTGGCCGCCGACCTGCGCGAGCACGGCGCTCGCGCCCACGCCGTCGTCGCCGACGTGACCGACCACGACGCCGTCCTCGCCATGACGGCGGCCGTCGAGCGCGAGCTCGGACCGGTCGACGTGCTCGTGAACAACGCCGGGATCCCGCCCGGCTTCCGGCTGCGACCGTTCCGCGAGCTGCCGGTCGAGGACTGGGACGCCTTCGTCCGGCTCAACCTCTACGGCGTGCTGCACTGCGCGAAGGCGACCGTCGACGGCATGTGCGACCGCGGCTGGGGGCGGATCGTGACCATCTCGTCGGAGGCGGGCCGCATGGGCCTCCCGACCGGCGTCTCGCTCTACGGGGCGAGCAAGGCGGCCGCGATCGGCTTCTCACGCCACCTCGCGCTCGAGCTGGTCGGCACCGGCGTCACGGTGAACTGCGTCGCGCTCGGGCTCATCGCCCGCGGCGCGGAGGACGACCGGCGGCCGCCCTGGCCCACGGCCCGGCTCGGCCGGCCCGACGACATCGCGGGCGCCGTCTGCTACCTGGCGTCCGACGCCGCGTCCTGGGTGACGGGCCAGGTCCTCGGGGTCAACGGCGGGGCCCTCACGCCGTAGCGTCAGGCCGGCTTCGCGCTCAGCATCACGGCCGCCATCCGGACCGGCCGGTCGCTGCGGTTGCGCCACGCGTGACGGGTGCCGCGCTGCACGACACAGTCCCCGGGGCGAAGCGCGACCTCCCCGGTGTCGAGCTCGAGCGCGATCTCGCCTTCAAGCACCATGACGTAGTCGACCGTGCTCGTGGTGTGGAAGCCGTCCGGCTCCATGCCCGGGATGCTCGACGCGGTCCGCGCCAGCCGCTCGCGCAGCACCGCGTCGGGCGGGACCTCGAAGACCCGCCACGCCGTCCCGCCCGCGGGCGGCTCCAGGGCAAGCGGGCCGTCGTGCGGGTCCACGACAGCGTCGAGACCCAACGCCGGATCGCTCACCCACACCTCGGCCCAGGCGTCACCCCCGAAGGCGTCCCCGTCCGAGATGACCGTCGACCGGCCCTGGTCATCGACCCCGGTGACGACCCGTCGCACGCTCATGCCATCGACGCTACGGCTGCGGTCAAAGGGAGGCCACGGGCTCCAGGACCCGCTCCGCGAACCGTTGGAGGCGATCGACGAACTCGCGGCGGGTGTCGCCGGGCAGCGTCACGGTCAGGTACGTCACCCCGAGCCCGGCCAGCGCCTTGATGCTCTCGATCGTCCGGCGTGCGTCGACGTCGGCGTTGGAGAACATGTCGAGGCCGTCCGGCATGAAGACGATCTCGAGGGGAGCGGTGCGCGGCACCGTGGCGGCGTGCTCGCGCGCGTAGCCGATCCGCTCTGCCAGGTCGGCGTGCGACGTGATCGGCGGGGTGCGGAGGCGGCGCTCGGACCCGGCCGGGCTCGGCATCGGCATCCAGCCGTCAGCGAGCTCCACGGCGCGGCGGATGGCCCGGTGGCTGTTGCCGCCGACCCAGATCGGCGGTCCCGGCTGCTGCGCCGGGCGGGGCCGCATCGTGTTGCCGCCCGCGCGCCAGCCGCGACCGTCGGCCTCGACCGTCCCGCCCGCCCACGCGGCGCGCATGGCGGCGATGGCCTCGTCGGTGAGCTCGTTGCGAGCCTCGTACTCGGCGCCCAGCGCCGCGAACTCGCCCTGGAGGTAGCCGGCGCCGACGCCGACGATCACCCGTCCCCCCGAGAGCGCGTCGAGGGAGGCGATCGCCTTGGCCGACACGAACGGGTTGCGGTAGGCGAGCACGAGGAGGTTCGTGTGCAGCCTGAGGCGGGTCGTCGCGGCGGCAGCGAAGCTCAGGGCGACGAACGGGTCGAGCGCGTGGTGCCCGCCCGTCGCCAGCCAGCGGTCGGTGGGGAACGGGTGGTCGGTGACGAAGACGGCGTCGTAGCCGGCGGCCTCGGCGGCGGTGGCGAGCTCGGCGATGGCGTCGGCTGTGCACAGCTCGCCGTCGACCCGGTGGGTGGGAAGTCCCAGCGACGCTCTCACGCCGGATCCGCCGCGCCCATCGCGAACGCGACCTGGTCGAGGGTGAGCGCGGCCGCCGGGACCGCGACGCCGAGCTCATCGGCGAGCCCGAGCGCGGCTTCGAGGTCCTTCGACGCGATGCGCACCAGCGGCTCGAGGTCGCCCGTGTAGACGGGGTCACCGCCCTGGACGGTGAGGAGGTCGCGCATCATCGGGCTCAGCGTCCCGGTGCGCTCGAGGATGATGGCGAGCTGCTCCGAGTCGGTGCCCGCGGCGGCGGCGAGCGCCCGTCCTTCCCGCACCGCCAGCATCGAGACGTAGCCGACCAGGTTGCGGGCCAGCTTGGCAGCCAGACCGGCGCCGAGCTCGCCCAGGTGCAGCACGAGTTCACCGACCGCGTCGAAGACCGGCTGGGCGCGCGCGAAGCCGGCCGCGGACCCGCCCACCATGACGCACAGCGTCCCCGCCCGAGCGCCCTTGACGCCCCCGCTGACCGGCGCGTCGAGCACGACGACGTCCGGCGGCGTCCGCTCCGCCACCGCCCGCACCGTGGCCGGGTGCACGGTGCTGTGGATGGCGACCACGGTCCCCGGACCGGCGGTCGACAACACGCCCGCGGTCCCGCCC
>Ga0207416_1003332_pt1 | contig 15577 bp, 16 predicted proteins | sample PaiPotPPM11metaG_FD_184107 | JGI IMG/M metagenome (GOLD analysis project Ga0207416, IMG submission 184107) | Iron sulfur acid spring bacterial and archeal communities from Banff, Canada, to study Microbial Dark Matter (Phase II) - Paint Pots PPM... ...
AACTCTTGTATTTTGGCAGCAGCTAGATCAAATCCTTGTTGCCAGAATTCATCCTTCGAGATATCAATCCCCGATTCCTTAAGCAGATGTTCAGGCTTTTGTGAACCTCCAGCCGACAATATTTTAAGATATTTTGGAATAAATGATTGTTTCCCTTCAGAATTAAACTGGTGGTACAACGACAGCACCAATAAATTTCCAAATGAATACGCATAACAATAGAATGGGGTATGATAAAAATGTGGGATGTAAAGCCATTCCCATTGAAAATCGCGAGAGACATTTACTGAATTTCCAAACTGTTCTTTCAGGTTATTCAGATATAACTCCGAAACCGTATCTATCGTTGCATTCTGTTCAGCCACGGCTCTATGTGCGTCAATTTCAAAGAGAGTAAAGTATGCTTGTCTCATTATAGTTGCATACATGTCATCTATTTGTTCTGCAAGTAATATCCTTCTTTCTACACGTGTTATTCTTTCAGACAACTTGTCATTAAGCAGCATTTCGGCAAAGACTGATGCGGTCTCAGCTAGAGGAAGAGGAGCATCCCAGACCGTTATCGGTTTATCAGAGGCGGTCATACTATGTATTGCATGTCCAAATTCATGCGCCATAGTAGAGACGTCTCTAGACTTACCATCGAAATTCAATAGCACGTATGGAGTCATTTTTGGAGATATAGAAGAACAGAAAGCACCACCTAACTTACTCTTTCTGATTTCAGAATCTACATGTTGCTCATTAAAAACCTTCTCAGCAAATTCTCTGAACTTTGGATGGAAATCTTCAAACGTTCTCAGTACAGTATCAATCGCTTTACCATAGGTAAACCTTTTCTGATCAGATGCCTTTAACGATAAAGGAGCATATAGATGGTACCTCTGCAATTTCTTGACACCAAGCATCTTTGCCTTTTGTTTAAAATAGTCTTGGAAAACTACCGAGTTTCGCCTACATACAGCGAGCAGAGTCTCAACGGTTGTATCGTCTAAGTCATTGTAGGTATTTCTGACTGAAATTGGTGATCTAAATCCACGCATGGTCAGGTATTCGTCGCGCCATTCAATTACGCGGTTCTGATAAATTTCACCCAATACGCCACTATTTTTCTTGTATACTTGCAAAAGGGAATTGTAGGCCGCTTCTCTCTCTCCAGACTTTGTACTACGTATAAGGGAAAGCAATTTTTCCCTATTAGTGAATGTTCTCTTGATTGGCTTCCTACCTTTTTTAAATGTAACGACAAATTCGAAACCACTTGTCATTCTATCATAGATCTTGATAAGAGCGCTGGTGCCCGTAACCTCCAGGGTGGTGATGATCTTCTCTTCAGGTTCTGTTAATGTATACTTTGCAAGTAGCCGTTGATGTTTAAGATACTCCCGGTAGACAGGAGATACTGACTCTATGAGACGTTGTGCAGTTTCTTCACCAACTTCTTTTTTGAACCATAAGTCAAAGAAGAGAAGCCTATTGGCCATATTAGATCCGAACATTGCCATTTTTGTTACAAGTGCAGCCCGTTCATTAGAAGAGGTGTCAGCCGCGTAGGTCAAATGAGCATAACCGCTAGCGATATTGACCTTTTCTGAGATATCTTCAATTGAATGAAGAAAGTTTTCGAATTCTACTGTAGAAATATTGTCTTGAAGGTCTTTGCGCTTACTTTCGAGTTGCGTTACCTTCGTTGCAATAGATCCCAGATATTCTTGAAATTCGTTTCCAGTTGGATCCTTAATGAGATCGTCTAATTTCCAAGTTCCAAGTTTAGGCATTAACAAGAGAGTCACAGATACATAGGGCGTATACGACTAATTAGTGTCTATCTTTATTTCTTAGCATTGAATCCCGTCATCTTTAATACATACGGAATACTATTACTTGTTGAGAAGACCGGCATAGTTATGACTAGTATTCAGAGGCCTGCTTAGAACGAAAAATTTTTGTTAAACTGGTCTATGTAATGTGCGGCATACAATGTCACCTGTAAACCTTATTAGAACGAAATTAAAAATAAAGGTGAGTACGCGGGTCTGTGTGAAGAAGAATTAGATGGCAATTATAAGAGTCTCTTTTTTGGTTTCATGAAGATGAAAAGAAGGTAACAACAGATTTCTCGTAATCCGGATTCCTACTCTGTCATTGCATGTTTAAGTGATGCTGAGTTGATACAGTATCGTAAGCCGGTAGGTTTTGGACCGTCATTAAATAAATGTCCTAGATGAGCATCGCATCTACTACATATTACTTCGATACGTCGAATGAATAAACTATTATCCTTTTCCTCCTTGATATGTTCTTTTTTTATAGGCGCCCAAAAACTAGGCCATCCTGTCCCAGAATCAAATTTCGTATCTGAATTAAATAAATCATTTCCACAACATACGCATTTGTAAATTCCAGGCTCTTTATAATCATGATATTTACCTGAGAAGGGCCTTTCTGTGCCTTTGTTTATACATATCTCATATTGCTCCGGGCTGAGTTTTTGTTTCAATTCCTCTTTTGTGGTCACACTAGAGACTCAACGATAATATGATATATAGTTTGGTACATTTTATAAGAGTCAGTAAATTTCGATTCATACTTATGTTCGATATCAAATGCATAGTCTTACCAACCTTGAGATCAACAAAGGTAGTAGCTAGGACGAAAATAACATAGATCAGAGAGCTACTGACTATAGTTGCAAATGCAATATAGTAATATGTATGTAGAAGCTATGTTTTGTTGATGGAAGAGGAGAGTATTGGCTGATAAAATTAAATGTTCACATATACTTGTCAAAAAACAAAGCGAAGCAATTGCAATACTTGACCGATTGAGTAAAGGTGAGGGTTTTGCAAACCTGGCAAGAGAATTATCTATTGACAAGGGAAGTGCAAAGCGCGGTGGAGATTTAGGCTCATTCGGAAGAGGTATGATGGTAAAAACATTTGAAGAATCTGCGTTCAAGCTTAAGAAAGGGGAAATAACACAGGAGCCAGTAAAGACAGAATTTGGATATCATATCATAAAGAGAGCTGGGTAACTAAAGTAAACCAGACCAGGTTGTGACCGACCTACCTTATCCGGTCAGTTAAGATTCTTTGTTGAGACATTTGCATGGGGAGACGAGATGGACCCCATAGGGGACTTGATTTAAACCACTCTGTTTAGACAAAATAATCTGTGTGTTTCTTACCACTTCTTATCAAACATCTTTTTGATCAATATTCGCTAGGTATAAAGGTCGTATAATAGTACTAGATTTCATATTATCGGCCATTAAACAGGATAGTGATAAACGTATGGAAGCACCAACAAACGATAATTCATTTCCATTTCAATTAGACAGAGTCGCATTTTATGGACGTACGTTATCAGAATATGTAAAGATGTTTGGTATTGATGACATTTCTGCTTTCAAGGACTACACGATATTGGACTGCCCTTCAGGTGCTTCCTCATTTGTTGCTGAAGCCAAAACCAAGTATGGAATCCATGCAATTGGATGTGACCCGTTGTTCGGCGAAGGTTTGAACATCCTGTCTGAACGAGGTAAAGCAGATATTGAATATGTTATGCAAAGGGTTTCACGTATCACTACTTATTACAACTGGGATTTTTATCCATCTATAAAGGTCTTGAGAGAATACAGAATACAGGCTTTACGACAAGTTATATCAGATTATCCTATCGGAATTATTGAAAGACGATATATAAAAGCAGAATTACCGTTGCTGCCGTTTGACGATAAAAGCTTTGATATCGTTCTAAGCGGACATTTTCTTTTCACATATAGTCATAAATTTGATTTTTTATTCCTTCTATCATCCATACTGGAATTATTCAGAGTATGTTCTAGAGAAGTGCGAATCTATCCTATACATGGCTCAAATGCGCGGCCTTATGAGCATATGGTAGAATTACTCTCTGCTCTGAAAGTACATGGAATTGTATACCATGTTATTCCCGTCCCATTTGAATTTCAACGAGGTAGCAATCAAATGCTTCGTTTAACTCGCTGACCTACTGATATTTGGAAGGCGACACTAATCACGGTGTAGTCGATAGGGCAATTCAATCTCCCAGGAAATTTGGAAAGCGCGTAAATTCATGTACATGCTTAGCACCCTAACCGATAATGTCATACTGAAATTAGTTCAAATCAATTTTCTCGACAACAGATTGTTTCTTTATTTCCTTGTAAAGCTTCTATTTTTTTTTATGTCTTTGTACGGGTTATATCAACTGATGATATGGCCTTATACTAGCTAGCCTTACTTGCTTGAACAAGCAGGGCTTTATCTTTTTATCAGTGATCTTGCAGGCTGTAAAGTGCCACGTAGTTTCTAGTGCTAGAAGAGTAGTGGCGAAACCGATACTCGGATAAACCAGGTTTTCAAACATGTATCTGAATACCCACTAGTTGCTATTCTATTCTAGTAACTAAGGCTTATGATAAATCATTGTAGCTGCTTATCAAAGTAAAATAGTAACATAGCCTGTTAAATGATATTGAAGAAATTGCTGCCAATAAAAAAACGAACTCCTGTAAGAATAGAAATACTATCGTCAGCTGAGAATACGTCTTTGTTACATAGTGATCTTAATCATATTCTGCTAGATGAATCCAGTTGTTGTGAATATATGGGTTATGTAGACAAAGATGGGAGTACACGAGTGAAGATAGAATGTACAGTTATGGAGGAGGAAAAACGATACACTTGGGATCAATTGCGGTTAAAACTTCCACCAGACTCTATCTCTCAGTATAGCCAACTGAGTTGTTAATCGAACCCATTTTAGTATCCTGATAGATAGTGATATGGTGAGAGTCTGCATCCTAGTCATCAGCCATAGCTTTATGTTGATGGTTGTTGGCAAGAGTAGTTTGGTTGTTGAATGCATAAAGAACAAGGCAGGTGCCCTCACTACTAAAAGAATAGAGCGCCTCCAAGACTAATATTGTTATCCTAGCATCTGTCGTAACTGTGGTGCTAGTAGTATCAATCACTTTCACGTCTAATAAAATCGTTGAAATATCTTCACAGGAAGTAAGATCTAATGCCAGAATTGAAGTACATGAGCTTTCCCAAATATTATCAAACAGGTTGCAAACTGTTAACGCTCTTCTACAAACACTTACCCCATCTCCTCTTATACAAAACGATACATATCAAAAATCAGCATTTATTCTTTTTAATTCTAGGCAATTAGCTACAAGTGAACTCACAAACTTTTACATGTGGCTTGATAAAGATGGTAAGGTAGTTTGGATTAGTAACATGAATCAAACTACACACCAGAAGTATAAAGGAACAGACCTAAGCTATAGAACATACTTTACTTTGCCAAAGGCTACACATACGGCATATTATAGTAGTCTGATAGATTCAAACGACAAAATTCCAAGACCTTACATTTCTTATCCAGTAATCAATAACCGTACGGGAACAGTTGACACTGAGATAGCGTACCGTGGTGGTAGATAGGAACAATGAGTGGTCATAGTGGTAATAGAATATTACTTATAGATGACGAGACTGATCTTACTGCAATCTTCAGTATGGGGTTGGAAGATAACGGTTTCAAAGTTAATACATTCAATGATCCTCAATTAGCGCTTTCGGAATTCAAGGAGGGTGCGTATGACCTGGTAATACTTGACTACAAAATGCCATATATGAATGGCTTTGAATTATATAGAAAAATAAGAAAAGTAGATGGAAAAGTCAGAGTGTGTTTTCTGACAGCATTTGACATACATTCTGAAGATCTCAAAAGAATTCCTTTGCAATCCATTTCATCAGAACAAGATGCAATGAAATACTTGATTCAAAAACCAATTGAAATAGCTGATTTGGTAAAGAGAATAAAATAGGAATTAATTTCTTGAGCAGAATGATATGCATATTAAGTAATAAGGTGTTTTACACTAGGGAAGAAAAATGAACGATACTTGTAGTAGTAGCAGGAGGATATTGCTTGTAGATAATGAACCCGATAACACTTCAGTGTTCAGTATGGGTTTAGAGGATGCGGGATTTAAAGTTGATGCATTTAACGATTCTCTTTTGGCATTATCGAGTTTTAAAGCTCGTTTCTACGATTTGTCAATTCTTGATATTAATATGCCAAATATGAATGGCTTTGAATTATATAAAGAACTAAGAAAGAAAGATGAGAAAGTAAGAGCGTGTTTTCTGACAGCATCTGAAATGTATCACGAGAGCTTGAGAGTACCCCCTCAAACATTAAATGATGTAAAATGCTTTATTCCAAAACCAATATCAATAGATGATTTCATAAAGAGAATAGAGGAAGAATTAAGTCGATGATTGAAATAATCAAAACCGGTATTGATGTACATCTTGAAATTTGTTCCAAAATCCGTTGAAGGGATGACGTTGGGTTTGTTTATCTGTAAAAGTATTGTTGAAGATAACGAAATGAGAAAAACAACAATAACATTAAATTCTAACGGAGCTGAGGCTTTTATGGTATATTTAAACTCAACATGCCATTAAACAGCTATTCTCGGCGACAATCCGTGCTAAAGGGAGTTGACATGAAGAAGAAAATACTGCTTGTAGAGGATGAAAAAGATCTTAGCGTAGTATTCAATATGGTTTTGGAAGATGGTGGTTACGAGGTGGATTGCTTTACCGATCCTCTATTAGCATTGAAGAATTTCGAGGCAGGGTTCTATGATCTAGTTATCCTCGATATTAAAATGCCAGAGATGGATGGGTTTGAGCTGCACAGGCAGTTAAAAAAGATAGACAATGCCGTTAAGATCTGTTTTTTGACGGCCAGCGAAATGTATTATGAAGAATTTAGAAAAGAGGAATATTGTGGACTAGATAAAGATCTATTTCTCCGAAAACCCATCAAGAATGAAGACTTAATCAAGGAAATAGACAGGATGATAAATTTAAACTGAAATAAAGGCTGCGTGACGCTTAAGTATTATCATATTCTCTTGAATATGATTCGAGGACCTACATTTTACATTTGATGTGGAAGTTAAGGTCTAAATAACAGGAATAGCGATCGCGTTGGCAGCTTGTTTCATTCAATATGATTGTCTCATAAGCTCTCAGAATACTCGCCATTGCTTTCTGACCATCTTCTTTGGTAGCTGTAATGTGAAAATCCATTTGTTCCTCTAATTTCTCTTGGAATTTTTTGTTAGCGTCTTAATACCACGTAAGTATGGCGCCGGGAGTGGGACTTGAACCCACGAGTCCCGAAGGACATCAGCTGGCACGTCCATGAATTCATATTGATCTCGAGGCTGACCCCTTTTAGGGCCATAGACTTACCTAGCTCGGGTATCCCGGCAAATATCCTTGATAAGGCATTACAATTTAATGTTTTTTTAATCGAATATTCTCACATAATACATACGAATCGACTGTACAAATATTACATGGCTAAGTATGAGAGTTGTGAATCATTCTTTCGCAAGATCAAAAAATGCTATGCGGAGGTCAAGCCCAGTTCGCGAATCCATTAGGAACCTGAAGAAGGGGCGGTCGCCCCATTTTTATGTCCGGCAACGGCTATCAGCTTTCAAGTACCTCATATACGCGGATTTTTTTCACACGACAGCTCGTTAAGATAGTTTCAACATCATTCAAACTACATAATGCATAATGCATTTAGAATATGAACAGAAATTCTTAATACAACATTTAGCTGATAACAAAATGTACGTATTGCTGTCATATAACATGGAACCCCAATCCTTTGCTTAATCATTCTTAACATTCCTTTCATAAAAAATTGCCAAAGATAATTATTATCCGGGTTATAATTTGATCACTAGATCCAGATGAATGCATCATGATTAAAATGCAGCAATAATTTCGACAAGTCAAATATATTCGACAAGAATAATGAAATTGAGAAGGCTACGACCCAAACGCCAGTGTCAATGACTGTTATCATCGTCGCTATAGTAATGATAGCAGGTGCGCTAGCTTTTATGTCAATTCAGAAATCACATGCCCAGCTGAAGGTAATTCAGAGCGAACAACAACAAAAGCTTGGCCAACTGAATGATTGTGGAAACAATGCGACCTGCACAAATATAGGCTCACTCAGTTTTATGATATCTAGCCAGGCTACTAATGATACAAAGTTGAATTACATTGCCAGACAAGCAAATTCTATTAAAGACTATTCGCAAAAAGATACGACGCCTTTCATTTTGCCTTTTCCATGAGTCTCTTTTTTTTATGACTGCTTTTCCTTCTCCTATTGCTGATTCCACAGCGCAACTATTATCAATCTCAGAGGCGTTGAGACCGAAACAATGTAGCTGCAATGAATATAACAAGCCAGATAGAAGTAATGCAAAGTGGGGATAACATACGATGTATACTCTGAAACAATCGTCCTCTAGGAAGAGAAGACATTCCGAGTGGATGCAATATGTTATTGCTGCAATAATAGTTTGGAAAAAGTAGCAGTCGAATAAAAGCAAAGACGAAGAGTTAAAATTATCCTGATCAGAAATGTAATTTAATTCCGATATTCTAACCTATATTTTAAAACGAATCCTGCTAAAGGTGGAGGAATATTAATTGCTTCGGTATTGTTGTTGATAACAATCTTGCACCTTGATCTCTATCTGATCTACAAAATTCAGACTAATCCATTGCAAATTGTGCAAAAGAATCTTGCTTTCGTCCTGTAATCTGTTCAACTACAGTAGTCGTTTTGCGATGCATAACCCCCTCGGATAATACAATTGAACCCCGCCATCGCGGCACCAATAAACCAGTCCTCCATACCAATCTCTTTCATTTCTTTCCGTGTATCTTCTTCTGGGATGTCTATATGGAATACTTTCTTACCGATCTCTTTCGAAAGGATTTCTGCTGCTTCACTATATGATAATGGCTCTTGGCCAGTAATACCATATGTTTCATTCTCGTGTCGGCATAAAATATTTTGATATGAAAGCAAGAGCCACTGAATACAAACTTTATGCGATGATCTTAAAGCCTTCACCCTCCTATTTGGGTGAAACAATACTGGTCCCTATTCAGATACAGATTATACCAAAAGCTGCATTCCAAGGCATTAGCTTCCCTCTACAATGTAACATGGTGGCGTCTATTAACAATTCATCTATTATACCAAGATTGGTGTTTGTCTGACATCAATAGCAAATTGAACCACATGCAAATCTAGACAACTTAAAATTATTTGGCGCTCAATAAGCAATTGATCGGCGAAGGAGTTCACTCATATAGAATAGATAAATGTCCAAACTATCGAAACATCTAAGTGCACAATAAAATTAAGAAAGAAAGGATTACTATACTACCACTTTCACATATAGATATATACCAAGACCATCTTAGTATGTCCTACGATAAAGCCGTATAGTAGTACGTTCACAATCGATTTGAGTTAAGCAGGAATTATATATAATCCAATTCAGTTTAAATATTGATGATTAGCATATGATTCTGTGCTAGCCGCGTCTCTTAACCCGCCGACTCGCGACGAAGTTAAGAAATTAGCTATGAATGATATTGCCATAATGAGTGGGTTAGCGGATTCTCTTAGAAGTATTCTCAAAAAATATATTCAAATTGACCCATATACTATGTCGGATCCATTTGGATCTGGAGATGAGTATAACTATTCTGTCATTTTAGATAGGCAAGAACCCCGAAGAGCAGTTGCTATGATCAAAGATGAGTATAACTATTCTGTCATTTTAGATAGGCAAGAACCACGAAGAGTAGTTGCTATGATCGCTTCTAAGCTAGACCCACTCCCACAGCTCCCATGGGATGATATATTGGGTGATCGATTGGTTAGATTATCATTGTCAAAACCGGATGCTAATGCCCTGAAAAATGAAATGATGCCCAAGGATACTAACAACTTTTACCAATACAGGCGTTCTGGCAAGATAACTGGCTTCATAATGTTTGCGTTTCAGGTCTGTGGACAGCATTAAACATTAGTGCAGACTTTAACAAATCGTTCGCAGCATTTGCATTTTTGGGCCCTCAAATGTTCTATTTTTAAAACTGTCGTCAATCTATCAGAATATTTCTTGCGCAATTTTGACCGACCATGCCTCCGACCATTCTGTTATACTTAGTCCTGTCTTCCAGCGTTCGCCCTAAGTAGTAGACTTTGAGATGAGGGAAAAGATAGAGGCTGTGAGAAGATGATTTAGTCACACGTACAGATAATGAGTTGTGTACTATGTTCGATATTTTTAAGCAAAATCGAGTTGCAACTCTGAAAAGATAATTATAGCATAGGAGTGCCGGTCATCGCTTATGCAGGAGTCATTACGTAGAATCGCTACCTAACTGTGGAAAAGAAGTACAATTAATTTGCAAAAATTTACATGGACGGCTCTTCTCTTATCTTCAAATTTCCATCGGTCAAAATATCTATTCCTATAGTATCGAGAATTTCTTTTGCTCGTTTTTTCCCCTCTCTATCGACAATATTTCTGGCCATTTTTAAGCGGTAAGCTGGGGCCCAGTGCTGACCTATTTTATATTTGCCTCGCATCCCATCTGGGACTATTTTGATTACAGTGACTTCATGGACAGACGGCAGATAAGGATCAAGCGATTCATATTTTCCCTCTTTTTGATACTTTTCCATTAGCGAATTTAGCGCGTCTGCCTTTTCTTTGTTATCCTCTACTATCATTGCGTTTCCTTTGATAACCACGCTAATGTAGAGAGTATCAGCTTGCGAAGCATCGGTAGGATGAAAATAGTAGGACGGTAAGAAACAGATGTGTCGATCGACTTCGAACCCTACCTTCGAATTTCCTTTGATATTGTCTAATTTTTCACCGAAAGGATGGGAATGCATATAAACTGCGTCTAGTTTTATTATTCTACGCGAAGGGATTAGTGGGTCATTTGCTTGTACGTATACAAAATTCATTGGTATGACTTGCGGATAGCCATTGGTGTCTATAGAAGCAATTCTGCCAACAGGCTCGCCGTTTAAAAATTCAATAATCTTATGCTTGGATTGTATCTCCAGTTTCTTTATGAGTTGCATTGCTCCACCCTCATATTTCATACAAAAAGAATATAATTAATTAACTTATTCAAGAAGTAATGCGATCACAAATTTTCAGACCATAGCCGGACTCTATTCTTATTTCTTCATACTGAGCGGCCATGAAGGCTTTGAATTATAGAACGACAAAGCAAATCCAGACAAACGAGTTGACAGCTTAATTCAAACCAAATCGAATGCCGGCCAGCTTGTGTATCGCATCGTAAGTCCCCTAATGCTTGCTAGCGATTCAGGGCTAGGATTTCCTTTAACATCAATTCAGGCCATGCGGGAAAGTACTATCAAAACATTATCAGATATCTAAAGATGAATGGTTTGATAGAAGCTACAAAGATAGGTACACGGATGACGGAATAAGGAAAGAAACTCTTCTGTCCTTTCACTCCTACAGAGACTTCTATTGCAAAATGCTCTTGCATCGGGTAAATTCAATAATGCGGTTTTGGTGAAAGGGATTGAGCTTGCTGTCGACCTAGGAGTGGAACCGAGGGATGGTGCGATAAAAAAAGGAGTCTTGGGAGGTACAATCCTGCTGTTTAATCACGCTAACTTTGCGATGCCCGGTATTACTACAACCGATGACAGTACGTGTGATTCTCTCAAAAATCCTAAGGTTCTAACTCGAAACCAGTGCAGCGCATATTTGTACTATGTGATCAAAGATCGCGTCTCATTTGGGTACAACACTAAGTGAGATCTTGCCGATCGGCTTAACTCCTTTTGGACGAATTTGATAATTGGCCCGATTCGGACGAATTAGAAACTCAATAAGAAGGGATTGAAACTTTGTTTTTGATACCACACTTGTGGCATGAGAACCTGTTTGGCAATCATTGATTCGATACTAGTACTATTAATCATGTCTAGCGGTTCCCAGGATTATGTTACAATTAATCTAGCATCATATAACAAAGTGTGATATTCCGGGAAATGAAATGGAACAGTTATTGAATACTTTAGGTAACTTGATTAGGTCTCTATAAGTTCTTTGCCTTGCAGGCAGCAACATCATAGTTTGTACTTGTAAATTGGATTCCTTACAGTACCAGTACACTCCTGGGAGGGCTGTAAGTATTAGTTTAGTACATTTTTACAAAAAGTTTAAAGAAGCTCGCTCTATGAGCGTCAGATCGTGCTTTTTTGATCGAAAAGAACAATGTACGGAAAGTTGTTATTCCATATAGGCATATCACTTGATAATAAATGGAAGAAAGCTATAAAATTTATGCTACAAACTATATTCCATATTAAACTTAATATAGTAAGGTAAGGTTGTCGAACTTATCCCTTAGTGAGTAATAATGTTGGCATAGATTTTACTGGGTTAGTTAGTCCCCTTTAAGGGGCAGCATGTGGAAAAACAAGATGATCCACTAACCATCGAGTTTAGTGTCAAACTAAGGAAAAGGCAATCATACAGGAGGATGTAAACAGGATGTACGGTCAGTTCATCGTAAATCCCACACCAAAGCGGCCCGAACGGATGCTAGATAATCCATCAATTGGACTGTGATTAATCTTGCGCTTTTTCGTATATGACTCAATTTAATTGGTTCCTGCTCGCGGGACCTTTTCTTTTCAGAAATCATCATTTGATATTAGTATAGGTATCCGAAATTGGCAGATAGTATCAAAAACCAGGTGGAAGGTCAAAATGCAACCTGCCATATTCTCCCAATAGCTCACTTTCTGCTTAATGGACTGTTAGATTTGGCAGCATTTGAGTAAAGGCCCGCTCATCGGGGCAGAAACTAACAATCTTTGTCAATTCTGTGTGACAACAGATTCATGCCTTCTCCCTCCCGGGAGGGAGACCGATAACCCATCAACCACCAATTCAAATTCCCCGGCAGAGGATAATTCGATATCCTGTAGGCTGCTGCGCTAGTTTCCATCAAATAGCCGCTGTTCAGTATCATTAACATCAATCTTCCCCGATGTTACTCCCACTTGCAGCAGCCAATTTCATCTGGTTTGTCTTTTGTACACACTGTACCTGTACCCTCCCGGGAGGGTACCAAACATTGATTTTACTACTTTTTTGCGTAAAGTTTTAAAAAGAAATGTTCCGTATGAGCAGACGATAAACCGTTTTTGATGTTATTGAACAATGTTCTACGATCCTAAATTTACCCTAGTCAATCGACCAGGGTAGGTAAAAAATGACGTACTAAACCTAATATCGTAAGTTTCGATTATCGTCAATATCCATTAGTGAGTAATAATGTTGGCATAGATTTTACAGAATTAGGACACCTGCATGGCACTACACAAAAACCCGTGTCAAAAGACCAGGGTAATGAAAAAGAAGACGAATTAATAACAATAGGATTTCGAGTCAAACAAAGGAAAAGGCAATCATTCGAGATTATGTCAATCGAATGTATCACCAATTCATAGGTGATCCAAATACAAAAGACCGAGGACTCTTGGATTATCCCTCTAGCGAATTTGTGGCCAAACTCATAACTTTTTCATATTTGACAGTTTAATCGATTGCTGTTCGCAGGAACTTTTCTTTTTTAGGGTAAGTATAGGTATCAGAAATTGGCAGATAGTATCAAAAACCAAGTGAAAATTCAGATTCTACTCCTCATATCCTCTCACTAGCTCAATTTTGGCTCAATCCACTGTTAGATTTGGCAGCATTTGTGTAAAGGCCAGCTCATCGGGGCAGAAACTAACAGTCTTTGTCAATCTGTACGACAATACAGACTTTTATGCGGGCTACCTCCCGGGAGGTAGCCCGCATAACATCAAGCACCAAGTCAAATTCCTTGTCCAGGAATACTTCAAAAGCATGTTGCTGAGTTTTAATCGAATGAATGATCTCTTTTCTAATCCTACGAAGATAAGATTTTTCGCTCATCGTTTCCTATTCGGTTTCAATTACCCTGAGGTTTTATAGACCAATGCACTTGGGATGCTCCAAATATCATGAATAGTGGCTAACGTTGGGTCGCATCTACTCTGGTTCAATTTGCAATGGCCGAATAGCTTCACCTATTGATGGATTAAATTAATTACCGTTACAAAAAAATAACAAAAAATTTTCACCCATTAACACTTGTTCGTATATATCATTCAGGAATTTCTTTTTTTGACACATTAAATCAATGCTGGACATTGTTTTAAAAGGCTATAATAATAAATAACCTATCGACGATAGCGTCAAGATCTGTTTTATAACGGCATTTGAGAAGTGTATTTCCCAGACTAAATTTTAAATACTTTGCTCATATACAGATCGCAGGCTAAAATAATAGGGAAGAATCAAAGTCAAGAAAAAAATGTAGGATGAAGGAATCACCTGAGAAACAGAAAAAGGAGAACGATTACTGGCAAGTTGTGATTAATATGATAGATAGAGGGTTGGAATATGGATCTTTACAAGCCTGAACGAAACCATACAAGCTTTACAAGCTTTTAATGAAACGAATCTAAAAAATGATTGGGAATAAATTACGCATGCCCGTAATTTCATAAAACATTAAAATAGTATTATCATCTAATTAATTTATATATGCCTCTCCTAATGGTTAAATGCAAAAATTGCGGATTCGAATATCCCTTCGCCACACAAATGAATGCGGAGACACTGAAGACTATTAGATTGGACAACAGTAAGGAAAACTGTCCTGAATGCAAACGAATCTCTGCATATAATAAGGCGGACTACTTCTTTAAATAAGCCTCACTATTTTTGCAGGCTGACTAACGTCACTACAGGAAGCAAAAGGATGTTGGGGAGATTCGACTATTATGCTTACTATTGCTTGATTTATTTCACATTATTATGAAATCAATTCGCTTATACCTCGAACGTATTCTTATGTTTTGTAAATTGATCATTATCGTTGGAATATGAGCTAGGAAAAAAGGAAGGGACAGAGTGATGCGTCCTGCTATCATCGATCGTTAAAGATCTGGCTAATGTTATTACTGACCTCACAGAAATTGGTACCCCTTTCGGGGAAACATCTCCTCATAGGGCTCTAAAATTCTTTTGCAAAATTCCATGCCCTTTTCTGTAACGTTATATTTGATTATCTTTTTGTTGCCCCATGGTTCTTCTACCCTTCTGATAAACCCTTTTTGTTCCATGTCATTGAGTATGTCTTTATGCTTTACAAGATTAAGGCCACAATAGCTTAATAGAGAAGTTTGGTTAAGCTGACCGTACTCGGTTAACTTGAGTAAAATATCTTTTCTAATGTAAATGCGATCCCGATATTCATGCGACAAGTATTTGATTTGACTGTAAATGGAGAGGAATGCACGAAGCATTAAGTTTTGTTATGGATCAAGAAGTATCCACTAAGCATGTCCAGAAACCAGTAGTGATTTTATTTCCCGATCTGTCCGGCTCATTATTCAGAATGTTAATCAATGACTAGATCGAGTACCTGCGCAATACCTATGTGAATGACCGTTCATAAGAAACAAAAAAAACATCATTATGCTGCCCACACGCACCGTTTGATACAATGACCAACTTCATACT
>Ga0207416_1003333_pt1 | contig 15576 bp, 21 predicted proteins | sample PaiPotPPM11metaG_FD_184107 | JGI IMG/M metagenome (GOLD analysis project Ga0207416, IMG submission 184107) | Iron sulfur acid spring bacterial and archeal communities from Banff, Canada, to study Microbial Dark Matter (Phase II) - Paint Pots PPM... ...
CGCCCAACCTGCGCCTGCTCCGCTCCGCCGCGCGCAAGCTCCGCGCCGGGCGCCCCAACTGGCCGCGAAAGAAAGCCAGCTAGCTTGCACTACTTTGCGGTACACCCGATGTCTTGGTTTCGGGTCGCAGCGTCCGATCACCTGAGAACTATCAGGAGTACCCTGTTACCGGCTGGTGTGAACTGGCGCGGCGGCCGGAACCTCTGGATAGAGTGCGGCATGGCTACGTCTCTTGCTTGTCGGTGAGATGTCGTCGCAGGAAGCCGTCGGCCCGCTCGAGCGCCGCGGCGACTTCGGTCTGGTCGAGGTCGCGGTCGAAGCCGTGGCCGCCTCCGGCGATCGTGATCAACTCGTGCTCGACGCCGGCTCTCGCCAGTGCCGCCGCCATCCGCGTGGACTGCTCGTATGGCACGTCGGTATCTCGGTCGCCGTGCAGGAGCAGCGTGGCGGGATAGGCCGCCGTGACTTGGCGGACGGGGCAGAATCGGTCGAACACCTCCGGCTCGGTGTCCGGGTCGGACCCAGCTACCTCACGCGGCCACCGCCCCTGCTGACGACAGTACAGGTAGAACGAGGAACGTCGCTGAGCGTCGGGTCCGCTCGCCGCCGAGAGCGGGCAGTTGCCGATCGACGCCCGCGCCGCCTCCTCGGTGACGATCGGCTGGCGGCGATAGAAGGGATCGGGACGGCTATACCAGTCGCCGACAATATCGCCGTAGCCGTAGTAGGCGACGATGGCGCGCAGCCGCGGCGCGACCCAGCAGCCGCTGAGCAGGGCGAGGTACCCTCCGGCCGAATGCCCGACGGCGGCGATGCGAGACGGGTCGATCTGGAACAGTGACGGCCCTTCCGCCTGAACCCAGGCCAGGGCATCCCGCACATCCTCGACGATGGACGCCAGGTGCGTCTCGGGAGCGAGCCGGTAGTCGATGCAGATCACGGCGAAGCCGGCGTCGAGGTAGCGGTCTCGTTCCGACGGGCTGATCCCCGAGCGGCTCCCCGTGATTAGCGCGCCGCCGTGTATCCAAATAATTGCGGGCAGCACGGACCGCTCATCCGGCCGGTACACGTCCGCCCGAATCTCGCAGCCAGGAACGGCCTTATAGACCAATGTCTCTTTTCGCATCGCGGTCCTTCCACTACTTCCAGTCCGGCAAGTCGTTTCAAGTCCCTTCCGTCCTTCGTGGTCGCTGCATATTTACGCCATCGTTCTGGGCGCCGGGTCAGGCGACCGCACGAACGGAGTGCAGCCGGTGCTGACGCGCTGCCCCAGCGAACCTCCGCACCTCAGGTCCCCAACGGCGCCAGAATCGCAGGCCCTTGCTGCCGAGAAGTAGTTTCGCGGGCCTTCTAGAGTCGCCCGGCGTGGTGGTTGACGCCTCCATTAGCCGCGTGTTGGGCCGTTGCCACGGCCCGCCGCTGCCAGTCGGCCCTCGCCACGTCACCACCAGCGGCGGCCGGCGATGTGAGCGTCGCGGTCCGGGCTACGTTGGACATGGTGACAGCGCGGGTTCGGGGCCTGGTTAGCGTGCGGTGACAGCCTTCGTGGCGATTCCGGCGACACGAACGGCGGTGCTGACCTCCGTGACCGTGAACAACGTCTTGGTCAACGCGAACGCGGTCCTGGCGGTGTCGGCTCCAACGCCTGCGGGGCTCGATCTGACCGTGACCGACTGCCACGAATGCGGGTCGCCAGTCTGCTTCATCATGTATCGATACCCCCCCACGGGCCGCGGCGCCTGCGTCGACCGGCCACCGGCCGGGCCGCAGTCGGGTTGAACTTGTGGAAGTAGTCGATCCTTCTGGAATGGAAGGTTGGTGTTCGGCAGGGGAAAGCTACCGGGCGGGCGCCCAGATACCATATTCGTTGTTGTCGAGGTCGGTGAACTGGGCCCATTTCCCCCATGGTTCGGTGGTGAGTTCCTGGGTCATAGTGACCCCGCGAGCTTTGAGCGTGGCGCAGGTTTCCTCTATGTCGTTGGTATGCAGGACGAAGCCGGTCATGCCCGTTTTGTCGCCGCCGCTCTGGCCCGCAGGCCGAGCATGATATGGGTCTGTGTGCCGGGAATCGCAACTTCAAGCCAGCGCTCCGTGGCGCTCATCGGCTGGTCGTCCACCTTTTCAAAGCCGAGTTTATTGACATAAAAGTCCAGCGCCTTGTCTTGGTCGCTGACGCCGACCGAGATGGTGCCGATCTTGGTGAACATGCGTCGGGTGTCCCTTTCCGCTGACCGCCAGCAGGCAGACAGCATCGTACTGACGGGGCCAGCGATTGCCGGCCGGCATCATTACACCACGCTGGGGCGGGTGACGTCTTCTCGGATCTTGCGCAACGGTCTCGAAAATGGGCGGGCGGTCGTGGGCTATGGCCGGTGGCTCGGAAGGAACAATACTCCCGCCGGTCGTTCGGTGAGCACCGTGAGGAGGAGGTCTGGCGGCGCTGGACGGCCCAATATCGCGGCGTAGCCACGGGTCACGACGGCGGCGTGCGCCAGGATGTCTGAGATCACGGCGTCGGGTTCTTGTTGCGCTCGCACGGAGCCCGGATCCCTGGGGTATCGAGGGTCTCCACCCTAGCAGAATGGCGGCCGTTGAGCGCGGCGACGGCTCGATACGAGATGCGATATGTTGGCCTGACTGTACCGTTGCGACGGTTCCATTCTTCTCCTGGAGAGAAGCAGTACGTGGCGCGAAGCGGACCGCGGCTCAGGTAGCGGACTGCTCGCACCAGCCGAGGACACGCAGCGCCCGCAACGTGTTCCACCGGCTGTCGCCGTCCTCGAGCGCAAAGTGGACCTTGCCGGGATGCGTGTTCTCCAGCAGCCAGGCGCCATCGGGCTGCTGCTTGGATCGGAGCAACTCGATCGCTTCGTCCATCCTCAAGTCCGGCACATCCCCGACCGAGCGGAAGTAGTCGAGGGCACGCAGCACGTCGTAGTGCCAGCGGGTCGGAAATGAGCATTGCAGCCAGGCTGGGTTGACGACTTCGCCGGTGCTCTTCCGCCGGAACAGCTTTCGTTCGAGAAGGTACTCCTCACCCCGGCGTCGAGCCGCGATGGATTCCGCGGAGCCACCGGTTGCGCGCTCGTACGCCAACAGTCCTTCCAGGACGTTGATCGTGGTGGCGAACGACGAGCGGACGGAGCCGTTCTCCGCCTCGCAGTTCCACCCGCCGTCCTCGAGCTGCTCACCAAGCAGGCGGGCGACCACGCCATCCACATCTTGATCAAAGTAGGCGCCCAAGGTGACGGTCCTGCCATTGATGCACGGCTCGACCTCGCCGCTGAAGAACGGCTGCCCGGCGTGCTCCCAACGGCAGTGGTCTCTGACCAGCGCTGTCGCCCGGCGCACGCGGTCATCGCACGGGTCGACCCCGAAATCACGCAGCAGTTGGAGTGTCGGCAGCGTGGCGGTCCAGGGCTGACCCCGGTTCTCCTCGCGCCAGTTGAAGCTCCGTGCCGGGAAGCACGCGCCTCCTGCCCACTGGCCGTCGTCGCCCTGCAACGCCAGCAGTCTGGCGCCCCAGCCCTCGTCAGCCACCCGCGCGCGCTCCGCCGCGACGACCTCAGCCGGCGCATGGACCAGATCGCGCAACACCTGCCAGCGGATGGCGGGGTCCGAATCGAGCAGCCAGTCCAGCACGGTCATGCGGCTGAGTCTAGCATGAGGGGGAGCCGGCCTTTGGCGAGGCGCACATACGTCAGATCGATCCCCCAGACATGATCGGGGAAGGAGACGACGACGTCGTCGAGCAGATAGGGATAGGCGCTGCGCTCCAGGTGGGGGGTGCTCAGCTTCGGCGTGGGGCCGATCGCTCCGATCCCCATCTCGCGCATGCGCCGCACCACCGCATTGCGGTTGACGACGAACTCCCCCGGCGGAGCTGCGCCGCGATCCGCCGCGAGCCGTAGAACGGGTTCGCAGTGTAGATCTCGTCGATGCGATGCTTGCCGGATCTCCGCCGCAGAGGGCGTCACCGGGCGGTCGTAGAGGCTCGAGCGGCTCACGCTCAGCAGCTCGGCCTGGACGCTCAAGTTTCAATACCCTCCCACGGGTCGTAGTCACTGAATCCCAGGATGACCTCGGTCTCATCGCCTTGCAGCATCCAACGGACTTCAAAGAGCAGTTCCTGGACACCCTGCGTATTTGCAGCCGGGCGTGACGGAGCTGGCGCTGCACGCGGCGCTACCAACAGCGGAGGCCAGGGCCATCATGGAAGACTGGACAGCGCGCACGGAAGCCTGTCGCTTGATGACGGACGATGCCGATGTGCGCTGGACGCTGGACGAGCTCGGCATTATCCGCGTAGACTGGCGCATGCTGCGGGATGTGCTGCGCCAAGGCGCCTGATGCCTGAACCGAGGCTCAGCCGATCCAGGTGCGGCGTGCTCGCGGAGGAGTGAGCGGAGCCGGTAGCAATTCCGGCTGGCCGAGCCAGAGGGACGGGAGTGCCAGATGGAGGGGCAGAGGCGCCTGCGCGTGGGGCAAGAGGCCGGGGCCGACCTGGTGGGCACGGACCAGCGTGTCCTCCGGGCTGCCGTGGACCGCGTGGGCGAGCTGGGTGGCGGTGTGGTCGAGGTAGGTCCCGGTGTTTACACCATGCATGATGCGCTCCAGCTGCGGAGCGGGGTCAGTGTGCTTGGCGCCGGCGCCGCGACGATCCTGCGTAAAGCGCCGGGGGTGCAGAGTCCCCTCCTGACCGACGCCGACTACGGCGAGGAAGCGATCAGTCTGCTCGACGGGACCGGCTTCGACCCGGGCTGCGGCGTGGCCATCTGGGACGCCGCCGCGGACGGGTTCGGCCACACTGTTGCCCACATCCTGGAGCAGCTGCCGATGACCGCGCCCGATGCGCACGAGCTTCGCGACGGACACGGCTCAGGCGGCTGGGATGCGCTGACGAGCCTGAGGGCGCCGGTCGGCCGGGCGCGTAGCGTGCGGGTCAGCGTGCCGATGCAGAACGACTATGAGATCAAGCGCGGCGCCCAGGCGGCGACGCTGTATCCGATCGTGAGCGGCGATGGCGTGGCGAACGCGCGGCTCGCCGCCCTCGCGGTGGAAGGCCCGGGCGTCGCCGAGCCGGTCCTGAACGGCTGCCGGGGTGGCGGGATCTACCTCTATCGCTGCCAGCAGGTGGCGATCGAGGACTGCACCGTTCAGGGCTATCACGGCGACGGCATCAGCTTCCAGCTCTCCCATGACGTCCGCGTCGAGCGCTGCCTGTGTCGTGGCAACGCCGGGTTGGGTATCCATCCCGGCAGCGGAAGTCAGCGGCCGGTCGTCCTGGACTGCCAGTGTGTCGGCAATGGTCAGATCGGCCTCTACCTCTGCTGGCGGGTCAAGGGCGGCCGTTTCGCCCGGCTGCTGCTGCAGGAGAACGGCCGGGACGGGCTTTCCATCGGGCACAAAGACACCGACAATGAGTTCGCGGACCTCATCTGCGAGCGCAACCGGCGCTACGGCATCCACTTTCGTGAGGAGCCGGGGGCGCTGGCGGGGCACCGCAATCGCTTTCTGCGCACGCGGGTCCTCGACAACGGCCGGGGCGGCCTCTGCATCGAGGGGGCGACGAAGGGACTGCGTTTCACAGACCTGGAACTTGTGCAGTCCGGAGCGGGGTCCGAAGGCTCCGCGGCGATCCGTCTCGGTCCAGCGGCTGAGGAGCCGATCCTTGATGGAGTGCGTCTCATCGGATACGCCGGATTGGGCTTGGACCCTTCAGTCCAATAGCGACACCCAGGTGGCCCGATTGTCCAGTCTGACCACTACCGATCATGGCTACCCCTGCCGATCCGCCGCTGCCGCCGTAAAGCAGCACGCGATGGCGTCTCTCCTGGCATCGCCCCGACACCAGGGCGTACGGCCAAGCGTCACTGGCGAGGCGGCGCCCAGCCTCGGTGCATTGGAGCGGCGCCTTGTCTCCCATTCGGGAGGAGACAGTGCGCCCGCTCATTCGTCAGCACCCTCCCGACGATTGGCGCCCAGCATATGGACCTCGTCAGAGACGCGCTCCAGGTGGGCGGCCATCGCGGCGGCGGCGCCATCGGCGTCACGGGCATGCAAGGCCTGGACGATGCGCTCGTGTTCGTCCACGGCCTGCTCCGCCGTCTCAGGGATGCGCAAGGTCTTCCGCATGCGGCCGTGCAACGGTCGGAGAATGGGCTCCAGCAGCATCACCAGGGAGGGGTTGCGGGTCGCTCGTGCCAAGGTCAGATGGAAGCGCTGGTCCGTGGCGATGAAGTCGCCTGGCAAGTGTGTCGACTGGTCCCGCATCATACGGACGAGCTCGGCCAGGGCATCGAGGTCCGCGAGGGTCGCACGGGTGGCCGCTCGGCGAGCGATGCCGACTTCCAGGACCTGGCGGACCTCCAGCAAGTGGAGGAGGCCGTCACGGTCGCTGCGGATGAAGAGTTGCAAGGCGGAGGAGACGTTCCAAGCCTCGCGCGGATTCACATAGGAGCCCACCCCATGCCGAATGCGGACCAGCCGGTAGGTGGCCAGGCTGCGGATGGCCTCGCGGATGACCGTCCGGCTGACGCCGAATCGGGTGGCCAGCTCTCCCTCGGCGGGCAGCAAGCCGCCGGGCGGCAGCGTTTCATCAAGGACCCATTCCGTCAACCGCTCGGCCACTTCGTCGGCCAGGTGCCGACGTTCGGCCACCGGCTCAATGGGTAACGACAATATAACTGCCAAGATGAGGCTCCAGTATTTTCCAAGTTGTATGACGTCTATTGACAAACTCTGTGGTCTACCATACCATACGATATCGTCGCATGCGCGTGCGGCACAAGCGCCGGGTTCTCTTCAGCAAAGGGGGAGTCCATGCACGTCGTTCGGTTGTCTCGACGCACCTGTCTTTCGCTTGTCGTGAGTGGTTCCGTCGGTCTCCTGGCGGCCTGCGGTGGGTCGGCCGCGGTGACGACGTCCGTGTCGACGGCGGCTCCGTCCGGCGCCGCGCCGACGACGGCGACGAGCGCCGCATCCAGCGCGGCGCCGGCATCCAGCGCCGCCATCACGAGCGCCGGCACCCAGAGCGCGGCGTCGACCGCCGCCACGGTGGCCACATCGAGCAGCGCGGCCAGCACGGCGGCGGCTAGCGCCGCTGCCCCCACCGCCAAGGGACTCACGCTCGATTTCTGGAACCAGGCCCAACCCAACGACCAGCCGGAGTTCTCCATCATGCAGGACCTGGTGGCCAAGTTCAACCAGCAGGAACCGGACTTCAAGGTGAAGAACAGCCCGACCGATTCGGGCAGCAACTACGAGAAGTACACCGTCGCCATCGCGGGCGGGGCGCCTCCGGACCTCATCTTGACCTACGACTGGGCGCCGGTGCCGGGCTGGGCCTACCAGGGCGCTCTCTTGTCCCTCGATCCCTACATGGCCCAGATGAAGATCAACAAGGACGACTACTTCCCCATCGTCTGGTCCATGCTCAACCTCCACGGTCACTTCTGGGGCTTCTTGCAGGAGTTCGATTCCAATACGCTCGCCATAAACCGGAGCCTGTTTCAGAAGTATGGCCTGGATCCCACGAAACCGCCGAAGACCATTGCGGAGTTGGATGATCTCAACGCCAAGCTCACGCAGTTCGATAGCAGCGGCGCGATCACCCAGTTGGGCATGGTCCCCTATGGCCCCCAGGGCGGCTATAACACCCCCTGGCTGGCCGTCTTCGGCGGCATGTTCTACGACACGCTCCAGGGCAAGTTCACCATCTACCGGCCGGAGAACATCGCCGCCCTGGACTACCTGGCCGGCTGGCGGAAGAAGGTGGGGCTAGCCGCCCTCAACGACTTCAGCAAGAAGAACAAGTCCAGCACCAACTCCTATGCGAACACCTTCACCCTGGAGAAACAGGCGATGATGGTGATGCAAGCGTGGCAACCGATCCCATACCAGAAGCAGTTCCCCCACCTAGACTGGGCCAACGCCTTGCTTCCGGTCCAGCCCCCAGTCTCCTATGGGACGAGCACCGCTGATGCTGCGAATGTCTTCGTCGTCCCCAAAGGGGTGGCCCACCCTGAGCTGAGCGTCACCCTGGCCAAATGGATGGGCGGTCCCGAGGCGACCATGGAGTGGTGCGTCCAGACCGGCGGCATTCCGCCGATCAAAGCGGTCGCGCTGGGCCAGGACTTTGCCAAGCAGGCGCCCTTCATGAAGGGCTGGCTGGACACGATCGCGCTCAGTAAGGACCAGAACCACCTGGTCGGTGCCATCACCAATCCGGCCTACCAGGAGTTCAACAAACTGCAGGGTCCCATCTGGGACGACATTCTCAACGGCAAGATCAGCGCCGACGCCGGGCTGAAGCAGTTGGAGCAGTTGATGCAGCCGGTGCTGGCGAAGTATCAGGGCTGGTGACGGGCTCGCCGCGCGGGCGACCGGGATCGAGGAAGGTAGGGACGTTATGGGCGGGTCGTCCTGCTGGGCAGTCCACGCGGGCGCATCGAGATCGATCCCTATACGCATATCCATTCGCCAGGAGTGACGATTATCGGTGCGCACGCGGCGACCACGCCGAGCGTCGAGACGGTAGCGAGCCGCTGGACGGCCCGGGCGAATTTCGCGCTCGCCCTGGACCTCCTGGCGCATAGGAAGCTGGTGGTCGGCCCGCTGATCAGCCATCGCCTGCCGGCGGCCGGCGCGGTCGGCGTGTACGAGGCCATCGTCGCCCACCCCGACCAGTACCTGGGCGTTCTCCTCGACTGGCGCGCGGAGGAAACGGGGGCAGCGCGGTGAAGGTGTTCATGCACTGGGATATGGAGGGCGTGAGTGGCCTGTTCGAGCGCGAGCAGGTCTGGTTCTGGGAGCGGGGAACCCGGCAGAGCAAGGGCCGGGAGGGGCGAGAGCTCCTGATGGCAGACATCAACTCGGCATCCGCGGCGGCGCTTGCCGCGGGAGTGGACGAGCTGATCGTCAGCGATACCCACCACGGCGGCGGCAACATCGAGCCGGAGCGGATGCTGCAGGATCCCCGCATCACCTATCTCTGGCGACCCAGGGGCTACCAGGATGTGGGGTACCGCTGGCTGCCCGGCCTCGACCACACCGTCGACGTGCTGCTGCTGCCGGGCCATCACGCCAAGGCTTTCACCGACGGCGCCTTCCTTCCCCACGGCTGGTCGCTCGACTGGGCCGACTTCCGGATCAACGGCCGGAGCGTCGGCGAGCTGGGCATGGAGTCGTGCTACGCCGGTCACTGGGACGTGCCGCTCGTCATGGTGCAGGGCGATGAGGCCGCCTGCGCCGAGGCCGAGGAACAGTTCCCCGGCGTGGTCACCGCCTGCGTCAAACGCGCGCTGAGCCGCGACTTCTGCACCGGACTGGATCCCGAGTCGGCTCGCCGGCTCACCGCAGACAAGATCAAGGAGGCGATCGAGAAGGCACGGACCGCCAAGCCGCCTCCCTACCAGCCGGCGCTGCCGATGACGGTCACCATCCGCATGGCGATCGCCGAAGAGGCGGACCGGGCCGTGCAGCGGCCGGGGGTGCAGCGGCTGGACGAGTACACCGTGGCGTGCCAGGTCGAGCGGCATGCCGATGTGGTCAAGTGGATCAACGGCACCGGCCTCGACATGCCGGCGCCAAGTAGGTGATCTGGTCGTGGAACAGCATCTTCATTCCGCACGTCGCGCAGCAACTGCCGCAGATCGACGTGCACATCACGCCCACCAAGCCGAACTACACCGACTCATCCAGCAGCGGGCGCAGCGCGTTCTTCAGCTCCACCAGTTGCGCCAGCAGGTCGGCGGCGTGCTCGGGGTAGACCGCCTTGAAGTGCGGCGTATAGCCGGGTTTCAATACCCTCCGACGGGTCGTAGTGACTGAATCTCAGCTCAGCGGAGATGGCGGTGTTCAGTGCTTTTAGGAGTTTCAATACCCTCCGACGGGTCGTAGTGCCTGAAACCCCCTGTGCGAGACGGCAGCGCAGTACATGCCGACGATCGCTTACGGGTTCTTGAGGAATCGCAAATAGAAGGCTGTAAACACCAAGACAATGCCGATGTTCACTATCAGCCGTTCCCAGAATCGGTTCTTAAAGAACAGTAAATCCACACCAACGACAACGGCGATCAACACCACAATGTAAAGCACGACAGACATGTTCCTTTTCATTTCAATCTCCCGTTCAAATATATCGACAGGTTTCAATACCCTCCCACGGGTCGAAGTGCCTGAATCGCCGCGAGCTAGACGCCGCCGCCGCGTCCTGGGTGGTTTCAATACCCTCCCACGGGTCGAAGTGCCTGAATCCGTGAAGGAGCGCGGCAAGCTCTCCCAGATCGCCAAGTTTCAATACCCTCCCACGGGTCGAAGTGCCTGAATCAGCCATTCGGTGGCCACTTGCATATAAGAGCTTGCCGAGTTTCAATACCCTCCCACGGGTCGAAGTGCCTGAATCCCAACCGGAGCGTGTCGTCGGACTGGATGGCAAATCAGTTTCAATACCCTCCCACGGGTCGAAGTGCCTGAATCGCGGATAACGTGACCTGGGAAGATTGCCGGTTCCAGTTTCAATACCCTCCCACGGGTCGAAGTGCCTGAATCACAGGTGCGCCAGCAAGCGCGCTTGGAAGTGCGGGACGCGTTTCAATACCCTCCCACGGGTCGAAGTGCCTGAATCGCACCCTGTTCAAGGCGCGTGACCCTAAGACCGTCACCTGGTTTCAATACCCTCCCACGGGTCGAAGTGCCTGAATCTCCGATAGACAGCGTTGGCCTGCTGCTGGAGCAGCGTTTCAATACCCTCCCACGGGTCGAAGTGCCTGAATCCGCAGGTCTGTCTTGTCGCCGCCGTCCACGGATGACGCCCCGGGCCCACAGTCACGTCGTCTGAGGGCATTGTAGCGTATTGTCTGCTCGGTTGACAAGGCCGCCGGGACCCCGCGACGCGCATCTTTTCGCAAATGCGTTTTCTGCGCCGAGTGGCCGCGCATTTGCGAAGGCTGCGGACGGCTGCTGCCAGAGGGCCGGCACACCCAACCCACCCGTCGGGGAGGCAAGGAGCGCCCGCGGATGGAGCATTTGCGAAAGGGCACCCTGGGATACGTATCCGTGATGCTGTGGGAGGCGTTTTCGCACGCCTTTACTACTGACGCAGGCTGATTTCTAGAGCGTTGAGGTGTCACCTCGCCGCGACAGCTAACCAGACGTGAATCAAGGCGCCGTGTCGACACCGAGCGTTTCGGCGAGCGCCTGCACTCCGTGTACTAGGAGGGCCTGCATCCCTACCTTGCGGGCGCCCAAGGCGAGTGACGCCTCGGCGGTCACGTAGGTCACTTGCATCGCCGAGAGTCCGAGTGTCGCTGCGCCGAAGACGTATTCCGCGGCGTCCGGTAGTTGCCGTCCGCGTTCGGCCGAGAATAAGCAGCAGGTAAGCGGCTGCAGCAGGCCATGCCTATCGAGGGCCTCGCGCGTCGAGGGGAGGGCGTTGCTGAGCACGCCCACCGGACCACGCTGCGCCACGGCGATGAGCGACTGTTCTGCCCCCGGCGCCGGCGTCAGCCAACGGTCGGCCCTTACCTTGGCGGCGACCTCCTCGACTATCACCTCCTCTGGGTCGATGCCGAGCTCTTGCAAGGCAAGTCCGACGTAGCACACCCAGTCCTCCCACTCCCTCAGCGCCGTGCCCGGCCTTCGCCGGCTGGGATTTCCCCACCAACGGTCGGCGACGACGAGCGCCGCGGCAAGGCGGGCGGATGGGAAGGTCAGACCGCGTGTAGCCGCTGCATAAGCGAAACGCTCCAACGGAGTGGGCGTGAGGCGCAGCAGTACGCCGGGCACGTCGAGGAGAAAGCCTTCAGCCGTACGGCGATCAGCTCCCATGGCTCTGACGGTGTCACCTTCTCAATCGACCGTGGCGACGCCCATGTCCGTTTGTCTCGCCCTTTTCGCTGGTCGACCGTCGCGGTATGCTGGCGGCCAAAGGGGAGTCGCGATGGACGCTGCCGCCGCTGCCGTAAGCCTACCAACCATGGTCGACCGCCCGCAAGCACTCACTGCGCGCCAGAGTCAGATCCTCACCGTTATCGCGCGCGCCGTCGATCGCACCGGACGGGAGCCGACGCTCCGCGAGATCGGCGCCGAGCTTGGCGGCATCGCCGATCCCACGGTGTTCAAGCATCTCGCGGCGCTGGAACGGAAGGGCTATCTGCGCCACCAGGCGAATCAGCGACCTTCCGTCAAGCTGCTGAAGTCCCCAGCCGAGCATTTGGCAAGGGAGTCCGCCCTGGCGTTGCCGGTGATCGGCGCACTGAGCGCAGCGGAGCCGATCGCGGCCGCTGATAGCCCGTATGAACAGGTACTCGTCAATGCGGACCTCGCAGGCTGGTCAGCCGCCAACGTGCTACTGCGCGTTCGCGGCTACGGACTGGCATCCGAGGGACTGCTCGAGGGTGATCTACTGGTCCTGCGGCCGAGCGCACTGGCCGAGGCGGGTCAGACGGTGGTGGCTCTGCTCGACGGCGCATTTGCAACAGTACGTCGGTATGCGCCTGCCGACGACCACGTCCGGCTGCTGTCGGCCCAACCAGGTGGTGAGCCGATCGTGGTCCGGCACCTGTCAATCTATGGCGTTGTCCTCACGGTGATCCGCCGCCTCAGTCGCCAGTGAACCAGTGGGCAGGGGGACCGGGGAGCAGGGGCGCAAAGGGACCACCCGCGGTAGGACCCGGGGAGCACACACGAGCGTCGATTCCTTGTCGCACTAGTACCGTCAACCCAGTATAGTTTGCGTCCCGGCCAAGCGTACCGTTTAATGGACGCGACTTGTCCCGCGGAGGTTGTGCGAACGGTCGAGAGGGGCGCCCGATGTCCATCGGCATTGGCTTGTTTGGCTATGGATTCATCGCCGGCGCGCACATGGAAGGGCTGCGCCGGATCCCGGAGTTCGCCGTGCGGGCCGTCTGCGGCCCCCACTTGGAACGGGCACGGGCTTTCGCAACGCGCTTCGACATCCCCGTGGTGACTACGGATGCCGACGAGCTGCTCCGACTCCCGAACGTGGATGCCGTCATCATAGACACGCCGGACGACGTCCACGCGCCGCTCACGCTGGCCGCCGCTCGCTATGGCAAGCACATCTTTTGCGAGAAGCCGCTCGCGACGAGCCTGGCCGATGCCCAATCCATGGTCGAGGCCGTCCAGAAGGCCAGCGTGCGCAGCGTCATGGGCTTCAGCAATCGTTGGAATCCGGTCTTCCTGAGGGTGCGCGAGCTCGTTGACAGCGGCGCCCTCGGTACCGTCTACCACGTACACTCGCAGAACTTTAACGCTGGCCTGCTCGGCTCGCGTCCGCGCTTCAGCTGGCGGACCGATCAGCAGCGAACCGGCGTCGGCATCTTGGGCGACCTGGGAGCGCACGCCATCGACCTTATCCACTTTCTGCTAGGTCCGATCGACGAGGTCTGCGCCAGCCTGCGCACCTGCGTGCCCACGCTCTATGACCGGCAGACCGGCGAGGCCCATCCGGCCACGCTGGACGACGACGTCAATCTCCTGCTGCGCCTGCGCAGTGGCGTCGAGGGGACCATGGCCCTCAGCCGCCTTGGCGCCGCCTACTCCGACTATCCTATTGGCCATCGACAGCTCCTGATCGACGGCAGCGCCGCCGGCCTTGCCTACGCGAATGGCGAGGGGCGGCTGTACCGCCCCGATCATTCCTTCGACGTGCTGCCCGGGGACGAGCCACCAGCAGGGATGGATCACGCGGAGTTTCTGGCCCGCGGCGCCGAGCGCATCATGCGCACGTTCTTGGAGGCGATCCAGACCGGCCGCGAGCTCTCGCCGACGGTCGAGGACGGCCTCCGCTGCCAGGCGGTTATCCACGCCGCGACCGTGTCATCGCGGACGCGAACGTGGACCAAAGTGTAAGGGCGCGGGCCAACGCAGGGCCAGGGGCTTTCGTCAACGGAGCGCGGGCGTCCCGCCCGCCCCGGTGTGCGCACCTGCCACGGCGGCGTGTTCCTCATAGGCCGATGGCGAGCGAGATTGTGTGGCCGGGGCGGGCGGGACGCCCGCGCTCCGGTCCACCAGCGGCGGCGCCCTTCGCTATCTGAAGGGAGCGACGATAGCGCACCGCGGCCTGGAGCACCGCTTGGGTGAAGCAAAGTTGACCGATTCGGTTATGCAAGTACACTTTGCCTTTGGCCGCGTGTTAGACTATTGTGGCAAGGCTCGGGTGCGGAGACGTGTGTCTGTCTTCTGGGCAGGCGCTTTTTGAAGGAGGATTGGTCTTGGCTGGATACGCTCATCCGGAAATGCTGGTGAGCACGGATTGGGTCGCGCAACACTTGAACGACCCCAGCGTGCGGCTGGTCGAGTCCGACGAGGACGTTTTGCTGTACGAGGTCGGACACGTTCCTGGCGCCGTGAAGGTCGACTGGCACACGGATTTGCAGCATCCCGTGCGGCGCGACTTCGTCGACAAGGCCGGCTTCGAGAAGCTGTGCGCTGAGCGCGGCATCGGCAACGACACTACGGTCGTATTCTACGGCGACCGGAACAACTGGTACGCGACCTACAGCCTCTGGCTCTTCCGCTATTACGGTCACGACGAGAGCAAGCTCAAAGTAATGGATGGCGGTCGCCAGAAGTGGGAAGCGGAGGGGCGCCAGTACACTAAGGACGCGCCCTCCAACGCCGCTGCAACGTATCACGCTAAGGACCCTGATCCCAGCGTGCGCGCCTTCCGCGACGAGGTGCTCGCTGCCGTCAACAGCGGGGGCAAGAACATCATCGACGTGCGCTCCCCCGCCGAGTACACCGGTGAGATGCTCCACATGGCCAACTACCCGCAGGAAGGAGCCCAGCGCGGCGGCCACGTTCCCACCGCCAAGAGCATTCCCTGGTCGCAAGCGGCCAACGCCGATGGTACCTTCAAGTCGGCGGACGAGTTGAAGGCCCTCTATGAGGGCAAGGGCATCCGGCCGGGCGGATCTACCATTGCCTACTGCCGTATCGGCGAGCGTTCATCGCACACCTGGTTCGTGCTGCACTATCTGTTGGGCTACCCGGACGTCAAGAACTACGACGGGTCCTGGACCGAGTGGGGCTCCCTCGTCAATGCGCCAATCGAAAAGTAGGTTAGCTGATAGCTGACGGCTGATAGCTGACAGCTCGTTCTTGGAGTCTCATCTGTGTCAATTGATCGCGAAGCATACGTCGAGGACATCCTCGATCACTATCAGAGCCCCCGCCACAAAGGCAAGCTCGATCCGGCCGACGCCAAAGCAGAGGGCGGCAACCCCGGTTGCGGTGACATCGTCACCATGTATCTGCGCGTGGACGACGGCGGCCACGTCACGGACGTTAGCTTTGAGGGTACGGGCTGCACCATCAGCCAGGCCGGGGCCTCGATGCTCACCGACATGGCGATCGGCAAGTCCCTCAATGAAGTCCAGGACATGGACTTCGAGTCGTTCATCGACCACATGGGCCGCGAGGTGGTGATCACTCGCGCCCGCTGCGCCACGCTCGGACTAGGCACCCTCAAGGCCGCGGCCGACCTCGTGATGAAACAGCGGCGAGCCGCCGGGTGACGAGCCGGGGAGCCGGGGGGCAGAGGAGCCGGGG
>Ga0207416_1003334_pt1 | contig 15572 bp, 12 predicted proteins | sample PaiPotPPM11metaG_FD_184107 | JGI IMG/M metagenome (GOLD analysis project Ga0207416, IMG submission 184107) | Iron sulfur acid spring bacterial and archeal communities from Banff, Canada, to study Microbial Dark Matter (Phase II) - Paint Pots PPM... ...
GGGCGGAGGTGGCTCCGGGCGCGGTGCACGTTCCGGGGTGGCTGGACGGCGAGGAGCGGCGGGGGCTGGTGGCCGCGTGCCGGGAGTGGGCGCGGCCGCCTGCGGGAATGCGCGCCACCCGGCTGTCGAGCGGCGGGGTGATGTCCGTGCGGACCGTGTGCCTGGGCTGGCACTGGATGCCCTACCGCTACTCGCGCACGGCCGAGGACGGGGACGGGGCACCCGTCAAGCCGTTCCCGGATTGGCTGGCCGACCTTGGCCGCCGCGCCGTGGCCGCCGCGTGCGGCGATCCGGCCGCGGGGGCCGCCTACCGGCCGGACACGGCGCTGGTCAATTACTACGACGGCGAGGCCCGGATGGGTATGCACGCCGACCGCGAGGAACGCAGCCCGGCCCCGGTGGTGTCGCTGAGCCTGGGCGCCACGTGCGTGTTCCGGTTCGGGAACGCCCAGAGCCGCGGCCGGCCCTGGACGGACGTCGAGCTGGACTCCGGGGACCTGTTCGTGTTCGGCGGCCCGTCGCGGCTGGCGTACCACGGAGTACCCAGAACGCTCCCGGGGACCGGCGATCCCGGCATCGGCCTGGCCGACGGCCGGCTCAACATCACGCTGCGCGAGTCCGGGCTGGGCTGAGTCACCCCCGGGCCGGTGCCATGCTGGGCGCATGCCCGAGGGAGACGTGGTCTGGCGCACCGCGCGCCAGCTCGACGGCGCGCTGTCCGGGCTCGTGCTCACGCGCAGCGACTTCCGGGTACCGCGGTTCGCCACGACGAACCTGACCGGGCGCACGGTGACGGAGACCGTGTCGCGGGGCAAGCACCTGCTCACCCGGGTCGAGGGCGGCGTGACGGTGCACACCCACCTGCGCATGGACGGGTCCTGGCGGATCCGGCCGGCCGGCGGGTTCCCGCCTCGCGATCACCGGATCCGGCTCGTGCTCGGCAACGACCGCCGCCAGGCGCTCGGCTACCTGCTGGGCGTGGTCGAGGTCCTGGCCACTGGCGACGAGTCACGCGCCGTCGGGCACCTCGGGCCCGACCTGCTCGGGCCGGACTGGGACGCGGCCGAGGCGGTGCGCCGGCTGCGGGCCGGTCCGGACCGGCCGGTGGGCGAGGCGCTGCTGGACCAGCGGAACCTGGCCGGGATCGGCAACCTGTACAAGTCCGAGGTGCTGTTCCTGCGCGGGGTCGACCCCTGGCGGCCGGCGGGCAGCGTGGGCGACCTGGCGGCGCTGGTCGAGCTGGCCCGCAAGCTGCTCGAGGCGAACAAGGCGCGAGTAGGCCAGGTCACCACCGGGAACCCGGCCCGCGGGCAGGAGACGTGGGTCTACGGCCGTCCCGGCCGGCCTTGCCGCCGCTGCGGCGCCGAGATCGCCGCGGCGCGGACGGCCGGGACACGGACCGGCCCGGAGGACCGTGTCACGTTCTGGTGCCCGCACTGCCAGCGGTTATCCGTCCCAGGGCCGGATCGCCCGGCCGCCCCACTCCTCGGGCGCCACGTCCCGGACGGTCTGGGTGAACTCCCACCGGTGGCCGGCCAGGTCTTCGACCGTGCATTGCCGCTCGCCGTACTGGTATTCGGCCGGCGCCTCATGCACCCGCGCTCCGTGCGCGCGGGCCCGCTCGAACTGGGCGTCGACGTCGGCGACCCGCACTTTGATGACGTGAGTCCGCACGCCGGGTTGCGGCGGCTGCCGCTCGCCGCTGACGTCAGCGACGATCATGGCGCCGTCGGCGCCGATGCTCAGCTGCGCCCGGTGGTCCTCGCCGATCCGCACCCGCTCGGCGAAGCCGAACGCCGCGGTGAGCCAGTCCACGGCCGAGCGGACATCCGGGTAGACCAGCACCGGGATCACGGTGGCGGCCGGGATGGAACGATTCCTCGCCCGCCGCGAGCACCCCGCGTTCAACGACACCAGCCTGGCGGCCGGGCCCCGCGCCTCTTCAACCATGAACCGGCTCCTCCTCCGTTGCCCGCTCCGTCTCGGCCAGGCCGGGCTGCTGATAGATGCCGAGCACGTTGCCGGCCGGGTCGGCGAACCAGGCGAACACCTCGCCCGCGCCGGGGTCGATCGGCCGGACGATCTCGCCCCCGGCCGCGGTCACCGCGTCGACCGCCGCCCGCGCGTCGGCGACCATCACGTAGATCAGCAGTCCCGGGCTGGCCGCGGGCGGGCGGCCGGTCACGAACGTGCCGCTCACCGCGCCGACCGTGTCGTCAAACGCCAGGGCGCCGTCACCGCGGCGGCGCATGCCCCAGCCGAACACGCGCTCGTAGAACTCCGCGGAACGGGTGACGTCGGCGGCGGGGATCTCCACGTAGCACAGCTTCCCGGTGCGGTAGGCCGGTCCGTCGGCTGCCGTCATGCGGCATCCCTCCTTGCTCGCCAGGTTGGCTAGGGCCATAGCATAGCCAATATGAGGAGCGCGCCGGGAGCAGCCCAGGAAGACCGGCCGGCGCAGCTCGGCCCCGGGCGGCGCGCACGGGCCTATCACTCGCCGCGGCGGCGGGAGGGGGCGCGGCGCACGCGGGCCCGGATCGTGGCCGCCGCGACGGCCGAGTTCACGGCGTCCGGCTACGCGGCGACCACCATGCGCGCGATCGCGACGGCCGCCGGGGTCTCCGTGCCGACCGTCGAACTGGCCTTCGGCACCAAGGCGCAGGTGCTCAAGGTGGCCATCGACGTGGCCATCGCGGGCGACGACGAGCCGGTCCCGGTGCTGGAGCGGGACTGGGCGGCCGACGCCCGGGCGGCCGGACCGGTCGGCGATTTCCTGGCCATCGTCGAACGCGTGCTGGTCGAGGCGGCCCGCCGCTCGGCCGGACTGGTGGTGGCCGCGTTCGAGGCCGCCGCGGCCGATCCGGCCCTGCGCCCGCTGGCCCGGCAACTCCGCGCGCAGCGGGCCGCCACGGCGGGCTGGATCGCCGACGGAGTCATCGCCCGCTCCGCGCTGCGGCCGGAGATCAACCGGGCCCACGCGGTCGACGTGGTCTGGCTGCTGATGGACCCCGTCGTGTTCGGCCGGCTCACCGACGACCGGGGCTGGAGCCCCGAGCGGTACGGGCGCTGGTTCACCGACAGCCTCCAGCGGCTCCTGCTCGCGGACCCGTCCTGACGAACGAATCCGGCCCCGGTCACCGCCGCGCGGTGGCCGGGGCCGGAGAAGCGTCCCCGCTAGGCGTCGCGCTTGCGGAACAGCAGCAGCCCGGCGACCAGCGCGATCGCGGCGTAGCCGCAGAACACCGCGAACCCGGCCCACGGGCTGAACATCGCCGTCCCCGACTGGTTCTCCCAGATCGCGCCGCCCGCGTTGAACGGGATCCACTTGTCGATGTGCACGGCCCAGTTGTAGGGCAGGAACCCGCTGAGGATGAACAGCACGAACAGCAGCCCGATCGAAGCGGTGATGGCCCCGGCGGTGTGCCGCAGTATGGCGCCCAGGCCGAACGAGAGCAGGCCGCAGACGGCGAGGAACAAGCCGCCGCCGATCACCGCGCGCAGCACCCCGGGCTGGCCGATGCTGGAGTTGATGTGCTGGGTGGACAGGATGGCCTGCCCGACGAAGTAGCTGACGAACGACGTGATCAGCCCGACGACCAGCGCGATCGTGCCGAACACCACGGCCTTGGCCGCGAGCGACACGCCGCGCCGCGGCATCACCGTCAGCGACGTCCTCATCATGCCGGTCGAGTACTCGGACGTTATGGTGAGCGCCCCCAGCACGGCGATGACCAGCTGGCCCAGGATCAGCCCGAACAGGCTCTGCGCCGTCGCCTGCGAGATGTCTTGAGCCCTCGCGTGCGCCTGGGCGAACGGCGGCATCTGGCTGAAGTTCTGCGCCTTCCCGAAGGCGAACAGCGCGCCGATCCCGATCGTGACCACGACGAGCGCGATCAGCGACCAGTAGGTGGAACGGACAGAACGGATCTTCGTCAGCTCGCTGCGGACCGCGCCGCCGAATCCGGCCCGCCCGCGCGCGGCGGGGAGGGTGGAGTGCGAGGTCTGGCGGACTGGCAGAGCCGTCGTGGTCATCTCAGGCCACCTTTCCCGCGATGGCGGGCTCGCGGTCCCGCTCGGTCGGCACGCCGGCGTGGAATTGCACGCTCGACGCGGTGAGTTCCATGAACGCCTGCTCCAGCGACGCCTGCGCCGGGGCCAGCTCGTGCAGCCGCACGGCGTTCTCGAACGCCAGGTCGCCGACCTGGGTGACGTCCAGGCCCTGCACGACCATCAGCCCGTCGCCGTCCTCGTGGACGCTGCCCCCGGCCGCGGCGACGACCCGGGCCAGCTCGCCCGGCTGCGGGGTGCGCACCCGGACCGACTGCCGCGAGTTGGCCGCGATGAACTCGGCCACGGTGCAGTCGGAGATGATCCGGCCGCGCCCGATGACCAGGAGGTGGTCGGCGGTGTGTTCCATCTCCGACATCAGGTGGCTGGACACGAAGATCGTGCGGCCCTCGGCGGCCAGCGCCTTCATCAGATTGCGGATCCACAAGATGCCCTCAGGATCCAGCCCGTTCACCGGCTCGTCGAACATCAAGATCGCCGGATCACCCAGCAACGCCGCGGCGATCCCCAGACGCTGCCCCATGCCCAGCGAAAACCCCTTGGACCGCTTGCCCGCGACCTCGGTCAGCCCGACCATCGCCAGCACCTCATCCACCCGCCGCCGCGGCAGGTTATTGGTCTCGGCCAGGCACAGCAGATGGTTGTACGCGCTGCGCCCGCCGTGCACCGCCTTCGCGTCCAGCAGCGCACCGACCTCCCGCATCGGGTGGGCCAGTTCCGCGAACGGCTTGCCGTTGACGGTCACCGTGCCGCTGGTGGGGTGGTCCAGGCCGAGGATCAGCCGCATGCTGGTGGTCTTGCCCGCCCCGTTGGGCCCGAGGAAGCCGGTGATCTTCCCCGGCTCGACGCTGAACGTCAGATCGTCCACGGCCAGGGTGTCGCCGTATCGTTTGGTGAGGCCCCGTGCTTCGATCATGGCTGCGCCTCGATCATGGCTGTTCCTTTCTCGCGGCCGCGGCCGTGTGCCGGGCCAGATTCCCTGCTGCCGGCCATGGCCGGGTGCCCCGCCAGCGCCATAAGTCTCGCCGCGGGCCCGCCGATCGCGCGTCGGCCCGAGTGCTGATCCTGATGCGACCGCAGGGTGATATCCGGGGCCGCGCCGGTAGTCCTTAAGAGCCCTGGTCAGGCGCTGAACGGCGGATGCTCTGGTCCGACCGGAGAACGACGCCCGGTGTCCGGGGCTAAGCCGGGAACGAGAGTTCGGCCACCGCCGACCGCACGCTGTCGGCCGTGACCGGGCCCGCCGACCAGGCGGCGGCGCACAGGACCCGCAGGCCGTCGATCGGCCGGCCGTCCCCGGTGATCTCGAGGCGGGCGCCGTCGGCGCGGGCCGCCGGCACCACCCGCGCGGTCCAGCCGCCGCAGCGGAAGCCGCCTTCGTCGCCGTCCGCCTGGGTCACCGCGGGGTGCGGCTCGAGCAGGCCGGCCAGGTCGTGCGCCAGGTAGGTGGGCCGCTGGTGCCGTGGTGCCAGCACGGCGTCGGCCGGCCGGGTGACGCCGGTGAGGACGAGCATGCTGTCCGCTCCGACCCCCACGGCTCCCTCGATGTCGGTGTCCAGCCGGTCCCCCACGACCAGCGGCCGCCGGGCGCGCGACCGCGCCACCGCCTCCTCGTGCAGCGGCGGCTCCGGCTTGCCCGCCACGACCGGCTGCTGGCCGGTCGCCGTGACGATGACCTGCACCAGCGAGCCGTTGCCGGGCTGCATGCCGCGCGCCGTGGGCAGCGTCGCGTCGATGTTGGAGGCCACGTACCAGGCGCCGGCCTGCACCGCCAGGGCGGCCTCGGCGAGCAGGGAGTAGTCGATGTTCGGCGCGTAGCCCTGCACGACGGCCGCGGGCCGGTCGGCGACCGTCGACACCGGCCGCAGCCCGCGCTCGCGCAGCGCCAGCCGCAGCCCGATACCGCCCACCACCAGCACCGGCGCCCCGGCCGGGAGCCGGTCGGCGATGAGGTGCGCCGCGGCCTGCGCCGAGCTGATCACCTCGGCCGTGGTGGCCTCGACGCCGAGCCCGGTGAGCTGGGCGACGATCGCCGACGGCGAGCGGGAGGAGTTGTTGGTCACGAACGCGGCCCGCATGCCCCGCCGCCTGGCCTCGGCCAGCGCCCGCGACGAGCCGGGCACCGCCGCCCGGCCCAGGTAGACGACCCCGTCCAGGTCGAGCAGGGCCACGTCGTACGCCTCGCAGAGCGGCTGCTCGCTCGCGCGCGGCAGGTCGGCGCCGACCCGCGTGGCCGTGGGCTCAGCCACCGTTCGACTTCCGTTCGGACTCTTCCCGGTTTTGATCTTGATCTTCGGCCCGGGCCGCCAGCGTGGCCCGCACGCCGCGCAGGGCGTCGGTGTAGTGGCGCAGGTCCGGCCGCATCGCGGCGGCCAGGGCCAGGTGCTCGGCGGCGGCCCGGGGGTCCCCGGTCCGGGCCAGCGCCAGGCCCAGGCCGAACTGGGCGTAGTCGTCGCTGGGGCTGGCCTCGACGATGCGGCGGAAGTTGCCGGCCGCGGCCGCGTACCGCCGGGCGTCGAACTGCGCCCGGGCCAGGGCCTCGAGCACGCTGCGGGACTGCGGCTCGGCGGCCGCGGCCCGCTCGAGCAGCTGCGCGGCCGCCGCCGCGCTGCCCCGCCCGAGCAGGTCCATCCCGCGGCGGTAGAGGTCATAGGTATCCGCGGAGCTGGCCGGGCGGTGGGGGTCGGTGTCGGTATCAGGAGTATTTCGGACCGGGTCTTGCTCGCGGCGGGAATCCTGGCCGCCGGCTGGTCCTTCTGACATGTGTGCAGATCCTTCCGTCCGGCCACGGGCCAGCAGCAGCAGAGCAGGCCGTCCTGGAGCTGGCGCCGTTTCGCGGGGTCCGTTATGCGCGGAACAGGGTAACCGGGCTCGCCGAGGTCACCTCTCCACCGTACGACGTCATCGCGCACGACCGAGCGGACCAGCTCATGGCGGCCGACCCGCACAACGTCGTCCGGCTCATCCTGCCGCGGCCGGTCCCCGGGGAGGCGGGCGACGTCTACGACGACGCGGCCCGGGCCCTGCGCCAGTGGCAGGACGAGCGGATTCTCGTCCCGGAACGCGAGCCGTCCCTGTACGTCTACGAGCAGGCGGCCAGGGACCACCGGCCCGGGGCGCAGGTGGTGCAGCGCGGCCTGATCGGCGCGGTGCGGCTCAGCCCGCTCGACGCGGGCGTCATCCGCCCGCATGAGAACGTCGCCCCCGGCCCCGTGGCCGGGCGGCTGGCGCTGATGGAGGCGACCCAGGCCAACCTGGAGCCGATCTTCCTGGTCTACGAGGGCAGCGAGCGCGGGGCGGCGGCGCGGATCATCGAGGAGGCGGCGCTCGCGCGCGAGCCGCTGGTCGACACCGTGACCGGCGACGCGGTGCGCCACCGGCTGTGGGCGCTCACCGATCCCGCCGAGCTGGCCGCGATCGCCGCCGACCTCGGGCCGCGCAGCGCTCTGATCGCCGACGGGCACCACCGGTACGCCGCGTACCTGAAGCTGCAGGCCCGGCGGCGCGGCGCGGGCGGCGGGCCGGGTCCGTGGGACTACGGGCTGGCGCTGCTGGTGGACGCCGCGGCCTATCCCCCCGACATCGCCGCGATCCACCGCGTGCTCCCGGGATTCGCCCCGGCGCGGGCCGCGGAGCTGGCCAAGGGCGCGTTCACGGTCCGCAAGCTGCCCGGCGGAACCCGGGAACTGCCGGCCGCGCTGGACGCCCTGGCGGATGCCCTCAGCCCGGGCGCCGACGGCACGCGAGCGGACACCGCCGGCCAGGACGCGGCGTTTCTCGTCGCGGGCGGCGGTCAGGCGTACCTGCTCACCCATCCGGACCCGCTCCAGATCGAGGCCGCGATGCCGCCGGGGCGTTCTCCGCTCTGGCGGGCGCTGGCCGCCTCGGTGCTGCAGGAGCTGCTGATGGCCCGCGTCTGGGGGATCGGCGACGACGACCCGGATGTCCGGTTCGTGCACCATGACGCCGCCGCGGCGGTGCGCGAGGCCGACGAGACGGCGGGAACCGCGGTCATCTGCCCCTCGATGTCCACGTGGGACGTCTACGCGGTCGCCGCGCGGGGCGAGCGCGTTCCGCGCAAATCGACCTCGTTCGGGCCGAAGCCGCGGACCGGGCTGGTCATGCGGACGTTCGCTCAGGGCTGAACCGGGGGCGGCGGCTAGGCCCCCTGGCGGGCGTAGAGCGTCAGCGGGGCCCAGTTCCCGCTGACCGGCCTGAAGTGGTCCCGGAAGTAGGCGGTGAGCTGGGGCGTCCAGGCGATCCGGTAGGGGTTGTACGGCGTGAGCAGCACGTACCGCGCGGCCCGGAACGCCTGCCGCCACAGCGCGGCCACGGCCGGCACCGATCCGGCCTGCTGGGCGCTGCGGCCCTGGCCGAGCGCGTAACTGGTGCCGGTGCCGTCGACCACGACCGGGCAGCCGGGCGTGGCGGAGTAGTACCGGCCCGCGGAAATCAGCAGCGACACCTGGTCGGTGAGCACGCAGGCCCCGGGCGGGATGACCTGCTCGATGCCCGGCAGCGCGCTGGAGTACGTCGGGGTCAGGCTGTCCTCGGCCCAGGGCGCGGCGGCCGGGAGCACCAGGATGACCAGCCCGGTCGCCGGGATCAGGTACCGCCGCATCCGGCCCTTGAGCGGCCGGGCGTCGATGAGGCGGGCCACGGGCAGGGCCAGGGCTATGGCCAGGAACGGCGCGAGGAACCCTGGATAGTGATAGTAGAAGTCCACCGGGACCAGGAACGCCACGACCACGAGCAGGGCTGTCGCCACGCCGAACCATTCCAGCGGGGGCGGCCGGCGACCGGTCACCCGGGTCGCGGCGATCAGCATTCCGGCCGCGAAGACGACCACCGCGAGGGCCACGGCCAGCAGCACGGCGGTCCCCGGCTGCCAGGCGGTCACCCCGGTCAGGTACTGCAGCCGGAAGTTCAGCGGGGTACGCGCGCCGGTCCGGGCCAGCTGGGCCACGATCACGCTGTCGTAGAAGCGCCCCGGGGCCAGCGCGGCGAACGGCAGCACCGGGACCAGGAAACCGGCCGCCACGCCGGCCAGGAAGCGGGCCGCGCGGCGCGGCCGGGGCAGGCACATGACGAGGACCACGGCGACCGGGATGATCGCCCAGACCTTGATCGCCCCGGCGAAGCCGAGCGCCACCCCGCCCCAGACCAGTCGCCGGCCACTGGCCGTCAGGCGGTCGCCGTCGAACACCGCCACCGCGCCGGCCAGGCAGAACGCCGTCAGCCACGGCTCCAGCAAGACCGTGTGGGCGGCCTGCACGCTGCCCGGGTAGATCGCGATGATCCCGCAGGTCAGCAGCGTGGCCAGGACGCCGCGATGGCGGACGAGCAGCCCGCCGAGCAGCGTGGCGGCCGCCCCGGCCAGCGCGGTCAGGATCCTTCCGGCCGCGATCGCCCCGGCGGTACTGGTCAGGTGGGACAGCAGCGCGGCCGGGGCCATCAGCAGCGTGATCCCCGGCGGCTGCACGATGATGAAGTCCCGGTACGGCAGGACTCCGTGGATCAGCTGGAGGGCGCTGCCGAAGTCCGCGCCGTCGTCGTAGTCCCCCACGCCCAGCAGATGGCCCGTGCGGGCGAGCTCGTAGCCCCGCACGGCGAGTGCGAGGAGCGTGGTCAAGGCGATGACGGTGCCGACCGGGGTGAGCGAGAAGGGCAGCCGCCGGGAGCCCGCCGCGGCGCTGCGCCAGGAGCCGGCGGCCGGCCGCACAGTCGTTCCGCTCACAGGTAGCTACTTCCGGCAGGCTTCGGGTGAGATCCGGCGATGATCCCCGCGGAAGCAGCCGCCCGGGCTCGGGACGGCGTCGGGGCCCTCGCGAATCGCGACCCGATACTACCGGCTCAGGTGCGGGCTAGAACTGCTCCTTGAGTTCCCCGATCTCGCGGGCGCGCTCCTTGAGTTGTGCGTACGCCGGCCGTTCGCGGATCCGGGCCAGCGCCCAGCGCACGGCCTCCGCGCGATTGCCCGCGATGCCCGCCGTGATCAGCGTGTCCACGGTCTCCAGGTCGGACGGCCCGAGCCGGGCCATGACCGGGACGAGCTGGCCGCCGACGGCCTCGCCGAGCGCACCATGCCGGCGGCCCAGCATGATCCTGGGCCCGCGCTGCCCCCGGTCTTGCTCATCCTCCCCGGCCACGATGATCTCGAGCGGTCCGGCCTCGGGGAACTGGTCGAGCTCTCGGCGCAGCTCACGAACCGCTTCGTGATGAGCCTGGTGAAAGCGTTCCAGCGCCTCCCGGCGCGCTTCCTGGCCGTGGCCTTCGGCCTCGATGTAGACCTGCGCCCGGAGCTCACCGGGCTCGACCTCGGGCGCGTCGCCGTGCTGCAGGACCGCGACCCGCTGCACGGCCGCACCCGGGAAGCGCTCCCGGACCAGCTGGTCAAACTGCTGCTGGATGCGGTCCAGGTCCGCGCGTTCCATGTTGCGCCTCCGGTAGTTTCGTTAGTTACTACCGTAACGCGGCTTGCTCGCTACGCGAGGGCCAGGGGGCGCCATTTAGTCCGGCTCGTCGCCGGTTTGTTCGTCCTCGGATTCCTCGGCTCGCTCGGCTTCCTCGTCCTCGGCTTCGTCTGATTCGTCGTCGTCTGCGAGGTAGTCGAACACGGTCGGATCTAGCTCCTCGAAACGTTCCGCGGCGTCGGTGGCGCCGTCGACGTCCGCGGAACGTTTCGAGGAGCTAGATCCGACCGCGTCGTCCTCGCGCCCCGCGTCCAGCAGCGCGTCGGCGTATGCGTAGTAGAGCCGCGCGGAGGCCGGCCCGCCCCGGCGGCTGGTGAGCCCGGTCCCCTGCAGCACCGCCACGGCCGCCTCGGGCAGTCCCTGGTCACGGCGGATCCCGGACTCGACGATCCGCAGCTCGATCGCGGTGGCCGGGTCGGCGCGCCGCGCATCCGGTCCGGTGACCAGCTCGAGCGCCCGGTCCAGCCGGCCGAGCGCCCGCTCGGCGTCGGCCATCATCGGCAGGTAGCTCGCCCGGCCGGTCAGCCGGCGGGCCGCGCGCAGCTCGGCCAGGGCTTCGGCCCATTCGCCGGCCTGGTAGGCCGCGATCCCGGCGGTCTCGCGCACGACGCCGACCCGGGCGGCCAGGCGGCGGGCCGCCTGCGCGTGCCGGTAGGCCCGGGCCGGGTCGGGTTCCAGGCTCGCGGCCACGAGCCGCCGGGCCACCGCGTCGGCCAGGTCACCGGGCAGCGTCCTGAGCTCAGCGCGCGCCTCCGGATCCAGTTGGTCGGCGGTGATGTTCGCCGGGATGGCGGGCGCGTCGCCGCCGTCCGCCGGCGCGCCCGCCCGCGGCGCCCGCGCCGGGCTGTTGCCGGCCGCTCGGGACCTCCAGGGCTGGTCCGGCGAATCGGAAGACCATCGCCCGCCGGTCCCGGAACGGGAGCCACCCGGCTCAGAACGTCGACTACCAGGCCCGGAACGCGTGCCCCCGGGCGCAAACCGCCGCTCGCCCGGCCCGGAACGCGTTCCCCTCGTTTCGGAACGCGGGCCGCCCGGCCCGGAACGCGGATAACCCTCCTCGGCCGACCCTCGGCCTGACCGGGAACGCGGATAACCCTCCTCGGCCGACGCCCCGCCGGGCCGGGAACGCGGATAACCCGTCTCAGAACGACCGCTGCCCGGCCCGGAACGGGCCCCGCCCGGCCCGGAACGCGCCGCCCGCGCGCCGGTTCCCGGCTCGCGCGAGCCATATCGTCCAGCGCCCGGCCCGGAGCGCGGCTCATCCGGCGCTCCGCCCGAGTCCGGCGCCCCGCGACCGAAGCGCGGTCTGCCCTCCGTTCCAGCGGAGCGTGCGTATCCCCGCGCGCCTGCGCCACGCTGGGCTGGGGCACCTTGACCCCCGGGACGCGGCGCACGGCTCCGCCGTGCGTCCGGATCAGCGGAGCCTGTTGCGCGTCCGCGGCCTGTAGCTGGTGGCGACCACGCGCCCTCCGCGCGTCCTCCGCCGGTACCCCGGCCGGTCCGCGGCCTGCCCGCGCTCCCGCCACCGCGGGATCCGGACCAGCCGTCCTCCCGCTCCGGGCCTGGACCGCCCGACCGGGAGCCTGGACTGCCTGACCTGGAACCCGGACCGCCTGACCTAGCTCCCCGCCCGCTTGACCAGGAACCGCTACTGCCCGACCGGGAACCCGTGCTGCCCGACCGGGAACCTGCACTGCCCGACCGGGCGCCTGGGCCGCCCGACCGGGAACCCGGGCCGCCCGACCGGGAACCCGGGCCGCCCGACCGGGAACCTGCACTGCCCGACCGGGCGCCTGGGCCGCCCGACCGGGCGCCCGGGCCGCCCGACCGGGAACCCGTGCTGCCCGACCGGGAGCCCGGGCCGCCCGACGCGGAACTCGTACTGCCCGACCGGGAGCCCGGGCCGCGTGACCCGGAACCCGTACTGCCTGACCTGGCGCCCGGGCCGCCAGAGCGGGGAGTCGCGCTGCCTGCTCTGGGACGCGGGCCGCCCGTTCTGGAACCTGTGCTGGCTGCCCTAGGCGGCGAGCCGTCGGACGGGGAACCGGAGCCCGGCGGCCTGGAGGCGCGGGGGAAGGAGCGGGAACCCGAGTCGTCCGACCGCGAACCGCCCCGCCGGGGGCGCGTGCCGTCCATATCGTCGGCGCCCAGGTCGCTGGCCGCGGCCGGTCCCCGGCCCGGCCGGGCTGCTCGCGGGCCCGCGCCGGAGCGACCCGTGCCGGAACGGCCGGTGCCGGGTCCACGTGCGCCTGCGCCGCGACGAGGTCCGTCGCCCGCTGCGGGCGGGCGTCCCCGGCCGCTGGGCCTACCCCCGGCTTCGCCATCCGTGCGTCCGCGCCCGTCTCCGGCCACCGCTAACCTCCCAGCTCACCGAATTTGCGCGTCGACGCCTCGCGGCCCACCCGAAGACGCGCTGAGGGCCGCTACCAGAACGGTAGCGGCCCTCAGCGTGAAGATGCCCGGCGGCGTCCTACTCTCCCACGCGGTCCCCCACGCAGTACCATCGGCGCTGAAGGGCTTAACTTCCGGGTTCGGAATGGGACCGGGTGTTTCCCCTTCGCCATGGCCGCCGAAACTCTATGGAGATGTTCAGGCCCGGAGGACCGACCGCATCTCGGGAACCGCACAGTGGACGCAAGATCTGTAGTAGAAGCCAAGCCACTCGGCCTATTAGTACCGGTCAGCTACACACGTCGCCGTGCTTCCACCTCCGGCCTATCAACCCAGTCGTCTAGCTGGGGGCCTTACCGGGTTAACCCCGAGGGAGACCTAATCTTGAGGCGAGCTTCCCGCTTAGATGCTTTCAGCGGTTATCCCTTCCGAACGTAGCCAACCAGCCGTGCTCTTGGCAGAACAACTGGCACACCAGAGGTTCGTCCGTCCCGGTCCTCTCGTACTAGGGACAGCCCCTCTCAAGTCTCCTACGCGCGCAGCGGATAGGGACCGAACTGTCTCACGACGTTCTAAACCCAGCTCGCGTACCGCTTTAATGGGCGAACAGCCCAACCCTTGGGACCTGCTCCGGCCCCAGGATGCGACGAGCCGACATCGAGGTGCCAAACCATCCCGTCGATATGGACTCTTGGGGAAGATCAGCCTGTTATCCCCGGGGTACCTTTTAGCCGTTTAGCGACGGCGCTTCCACATGCCACCGCCGGATCACTAGTCCCAGCTTTCGCTCCTGTTTGACATGTCTGTCTCACAGTCAAGCACCCTTGTGCACTTACACTCGACACCTGATTGCCAACCAGGCTGAGGGTACCTTTGGGCGCCTCCGTTACCTTTTAGGAGGCAACCGCCCCAGTTAAACTACCCACCAGACACTGTCCCTGATCCGGATCACGGACCCAGGTTAGACATCCAGAACGACCAGAGTGGTATTTCACCGTTGACTCCACGAAGACTAGCGTCTCCGCTTCACAGTCTCCCACCTATCCTACACAAGACGTCCCAAACACCAATGTCAAGCTGCAGTGAAGGTCCCGGGGTCTTTCCGTCCTGCTGCGCGTAACGAGCATCTTTACTCGTAGTGCAATTTCGCCGGGTCCGTGGTTGAGACAGTGGGAAAGTCGTTACGCCATTCGTGCAGGTCGGAACTTACCCGACAAGGAATTTCGCTACCTTAGGATGGTTATAGTTACCACCGCCGTTTACTGGCGCTTAAGTTCAGAGCTTCGCAGCCGAAGCCACTAACCCCTCCCCTTAACGTTCCAGCACCGGGCAGGCGTCAGTCCGTATACGTCGTCTTGCGACTTTGCACGGACCTGTGTTTTTAGTAAACAGTCGCTTTCCCCTGGTATCTGCGACCGTATCCAGCTCGGAGAGCAAGTCTCGTCACCGGACGCGGTTCCCCTTCTCCCAAAGTTACGGGGATAATTTGCCTAGTTCCTTAACCACGGTTCACCCGATCGCCTTGGTATTCTCTACCTGACCACCTGAGTCGGTTTAGGGTACGGGCCGCAAGGATGCTCACCGCGAGGCTTTTCTTGGCAGCATGGGATTACTCACTTCGCCTAAATCAGCTCGGCGTCAGGTCTCAGGCTCATAGTGCGCGGATTTGCCTACGCACTGCCCTACACCCTTACCCCGGGACAACCATCGCCCGGTAGAGCTACCCTCCTGCGTCACCCCTTCGGCTTGCCTACTACTAGTCTGGGTCGCAGGCGCGGCGGGCTCGTCCCGAAGGATCTGCCCACGTTGCGTGCTTAGCATCGCCAGATTCGGCATGGGCGCATCAAAGCGGGTACGGGAATATCAACCCGTTGTCCATCGACTACGCCTGTCGGCCTCGCCTTAGGTCCCGACTTACCCTGGGCGGATTAGCCTGCCCCAGGAACCCTTGGTCATTCGGCGGAGGGGTTTCTCACCCCTCTTTCGCTACTCATGCCTGCATTCTCACTCGAGTGGCGTCCACGGCTGGATCACTCCGCCGCTTCTCTCGCCACCCGACGCTCCCCTACCCATCCGCGTACCTGGACCCTTAAGGCGCCAGCGGCCGCAGTCAGGGCAGCCGTGGCCGAAACCACAGCGGCCGAGACCGCCATCCACTTTAACCACAAAGGGCCGGGCTATCACGCGAATGCCACAGCTTCGGCGGTGTGCTTGAGCCCCGCTAAATTGTCGGCGCAGAATCACTTGACCAGTGAGCTATTACGCACTCTTTTAAGGGTGGCTGCTTCTAAGCCAACCTCCTGGTTGTCTCTGCAACTCCACATCCTTTCCCACTTAGCACACGCTTTGGGGCCTTAGCTGGTGATCTGGGTTGTTTCCCTCTCGACTACGAAGCTTATCCCCCGCAGTCTCACTGCCACGCTTCACTTACCGGCATTCGGAGTTTGGCTGACTTCAGTAAGCTTGTGGGCCCCCTAGGCCATCCAGTAGCTCTACCTCCGGCAAGAAACACGTGACGCTGCACCTAGATGCATTTCGGGGAGAACCAGCTATCACGGAGTTTGATTGGCCTTTCACCCCTACCCACAGGTCATCCCCCAGGTTTTCAACCCTGGTGGGTTCGGTCCTCCACGCGGTCTT
>Ga0207416_1003336_pt1 | contig 15570 bp, 13 predicted proteins | sample PaiPotPPM11metaG_FD_184107 | JGI IMG/M metagenome (GOLD analysis project Ga0207416, IMG submission 184107) | Iron sulfur acid spring bacterial and archeal communities from Banff, Canada, to study Microbial Dark Matter (Phase II) - Paint Pots PPM... ...
CCCGGCCACGCGGTCATTGCCCGAGCCTTCTTGCGCGGGGTGGGGTACGGGGATGTGTGACAGGATGTTGGGGACCGGGGCGGCGACTTTTGTCAAAGCAGGGAGTAACCGAGGCGGCGGGAATGCCGGGGCGGCGACTGCGGTCCGCCGCCAGAGTCCGGCACTGCGGTGCGCCGGCCGGCTCCAGCGGACACCACGTATTCAGAACAAGATCATGACCTTCCAACAAGTCCCGACCGCAGTATCCCCCGTCGTGCGGACGGCCCTCGCCAAATGAAAGCGACCGCAGTCGCCCGGTCGCTTAGCCGCCGATCGCAATCGCGGCCCCGGCGTCCCCGCCACCGCGGCTACTTCCTGCTCGCACCGCAGTCGCCGCCCCGGCCCCATCGCCACCAGCGGCGTCTCCATATCGGAACCGGCTTGCCCCTAGCACCCAACCCCCAGCAGGAAGTTGATGGTGACCCGATTGAACTCCTCCGGGCACTCCAACATCGGAACGTGGCCGGCGTTGGAAAATAGGTAGGTCCGGGCCGAGGGGAAGCGCTGTCGGACGAGCTGCAGGTGCCAAGGAGGCACGACGTGGTCGTGTGCGCCCCACATTATCAGGGAGGGGATGTCGAGCATCCGCAGGCGGTCGAGCATGATGAGCTCGCGTCTGAGCCCGAAGATCGAGGCGCCGCTGCGCAATGCATGGAGCATATGGCGCTGCGCTCGAGGTCCCCGGTCGCGCACTTTGTCCGCCATCCAGAGCGCGGGTGCGCGCGCCGGATCGGCGAAGAGACCTCGAGCGGCGAGCGCGCCCGCGTTGGGATTGGGCTTGAGGAACCTTCTGCCCAACGCGGGAATGGTTAGGAGCCGAAAATGTATGGACAGATCGCGGGCCATGCCGGCCGGGTCGACCAGGACGAGACGTCGTACCCGATTCGGACGGGCGATGGCGTAGTGGGCGCAGATCAGGCCGCCCATTGAGTTGCCGACAAGAGCAGCCGCCTCAATCTTGAGCGCGGGCAAGAAGCCATCCAGAAAGCGAACCGCATCGATCATTGCCATGGGCGTCGTGGGGATCTCGCTCTCCCCAAATCCCGGCAAATCCATCGCCGTGACGGTGAAATGGTCCGCCAGGGCGGCGATGTTCAAATGCCAATCGACGGCGGACGCGGCGATGCCATGCACCAGCACGACCGGTGGTCCGCTTCCCGCCTGCACGTAGTGAATGCGCAACCCGTCGACGATCACGTCGTGGGCGGCAATGCCAAGGTCCGTTGCCATCAGTGGATGTAACCGTTGGCGATGTGCGGGGGGATGCGCTCGGGGGGACAGTGATGCGACTCAGGTCCCATGGCCTCGCCACAGAGCGGACAGAGGGGGCGGCCGGCGGAGGCCACCGACGTTATCTGGCTGCACAGCCTGCGGGCCGCCTGGTAGCCCGTTCGCACGGTGAAGGTTGGGGGACCGTCCTCACTCGCCTCATCGTCGTTGGCAATGATTTGAAACTGCTCATTCGCGGCGTCGTGTCCCAGCTGCAACTGGCCGACCTTGAACTCCACCGTCGGATTGAGCGGGAAGTCCTGTGCGGAAGCCGCCGCTGGACTGGCGAGAAGCTCGGCTCGCCGGGCTTCACCCGGCGCGACCTGAGCAAGTACCTGCTCCATGGCGACCGCCAGCGCCAGCAACTGTTGCTTTTCCATCCAAATCAAGGCCGACGAGCTTCCCGAACGAATAAGCAAGCGAAAGGTTCTTTGCCCAGGCTCGCCAATTGCATCCGCGTCCAACCGTGTTGCCAATCCAAAGTCAAAACGCGCCTCAGCCATATCTCAAGTCACATTCTCTCATCGCGGACGTGCCCGTGGGGAGCACCGGAACCGTCAGCGCTACCAGTTTCTCTGGCGACTCTTGTCGCTCGACAACTTCTCCACCCGACGCTCGTTGGGCGTGGCGGATGCGTCCCCTGCCGCGCCGATCCACGAGCTGCTCCGAGTACGAAGTCCTCTAATCGTACCTTGAATCCAGCGAGTACGCAGATGATAGCGGCGGCGCGGCGATGCACTACACTGTGGATCGACTGATGGCGGCTGGTGGTAGTGGGGATTGGGGGAGCCATGGTCGCAGTGCGGCCCTTTCGAGGTTTGCGGTTCAATGAGCCGAAGTCGGGCCACGCAGCCGGTTTGCTGGCCCCGCCCTATGACGTGGTGAGCTCCGAGGAGCGCAGCGCTCTGGTTCGGCGCGGCGCCTACAACGTCATCCAGGTTGAGCTGCCGGTCGGCGGTGACGAACGCTATGCTCAGGCAGCAGCGCTCCTTGCTTCCTGGAGGCGCGACGGGATCTTGACACAGGAAGCGTCGCCCGCGTTCTATCTCCTGGAAGAGCGGTTTACGCTCGACGGTCAGGAAAGGCGGCGGCTCGGACTCCTGGCCACGGTTGTGGTCGAGCCGTGGAGCACCGGCGCGGTCCTGCCGCACGAGCGCACGTTGCCGGGGCCGAAGGTGGACCGCCTCCGACTGCTCCAGGCCACGCGCACCAACGTCAGCCCGATCTTTCTCATGTATGACGACCCCGCTCGTCACATCAGCGCATTACTGAGCCAGGTGACGGCTCAGGAGCCGGCGATAATCGTCCAGTTGCAGCCTGGTGAGATCCTCCACGCCGCGGCCATGCATCGCCTGTGGGTGATCACCGAACCGGCGCTGGTGGCAGCGATCATTGGCGCCTTCGTCCACAGCCAGGCCTACATGGCCGATGGGCACCATCGCTACGAGACGGCGCTCGCCTATCGCCAGGAGCAGCGAGCGGCCCATCCGGATCAGCCAGACGGGCCGTGGGACGCCGCGCTGATGTTCCTGGTCGATGTGGACGATCCCGGCCTGGCGGTGTTGCCGATTCACCGCGTCCTGCACAACCTTGATGGTGAGCGCTTGACCAGACTCCCGGAAGCGTTGCAAGCGCTGTACCGGCTTGAGCCGGTGGCGCCCGACCTCCCCATTGCTCGGCTAACTCGACTGCAGCGTGACGCCGGCGCCGGCGCCATGGTGCTGGTCGGTCCTGGTCAGCATGTCATGCTGGCGATTCCTCGCGGGCAGCCGGCCGATCGATTGCCCTCCGACCGCTCGCAAGCGTGGCGCGACCTCGACGTCAATGCCCTGCACGACCTCGTGCTGCGGCCGCTGCTCGGGCTCGGGGAAGCGGGGATTCGGAGCGAACGGTTCGTCACGTACACGCGTGACGCCGGCGCCGCCTTCGGCGCGGTGCGTTCCGGCGAAGCGCAGCTAGCCTTCCTGCTCAATCCGACCCGGCCCGAGCAGGTCTGCGCCGTTGCTCGTGCCCACGACCGGATGCCCCAGAAGTCGACCTTCTACTATCCCAAGCCGCTCACCGGCCTGGTGCTCTATCCCCACGACCGGTGAGCGGCTTGGCGACGATGCGTGACGCTACTTGACGGCGTCCCCGCTGGCGCGCTGGGCAAGGTTGCCCAGGTTGACGATGACGATTACGGCGATGATGGTAATGATTATGGCGTAGATGAAGTCGGAAATGACTGTAGCGCCTTTGCCAGGCCATACTGCCTTGATCAGATCCGTGATCGCCGTATTCCAGGCGAGCGCGGCGACGACGCCGAACGCGGCGGTTGCCAGGGCAATCATCGTCGCGATGTACACCCCCCGACCGGGCACGCTCGGACCACCACCTACCATGGGGAAACCTCCACTACGCTATTTGCGGGCGACGTGGCGCACAGCAGCCGCCCCACACGCGAGTCGGCCCGCGTTGCTCGCTTGGCCGACGCCTCTATACTAAGCGCGAACGCAGTGACGTGCAACGGCTGCACGAGCTATCGACTAAAGGTACTATGGGAAGTGAAGTAAGGGTGTTCTATGCCAGACAACCTCGTCGAAGTGTATACCAACTGCTATGGGCGCTATGGTATCGCCGCGGCGATTGAGCTTGTGCCCAAGCTTGGGCTCAGTCATGTCGAGCTCGCGCTCAAGCCGCATGACGGTCAGCTTGTCATCCCGGGCGACGTGGTCGCGGCGGCAGACATGGGGCCCGAGCGCGAGGCGGCGCTGCTACAGTCGCTGCGCGAGCACGGGGTTACAGCGATCAGCGGCAACGGCGGCGACCGCATGACCGAGCCCGAAGGCGTCGCGCGCTTCAAGGCACGGCTCGACCTCGCCCAGCGCCTGGGTCTCCAGATCGTCGTCGGCAGTGCCGGCGAGGCTGACGAAGCGGAGCGGCCGGCTTTACTGGCCAACTTGAGCGACGTCGGGGACTACGCGGCCGCTCGCGGCCTGTTGGTCTGTTTCGAGTCGCACCCGGGCATTACCGTGAACGCCGCCGAGATGTTGCGCACCATGGAGGATCTCCAGCACCCGGCGTTACGGCTCAACTTCGACACTGCCAACGTCCTCTATTACACCGAAGGCGCCGACCTCCTGCAGCAGCTGCGGACTGTCGCCAAGTACGTCGGGCACGTCCATCTGAAGGACAGCCGGGGCGGTTACCGCGAGTGGTACTTCCCGGCGTTGGGTGAGGGCGGAGCAGTCGACTTTCGTGCCGTCGGCCGCCTCCTCAATGACTCAGGCTTCTTTGGCCCCTTCAGCATCGAGTTGGAAGGTATCGGCGGGGAGCCCGAGCTGAGTCTCCAGGAACGACAGGCTCGGCTGCAGCGGTCGGTCGATCATTTGCGCCAGGTCGGTTTCCTATAGGGGCCAGTTTTGTCGCGTCTCACCGTGCAACGTGGAGGCCGTGGTAGGGGCGCTGCTTGCAATGGCATCTTTCACGACACGCGACCCAGGAGAGGTGTCGGCATGACCAGTGCCCGACAACTGACCGACGAGATCAAGGCGCTGGCGGTCGAGCTGGGCTTCGATCTGGTCGGCGTGACCTCGGCCGCGCCGTTCGAGTCGTTGGAGGAGTTGCTGCTCGACCGCATCCACCTCGGCTTGATGGGCGGGTTGACCTGGTTCACGGCGGAGCGAGCGCGCGTTGCCGGAGACGTGCATCACATTGTTCCCGCAGCGCGGTCGATTATCTCGCTAGCCATGTCCTATCTTGCCCAGGATGCCTACATCCCCTCGACGCCGGGAGTGCCACGGGGCCGTGTCGCTCGTTACGCCTGGGGTCGTGACTACCATCCCATTCTGCTACGTCAAACGGCGAAATTTATCGAGCTGCTGGCGGAACGGTATGGCCACGCCGACGCCCGCAAGGGGTGGGTCGACACCGCGCGGGTGGTGGATCGGGCGGTGGCGCAACGGGCAGGCGTCGGCTGGTACGGCAAGAACACGTGCATCTTGACGCGCTCGCACGGCTCCTGGGTCTTCCTGGCCGAGGTGGTCACCGATCTGGAGCTGCTGCCTGACCTGCCGCTGCGCACCAATTGCGGTAGCTGCTCGCTCTGCCTGCCTGCCTGCCCAACTGGGGCGCTGATTCGCCCAGGCGTCATGGATGTTGGCCGGTGTATCTCCTACCTCACGATCGAGGAGCGAGGAATGATTCCCCGCGAACTGCGGCCATTGATGGGCAACTGGATCTTCGGCTGCGACATATGTCAGGAGGTCTGCCCTGTCAACCGGCAGGTCGACGGCACGCAACGGCCCGAATTTGGCGGCGATGTTGGCATGGGGCCAAGCCCGGAGCTGCTTCCCCTTTTGTCGCTCAGCCCGGCGGCGTTCGCGGCGCGCTGCTCGGGGACGCCGATCAAGCGCGCCAAGTGGCGTGGCCTGTTGCGGAATGCTTGTATCGCGCTAGGGAACATCGGCGATCCCGTCGCGATCCCAGCTCTCGCCGGGACGCTGCTGGAGCGGCCGGACGAGGTGATTCGCGCGCACGCGGCGTGGGCGTTGGGCCGCTGGCCCGACGCAGCGGCGAGACGTTCCCTCGACACCGCGAGGGCAACAGAAATCAATCCCACCGTGCAGGAGGAGATCAATCTGGCACTCGCCAGATGCTAGCGGGTCGATTGCCATCCGGCGTGCCAGTCTCGAACGGAACGATCTGTAGGGGCGCAGCAAGCAGTCGGGGCCTCCACGCAGTGGGGAGAGTGCTCCGCCCTACACCCGACACACTCTGTGAGGCGTGATGCACGCTAACTGATCGGTTAGGGAGAAATGGACTCGGCCGTCGTCGGCTCAATCATCGACTTCACCGCGGAAACCCGGTTGGCCGGGAAGCCTCCCTGCCTGGCGTGCTCGCGCACCATTTCCTCGTTCGGTGCGACGTAGACGCAGTAGATCTTGTCGTCGGTGACGTAGCTGTGGACCCATTGGATCTGTGGGACCATGTTCGATAGCACGCCGCACGAGGTCTGGGCGATCGCCTGCAGCTCCTTCGGCGACAGCTGGCCTGCACCTGGAATCTCCCGCTCGATCACATACTTCGGCATAGCCCTGCTCCTCATGTTGCAGACGGTCTAGAGCAATTTGTTGCCAGTGTAGACCACCCGTCAAGGCCCAGTGCGGCCGGAGCCACCGAGGGTGTGGCGCGAAGCAGGGTCTGCAAGGCCACTGGCTCGTGGCGACCCGGCAGGCGTATGCCGCGCGAGCGAGCGGGCACGGCGCCGGCACATGCATCTGCCGCTAGCCCGCCGTTGGACCCGGACGGGCCGCACCTGCCGCCGGTGCCGCGGCCGGCTCCGCAAGCGCGTAGGCGACGGCTTCCTCCGGGGACATCGCCCGTCCCGCCAGTTTGGCGGAAACGAACGCGTCCGCTCCCACGGCCCTTGTGAGGCACGAAACGATGCGCCCGTAATGCGTCGGATTGCGAGGCGCCATGCCGAGGGACTCGCGCAGCGTTTCCGCCGCCCCTACCAGCCGCGCCGCTCCTTCCGGCGCGCGTACTCCGACCGCTTCGGCCAGCCCTTCCAGCCGCCGCGCCAGATCCCCGAGGTTCGCGAGATCCCGCTCCAGGCCAAGCGCCTCCAAGGCCAGGTCGCAGGCGCGCTCACGCTGCCCCAGTTGGTAGGTCGCCAGGCAGAGGTTATAGAGTGTAAAGGCGATCTGCGCCTTGTCCCCCCACTGTCGTTTGCAGGCCAGTCCCTCCTCCAGCAGGGCGATCGCTCGCTCTACGTCGCCTTCCTCCCCCGCCAGCGTGGCGAGATAATCGTGGGAGATTGCGGCTCCCAGCTGGTCGCCGAACGCCTGCCGCAGGGCCAGCCCTTGTTCGTACAGCGCCACTGCTCGGTTGTGGTCCCCCCGCTCCTGGGCGATGCCGGCCAGCCCGTCCAGAGCGATCGTCAGGCTGAGTTGGTCGCCCGCCGCCCGCCACAATGCCGCCGCTTCTGCATAGCAGGTCCCTGCCCGGTGGTGGTCCCCTTGCTCCTGCGCCAGCGCGCCGAGCCGCTGCATTATTAGGGCGATACCGCCCTGGTGGCCTCCCTCCCGCCAGATCGCTAGCGCTTCTTCATACAGCGTCTGGGCCGCATCGTGCTCGTTGCGCTGGTGCCTGGCGAGGCCGAGGCGGTACAACGACTCCGCGAGGCCCGGCTTGTCCTCCAGCTTGCGCCGCAACGCCACGGCCTCCTCCAATGTGCGGACGGCATCCGGATGCTCCCCGACGCAGATCGCCAGCGTGCCGGCCGCATGCAGGGCTTTGGCACGTGCCGCCGTGGATGCCCCCGGACCGTTCGCGAGCGCCCGCCGGAGCCAGCCGTAGCCCTCCCGGGCATGGCCGAGCAGATACCAACACTCGTGTAGGGCGCTCGCAAGTCGCATTCTCTCCTCGACCGCTCCGGTCGCCTCCAGCCACTCCAGGGCCGCGCGCACGTTGCCGTGCTCTAGCCGTAACCGCTCCAGCCATCTGGCCTTCTCTTGCCCGACGAACGTCCGCTCCGCGTCTTCGGCCAGCGCCAGGTAATAGGTCCCATGCCGCCAGCGGATGGTATCGAGCTCTCCGCTGGCGAGGAGCTGCTCCATCGCGTATTCGCGGATGGTCTCCAGCATGCGCAGGCGGGCGGGCGGGACTAGGATGTCTCGACGCCGGGACGGGGTTTCACCCCCGGCCTCTCGCCCGGGGCTGGCTTCCGGTCCTGCGGCGACACTGGAAGGTCCGCCAGTACTTCGGCCCGCTTGCTCGATCTGTAGGAGGCACTGGTCGGCAAGCGTCCCCAGGAGGTCGAGCACGACCATGGGCAGATCGCCGAGGTCGCAGACGGCCTCGGCCGCACCCATCTCGAAACCACCGACGAACACCGCAAGCCGTCGGAACACGGCCTGCTCGGGCGCAGACAATAGGTCGTAACTCCAATCGATTGCGGCGCGGAGCGTCCGCTGCCGTTCCGGCAGGTCTCGGCACCCGGTCGTGAGCACCCGGAGCCGGTGTCCCAATTGGGCCAGCAACGCCGATGGCGGTAGGAACCGGGTGCGGACGGCCGCGAGTTCGATGGCAAGGGCTAGCCCGTCGAGGTGGGCGCAGATCTCGACGATGGGCGGCGCGGTTTCCGGCGTGAACCGGAAGTCCGGATTGGCCGCGCGGGCCCGGTCGATGAACAGGGCGACCGCTGCCGTATGCGCCAGGGCGCCAAGTGAGAGCCGGCGGGCGCCGTCCGGGAGGGCGAGCGGCGGGACCGAGCAGAGACGCTCCCAGCGAAGGCGCAGCGGCGCCCGACTGGTCACCAGGAACTTCGGCTCGGGGCAGGTCCGCAGCAACTGCGCCACCGTCGCCGCGGCCGGGAGGACCTGCTCGAAGTTATCGAGCACGAGCAGGGCGCGGCGACCGCGCAGGGCCGTCGCTACCCCGTCCAACGGCGGAGCGGCTCCGAAGTCGCGAATGCCAAGTGCCGCCGCGATAGTGGAGACGACGAGCCGCGGGTTGGAGATGGGCGCGAGGTCGATGAACACCACCCCGCCCGGGAATTTGTTGAGCGACGCCGCGGCCACCGCGATAGCGAGGCGCGTCTTGCCGATTCCCGCAGTCCCCGTGAGCGTGAGCAGCCGCACGTCGCGGCGCAGCAGCTGCTGCCGGAGCGCCGCCACCTCGCGATCCCGCCCGATGAGCGGCGTCGGCTGGGCGGGCAGGTTGCATGGGGGGGCGCCGGCGTCTCCGTCACCGCTCCGCGTGCCGAACGACCGAGATGCGGCTGCACGCATGCCGGGCGTGCCCAGACCTCGCGCCGCGCCGGCCAGAGCGTGCAGGCGCGCCGCCGCGGCCTGGTCGTCGTCGAGGCGGAGGGCGGGGACGAACCGCGCGAGGATGGTCGCAGGGTCGGGCGGGCGTAACCCATGCTCCAGGCGGCTGATCTGTGCTTCGCTGAAGTCCGTGGCGAGCCCGAGCGCGCGCTGCGTCAGGCGCTCCCGCGAGCGCAGGAAGCGCAACAGTTGGCCGAAGGTGGAGAAGGATTCCAACGCCGCGATCATACGCACGTCCGCCCGATCGTCTTTTAGGGGGTGAGTGACCTCAGTATACCCAAGCCTGGCAAGGGTCGCCTGGTCGAACTGGCAAGAAACATCACATTTGGCAAGCTGTCGGGGTCTAGAATCGGGCCAGATGGGTGGCCCCGCTCCTCCGGTCACCTGCCCGCCGAGAGATGGCAGGCGGCGGCGGGGTTATCTCAGGTCATTTGTAGTGACGAGCCTGCCGGCGGTATGGAGTTGCGTAACCTGGCGAGGGAGAGGCACAGCCGAAAGGGAGGCTACCGGCCATGGACCACTGGTTTGATGAGTTCACGAAGCGCCTCGCACTCGGGAATTTTTCGCGGCGGACGCTGCTATCGGGCGCGCTCAAGACCGGTGTGGCAGCGACGGGTACGGCGCTGCTCGGGTCAGGGGCGTTGCCTCGCGTTGCCTTCGCGGATAACGGTCAAGGCCCAAGCACGGGCAAGAACGAAGACAAGGCAAAAGGTGTTTCCTGCTCGGTGAGTCAGAACGGGCCCTTTCAGCGTGTCTTCCACGCCATCGTCACGGACCGAGATGGCCAGCTCGTCCTCGACGAAACGTTTACGACTGACGTGACGCCCCTCAACCAGGGGGCACGCACGCTCGCCAGCAGCTTGACCATCTCCCTGCAGGGCGCTACGGTGTTTCAGGAGAGCCTGACGGGCACGTTCACCGGGATGGTCGCCGATAAGTTCGCCCTGAGCAGCTTTACGCTGACCCTGCGCTACGGCCAGGGGTTCCAGGGCGTCAAAGCAGCGACCTTCACCAGCGACGGAACGACGATCCAGGGTACGGTTGATGGGCGTGCGATTGTGTCCTTTCCGGTTAACGCACCGCCTGGCTCCTTCACGTTCGCTGACGGCGGCCCCGCGCCCGTGTTGAATGTTGCCGGCGACGTTCGGGGCGCGATCAATCAGATCACGAACAAGACCAAGAATGACGTGTCGGAGTGTTTCGCAGCCTTTGATCCCGGGGACTGTCAGGATTGCCAAGACCAGTGTCTAGTTGCCTTCCCGTCGGGAGCCTTAGAATGCGCAGCCGGTTCGGTTGGCACTTGCATCTTTACCTTCGGCATTGGCTGTGTGGTCGGTGTGGTGACCTGCGACGTGAACTACGGTAACTGTCAAGACAAGTGCTTCAATCCGGGGTCGCCCTGCTGCACGGTGGGCTGCCCGAACGGCTACTGCTGTCCGACGGGCACCAAGTGCGCCATCACGCCGCCCAACGTTCCCGGCATCACCCCCGGTTTGAATACCTGCTGCGCGCCGTCCGAGTCGTTCACCGCGGGATTCTGTCCGTTCGACAATCCCAACTGCGGTGGGATTTGCTGTCCTCCGGGGGAAGGCACCTCCTGTGGCGGCATCTGCTGCGGTGCGCCGTGCTGCAAAGAGGTGTGCTGCTTTGGGGGCACCTGCACGACAACGGAGGGGATCTGCTGCCCTACGGTGAACGGTGCATCGGTCGTGTCGTGTAAGGGCACGTGCTGCTCGGACCCGGCGGATGTGTGCTCCACCGGAGGCATCTGCTGCCCGCCGCTGCCGGGTGGGCCGAACCCGCCAATTTCGTGTAATGGCACATGTTGCCCCGATGCAAACGACATTTGTGTCGGAAAGGGTTGCTGCCCGGCCGGCGCGCCAGTTTGCAACGATGGCACGTGCTGCCCCCAGGGGCAGGGCACCTGCCTCAACGGTACGTGCTGCTTTACTCCAAGCCACGTCTGCGGCAACACGTGCTGCGCGCCGTTCGCCGCGTGCTGTAACAATGTCTGCTGCCAAGGCAGCACAGACATATGCGTTAGCGGCACTTGCTGTCCGGCAGCGCAAGCTTGCGGTAACGTGTGTTGTGCTTCCGGACAATTCTGCCAGAACGGCACTTGCGCTGCCTGCCCTTCCGGCACGGTAGCCACCATCTGCCAGAACTTCGGGAGCGGGCCTGCCACTACTTGCTGCCCACCCGGCGTGGCATGTTGCGCGGGCCAGTGCTGCCCGAGTGGCCAGATCTGCTGCGCGCCGAGCGGGCCGGGCAGCTTTGGCTGCTACAACCAGACTATCTGCATTCGCTGACGAAAAGCGAGGAAGCCGCTATGGGTGCAGTGACTTTGATCGCGAGGCTGGTGCTCGCGGGTGTCTTCCTAATCGCCGCGGCCGCGAAACTTGGCGACCATTCGGGCTCGCGGAAGGCGCTCTTGGAGTTCGGTGTTCCCAAGCGGCTCGCGGGTCTCCTCGCCGTGTTGCTGCTCATCGCCGAACTAGGCGTGGCTATCGCGCTGCTACCGGCCACGTCCGCCTGGTTCGGGGCTCTTGGCGCATTAGGGCTGCTTGCCCTGTTCATCCTTGGGATCAGCGCCAACCTGGCGAGGGGCCGCACGCCGGATTGTCATTGCTTCGGCCAGATCCACTCCGAGCCGATCGGGCTCTCCACGCTTGCGCGCAATGGCGCGCTCGCCGCCATCGCCGGCTTGGTCGTCGCGCAGGGGCAGAGTAATCCCGGACCAAGCGTGTTCGCGTGGGTCGCCGACCTGACGCTTGCCCAATGGATTGTCCTGACCGCTGCGGCAGTCGGCCTGGCGCTTCTTGCATTTGCGGCCTGGCTGCTGGTCCAAATGTTGCGCCAGCAGGGACGTATACTGCTGCGCCTCGATGCTCTGGAGGCCAGTGTCAAGGGGGCGCCCGCTGATGGCGGGGCTGGCGCTCAACAAGCTCCGACTGCGGCCCCGGCGGGCTTGGCTGTCGGTACACCGGCGCCGAATTTCCGCCTGAACGGCTTGCGGGGCGAGATACTGACGCTAGATGCCTTGCGGGCCGGGGATAAACCCGTGCTGCTACACTTCGCTCACCCACACTGTGGCCCGTGTCAGGCGCTTGTGCCGGATATCGGCCGGTGGCAGCGGGAGTATGCTGCTCGCTTGAACGTCGCGGTTATCAGTGAGGGCAAGGCTGATGACAACCGCGGCATGAGCGCGGAGCACGGGCTCACCCAGGTGCTGCTCCAGGAGAAGCGCGAGGTGGCTGAGGCCTTTCAGGCGTATGGCACTCCGGCCGCGGTCGTCGTGCGCCCGGACGGCGCCATTGGTAGCTCGTTGGCCCTTGGGGTTGACGCGATCCGGGAATTGGTGGCCCGCACGCTCGGCCTGCCAGTAGCTGTCCCCGAGCCCGCTTTGCTCGGTAACGGGAGTGGCCACAACGGCAGGGCCAACGCTATCCTCCCCGTAGCCGCGCCCATCAAACAGGGCCAACTGCCGCCACCGCTCACCTTCAAGGATCTGGACGGCAAGAGCGTCACGCTCAGCAGCTTCCGGGGCACCAGGACGATGCTGCTATTTTGGAATCCCGGCTGTGGCTTCTGTCAGGCGATGCTGGAGCACCTGAAGGCGTGGGAAGCGCACCCGCCGTCGGGTGCGCCAAAGCTGCTGGTCATCTCGACCGGGACCGGCGAGGCCAATCGCGGTATGGGCCTGCGCTCACCCGTCGTGTTGGACGAGGGCTTCAAGGCCGGCAACACCTTTGGCGCCAGCGGCACCCCGATGGCGGTCTTGCTCGATGCCGAGGGCCGGGTAGCCGCGGAAGTCGCCGCGGGCGCCTCAGCGGTGTTCCAGCTCGCCGGCGGAGCGCCGGTAATGAGCTAATCGTGGTGGCGGCAGGAGCAGGCCGACCTCATCGCCTTCCTGCGCACGCTCTAATCGGCCGGGCGCGCTGTACCGATGGGGGAGCGTCGCTCGCTCGCGACGTGAGCCGCACCGCTTAGCGGGCAGGCGCCGATCATGGAGGGCTTCGCCCTAGAGGGGATAGCGATCGCCAAGTCGCCTCATACCGCCTGCGCTCAGATGCGCTCCACGGTATGGCCGCTCTGCTGGAGGAGCGTCTCCACGCGGTCGGCCCACGGCCCGTCGGCGAGCAGCAGCCAGCGATGGGGCTCTTCTAGGAAGCGCAGGGCCGCGACTTCGCGTTGCACACGGTCCAGCCAGCGCTCGGGGTCGTGGGCCCAGCGCTCGTCGCCCAGGCCCTCGTCGCCGGACCTCAGCACCTCGTCGGGATGGACCAGGCCGTACTCTGGGCTCAGGATGAGGCTCACGCTGGCTTCTTTGGTAGCCCGCTCCCATTGCTCGGCGAATCCCGACTCGCGGCGGCACATCAAATAGGCAGGCCCCGCCTCCTGAAGCGGGGGCGGGGTGCAGCCAACCAGTGCGAGCGTTGCCACATCAATCCCTCCAACCAGACGGACAAAGAGGACATTTTGCGGGCCAATTGCCTGGCGACCGGGCGCTCGTCGCCACCGCGCAAGGATAGCTGGCCACCGCCGCGCCTGCTGCCGCCTCTCGCTTGCCTGATGGCCACCATGGGAGCAGCTTCTTGGCGTCCTGTCCAGCCGGCGGTATCTTTGGGCTAGTGAAGGGCGATGCCGCTCTCGTGGGCGAACTGTGCCGTGCGGTAACTGACGTCGTCTTGCAACTGAGCGGTCAGGCCACCATCGACGACGAGCGCGTGGCCGGTTACGAATGACGCTTCGTCGCTGGCCAGATAGAGCGCCGCGTTGGCGATGTCGTCGGGATGACCGTACCGGCGCACCGGATAGATCTCGGCGCTCAGGCGTGCCCGTTCCGGGTGTTCGGCCATGCGCGGCTCGCTCTTCTCGGTCACGATCAGGCCCGGGCAGATGCAGTTCGCTCGGATGCCATGCGGGCCGTAATCGCAGGCGACTTGCTTCATGAGGAGGATGAGGCCGCCTTTGGCGGCCTCGTAGGCGGCGGAGCGGCGCGCCGCCAGCAGCCCGTGTACGGAAGAGATTGAGATGATCGATCCGCCGCCGGACTCGATCATCCACGGAATGGCGCATTTGCAGCCGTAGTAGGCGGCGTCAAGGATTGAAGCGCGGCCAACCTCCCAATCGGCGATGGTCATCTCGGTCACGGTACCGCCCCGCCAAGCGGCGGCGTTGTTGACGAGTATGTCAAGTCGACCGTAGGCCTGCTGCGCAGCATCAACCAGAGCCTGAAACTCGTCGAACTTGGTGACGTCGCAAGGCTGGCAGCGCGCGATGCCGGACGCCGCCTCGATTTCTTGCACCGTCGACTGGCCACCGCCGTCCTTGACGTCGCCAATCACGACGCTGGCGCCTTCGCGAGCGAACGTGAGGGCGATCCTGCGTCCTATGCCTTGCGATCCTCCGGTGACGATCGCCACTTTCCCTTGCAGCCGCATCGTTTCTTCTCCAGCCTGGCCGTCAATCAGTTGACGGAGTGTAGTGCATTCTGGCCCGTGGGCACGCGATGGGCGCCTTAGGAGCGATGCGCGCCGATACGGGTGCGCGACAGCCACTCCGGCAGCTCCATAAAGCCGAGCCTCACCGCCAGTTCCTGCCGGCGGACCGACAATAGGCCGCGGAAGTTGGTCGAGTCCAGTCGGTCGGTCCACATGACGTAGGCGTCTTCGCCGTTGTCACTGTAGTACTTCGGGCGCATGCCGACCTGACGGAAGCCGTACTTCCGATACAGGTTCTGCGCGACGATGTTGGAGACGCGCACCTCAAGCGTGAGCCAGTGCGCCCGAATTTCGTAGGCGACGTCGACAAGGCCCACGAGCAGGAGCTCGCCGATTCCCTGACCGCGATAGGCCGGACGAACGGCGATCGTGGTGACGTGGGCTTCGTCTTCAACCCGCCAGATGCCGCCATGGCCGACAACAGGGTCGCGAGGGACCGCCGGCTGGCGCTCCAGCGACGGCAATGGCAGGAGCGACAACGGGAATGGTCGCCTCTCTCGTTCGGGCGCGGCTACGGGAGTCGACGGCAGCTCGCCAAGACGGGTAACGATGTAGTGGGCCGCCTTGTTCTCCCGCAACTCCTTGCGGTAGGCGCTTGACGGCCAAGGCAGGCTATATGCTTCCCGTTCGACGGTTGCTACTTCGTCTAGGTCCGAAAGGCGCATCTGATCGAGATAAACGGACGGCACCTTGGTCCTCTTCGAGGCGCAAACCGCCATGTGACACCCACAACTCTCACGCCGCGCGCCGCAACCGGCAAACAACCACCATGAAAGTATAGGAAGGGGCGGGCGGACACGTCAATTTGGCGAAGGGCGCGAAGTGCGCCACACGTTTTCGCGCCGGCCAGTTGGTCCGAGGCGGTAGGATAGCCGCGTCGCTGGAGTCGCTGGAGCGAAGGAGTGTGGGCCGATGACGGAGCAGGGGCGAGCGCGAGCGCAGGTAGA
>Ga0207416_1003337_pt1 | contig 15567 bp, 19 predicted proteins | sample PaiPotPPM11metaG_FD_184107 | JGI IMG/M metagenome (GOLD analysis project Ga0207416, IMG submission 184107) | Iron sulfur acid spring bacterial and archeal communities from Banff, Canada, to study Microbial Dark Matter (Phase II) - Paint Pots PPM... ...
GTTGTCGGCTTCTGAGCCGCTGCCTGTGAAAACGATCTCCTTCGGCTTGGCTCCCAGAACGCGCGCGATGCGTTCGCGCGCGTCGTCCAGCGCGGCCCGCGCGAAGCGTCCTTCGGCGTGAACCGAGCTCGGATTATAGCCGCCGCCCGCCCCGAAAAAAGGCAGCATCGCCTCGAGCGCTTCGGGGCGCACGGGGGTGGTGGCGGCATGGTCTAAATAAATTCGCTGCATTTCAGGATATTCTCAGAACTCGGCAGTAGGCTCTATTCGTGCGAAGCTCCATTGCACACTCCGAGAAGTAGCAACGGGAAAAGGGAGTCCAGGCGAAACCTGGGCTCCCAATTTTTTACCCCTTGCGAATCACCACATTGACGTAGGCCATCGCCACGCCGAGCGACCCATCGGTCGCGCGGTTGTAGCGCATGACAGCCTCGCGAAGCTCGTCGCGCACTCCTTGCGTTTGCTCCTGCGGCAGATTGTCGAACAGCATCTTCATCGGACCGAAAAAATTTCGGAACGTGTCAAACCAGGCGTCGAAATTCGCAAAGTTCATGCGAAACGATCGATCGAAGAGCCGCATCTCTTTCACCTTTCCGTTGAAGAGCCGCTGAAGACCGGGCACGGTGCCCCACTCAACAGGCGGGCGAGCTCCCGGCGACGGCGGCGGACCGTACTTTCTTCCGATTCCGAAAAGAGTGCCCGGAAAACTCTCCAGCGTCCAATTGGAAAGGCCTATTGTCCCGCCGGGTTTGCAGACGCGCAGCAATTCGCCGGCCGCACGTTCTTGATTCGGCGCGAACATCACGCCGAAGGTCGAGAGCACGTAATCGAAGGTTCCGTCCGGGAACGGCAGCTCTTCGGCGGTGCCGGTAACGAAGTCGATGTCGAACCCCTCCGCTTCCGCGCGAATGCGCGCGCGTTCGACGAGCTTTTCAACTAAATCAAGACCCGTTACGTGCGCGCCGCGCCGCGCCGCCGAAAAAGCCGTGTTGCCGCTTCCGCAGGCGACGTCGAGCACGCGAGCTCCAGCGCCGATTCCGCAATCCTCGCAGAGGCCATCACCCGCATTTTGCCCCCTTCCGATAACGTGAAAATCGCCGAGCTTCCATGGAGATGGAGCCATAGGTACAGCCGTCATGTTCGATCCTCCAGAGTCCGGATGAATACTCGTCGTTGCGCCGTCAGCCCTTCGGGGACCGGCGGCGTCTCTTTATCCAGTCGACGAGCTTTGATTCTTCGCCCTGGCTGCCGGGTTCGAAGTACGCGCGCTTCGCGATGTTTTCTGGCAAGTATGACTGCAGCCGCTCCGCGGGTGGCAAATCGCCGCGCTGCGAACGGTACTCTTCGCTCGCGTGCGCATATTCGTAATCTTTTCCGTAGCCGAGTTGGCGCATGAGTCCGGCCGGTGCGTTGCGCAGGTGCAGCGGCACCGGATCGTTGCGCGTTCCTTCAACGTCCTTGAGCGCAGCGCCGTACGCGCGGCCGACGCTGTTGCTTTTCGGTGCGGTCGCCAGATAGAGCGTGCAGTGTGCGAGTGGATAAAACCCTTCGGGCATGCCGACGAAATGCACGGCTTGCTGCGCGGCCATCGCAACCGAGAGCGCGCGTGAATCCGCCAGGCCGACATCTTCCGAGGCGAGGATGACGAGCCGGCGCGCGATGAACAGCGGATCCTCGCCCGCATCGATCATCCGTGCCAGCCAGTAGACTGCCGCGTCCGGATCGCTTCCCCGGATGCTCTTGATGAACGCGCTGATGACATCGTAGTGCTGTTCGCCGCCTTTGTCGTAGCTCGCGGCTCGGCGCTGCATAGCGTCGGCAATCAGCGGCGCGTCGATCGTGCGCGTTTCGTTTTCTGCGGCGGGCGCGGCGTTGACCGCAAACTCGAGCGTGCTGAGCGCCACCCGCGCGTCGCCGTTGGCGAGCGAAACCAGCGCGCTGCGTGCATCCGGTGTCAACACGATGGACAACGCGCCCAGGCCGCGCTCGCGATCGAGCAGCGCGCGGTCGACGATCGTGCCGACCTCTTCGTCGGTCAGCGCTTTCAGCACGAAGACGCGCGATCGCGAGAGCAGCGCGGAGATCACTTCGAACGACGGGTTTTCGGTGGTTGCACCGATGAGCGTGATCGTCCCGTCCTCGACGTACGGCAGGACTGAATCCTGCTGCGCTTTGTTAAAACGATGGATCTCGTCGATGAACAGCACGGTGCGTTTTCCCAGCGCGCGGCGCTGCTGTGCCTGTGCAACGATTTTACGCAGATCGGCAACGCCCGCGCTGACCGCAGAAATCGCGCTGAAATGCGCGCCGGTCATATTGGCGATGATCTCGGCCAGCGTCGTTTTTCCGCTGCCGGGCGGTCCCCAGAAAATAAGCGACGGAACGGTATCGTTTTCGATGGAACGGCGCAACGCGCGGCCTTCGCCGACGATCTGATCTTGGCCGACGAACTCGTCCAGCGTGCGCGGACGCATCCGCGCGGCCAGCGGCGCGCTGCCCGCCGCAGAACCAAACAAACTGGGTTCCATGCTTAGGGAATCTTTGGACCGCGAATGATAATCGGTTTGGGCGTAGCGATCGACGGAGCCAGGCCCGGAAAAGTCATCATCGCATTGCCGTCGGCTTCGCCGTCGCCTGTCGCCGTGTTGTAGGTCGCGGTTTGAGCGTCGAGCGTGCGGTCGGCTTGCACGATGTGCACTTTCCCGGACAGGTCGAGGCGATGGGTGACGTCATTCAGATGCGCCATCTGGGCATCGACCGTGGTTTGCCCCTGAACGTAATGCACGTTGCCGTCGGCGTCGTAAAGGTGCAGCGCGTCGTCCAACTTCAGCGTATCAGCAGTCAGCGTCGCCGGTTCGTGGTGCACCGTCTGCGCGCTCTTCAAACCAAACGTGCCGTTTGCGTCGTGCACGCTGACGTGGCCGTAGAGGACGGCCTGTTTCTTCTTATAATTTCCGACGGCGCGATCGGCGGTCACGGTCGATCCGTCCTCGCGCGTCATCGTGAAAGCATGCGGCACCGCAAACGCGCCGCTCGCAAGGTTGAGATCCGTTTGGTCGGTTTGAATCGTCCACCCGCCGATGGTCGTAACGACTTTTTTCGGCGCCGCGCCGGCCGGCGAACCGGCGAATGCCTCCAGCGTCAGCGCTGCGGCTGCAATACGCGCGAAGCTCATGTGTGCATCGTGACGTTTCCGAACAGATGCAGGTCGTGCGTCAAGCCGTTCATGATCGCGCGGTCCGCCGTGACGGAGCTGGCGCCCTGCACGAAATGAACGTGTCCGATGGCGGTGTAGATCTTAGCGACGCCGTCGATCTGCAGCGAGTCGCACGTCAGCGTAGCCGGCTGCCGGCTCGATGCGGTCCCGCTCGAAAAATTCGTAAGCACGCCGTTCTGATCGCGCAGCCACACGTTGCCGGAGAGCAGCGCCTGATGCGTTTTGGTATTCCCGTTGGCGCGATCAGCTCGGATTTCGCTCCCGGGGCGCGTCAGCGTTATGTGAGTCGGCGTCGAGAATGCGCCGGTCTGATAGTTCCAGGCGAATTCCCCGGTCAGCACGTTCCAATCGCTGAAGTTGAAGCCCGTGGCGGTGCGCGGCGCCGCCGCCGTCGCAAAAAGCGCGGCGCACAGCACCAAGAGCACGTTCTTTATCATCTTCATGTGGCTACCCGGTAACGTACCAGCGGACCGAGCAGCTCGCTTAGGCGCTCGTACGGAACAACCCCCTCGCGCAGTAGAACCGGCTGCGGGCCGCTGAAATCGATGACGCTCGACTCGCGTCCGTACTTGGTGGGGCCGTTTTCAACCAGCAGATCGGCCGGCGGCAGCGCGCTCGAATCTCCGTCTCCAAAGTAAGGGCGCTCGCCGCTGGTATTCGCGCTGGTCGCCGCCAGCGGGCCGCAGCGCTCCAAAATCGCACTGCACAAAACATCGTCCGGAACGCGGTAACCGAGCGTCGGCAACCCCGCGCTGACATCGCGTTCGATGAACGCCGGGCGGCGCATGACGATCGTCACCGGGCCGGGCAAAAGACGCCGCGCGGCCGCCGCCACTTCGCGCTGGTCGCGCGCGTATTCCAGGAACTCGGCAACGCTGGCAAGATGCAGCGAAAGCGGCTTGTTCGCCGGGCGTTTCTTCGCGCCGTAGATCCGCGCGATCGCATCGAGGTCGAAGGGATCGCAGCCGATTCCATACGCTGTGTCGGTTGGAAAAATAACCGTCCCGCCGCGCAAGACGACACGCGCGACCGCTTCCACCACCCGCTCGAGCGGTTCCGTTCGCGCGTCGATTGTATCCGGCGTCAGAACCTCCTAGAGCCGGACCCACATGCCGGTGCCGTGGGCAACGCATGAGAGCGGATCGTCCGCTACGATGACCGGAATGCCGCACACTTCGGCCAGCAGTTTATCGAAGCCGCGCAAAAGCGCGCCGCCGCCCGTCAGAATGACGCCGCGATCGATGATGTCCGAGGAGAGCTCGGGTGGAGTTTTCTCGAGCACCGATTTGACGGCTTCGACGATTGCGCCGACCGGCTCCGAAAGCGCCTCGCGAATTTCTTCGCTCGTCACCTTCACCGTGTTGGGCAGGCCGTTGATCAGATCGCGTCCGCGAATCTCCATCGCCAACTCGGAATCGAGCTTGTAGGCCGAGCCGATCTTGACTTTGATCTCTTCGGCCATGCGTTCGCCGATCATCAGATTGTAGACGCGGCGTACGTAACGGATGATCGCCTCGTCCATCTTATTGCCGGCCACGCGCAGCGACTGCGAAACGACGATGCCGCCGAGCGAAATCACCGCTACGTCAGTCGTGCCTCCGCCGATGTCGACGACCATGCTGCCAGATGGTCCATCGATCGGCAAGCCTGCGCCGATCGCGGCCGCCATCGGTTCGGCGATGATCTCAACGTGCTTTGCGCCGGCGAGTTTCGCCGCGTCCTTCACCGCGCGCTCCTCGACACTCGTAATCTCGGCCGGCACGCAGATCACAACGTTCGGTTTTGGCCGGAACAGTGACGACCACCAGGAACGATCCCGCATGACCTTGCGGATGAAGTAACTGAGCATCGCCTCGGTCACTTCGAAATCGGCAATCACGCCGTCGCGCAGCGGACGAATGGCTTGAATGTGCCCGGGCGTTCGCCCGAGCATTTGTCGCGCTTCCTCGCCCACGGCCAGCGTCTTGCCGGTGCTCAGATCCTTCGCCACAACCGAAGGCTCGCGCAAGACGATCCCTTTGCCCTTGACGTGCACCAGCACGTTGGCCGTGCCTAAATCGATCCCGATGTCCAAATGAGGGTTCCTTTTTTAAGAAATACTACTGAGCGCGAGCCCGTGTCTTAGGATACGCGCTTGTCTCGAAAAGTCCGGTCGGCTCGACGAGCGGCGTGATACCGCTCGATCGCTGAACCTGCCCGCCCAATCCCGAAAGCATCTCCTCGAGCCGCTCGTAACCGCGATCGATGTATTCGAGCCCGATGATCTCGGTTTCGCCCTGCGCGGCCAAGCCCGCGACTACCAGCGCGGCGCCCGCTCGAATGTCGGGAGCCTCGACCGGAGCGCCCGAAAGCGGCGTGCCGCCTTTGACGACCGCCGTGTTGCTTTCCATCGAGACGCGCACTTCGGCGCCCATGCGCGCCAGCTCGTTGACGTATGAAAAACGGGCGTTGAAGATCGATTCCTCGACGATGCTGTTTCCGGGAGCCGTGCACAAGAAGGAAACCATCTGCGGCTGCAGATCCGTCGGAAAGCCGGGAAAAGGCGCGGTCAGAATATCGGTGCCGCCGGTAATGAGGCTGGCATCCACGCGCAGCCAGTCGTCGCCGCTGGTGACCGTCGCACCGCACTCTTGCAGTTTTGAGCTCAGCGCAAGAAGATGATCTGGGCGGCATTCGGTAACGGTGACGTCGCCGCGCGTCGCCGCGCCGCTGAGCAAGAGCGTTCCCGCGACGATGCGATCCGGAATGATCTCGTACTCGACGCCGTGCAACTCGTTGACGCCGTCGATCACCAGCGTGTCCGAGCCGGCTCCGCGAATCTTCGCGCCCATAGCGATCAAAAAGTTCGTCAGATCGACGACCTCGGGTTCCATCGCGGCGTTGCGTATCGTCGTTGTGCCGTCGGCCACAACTGCAGCCAGCATCGCATTCTTTGTGGCACCGACGCTGGGCGTGCGAAACTCTATTTCACCGCCTTGCAGCCGGCGCTTCTTCGCGGTGGCGATGAAGTAACCGCGCTGATTCTTCACATCGCATCCGAGCGCCAAGAAGGCCTGCTCGTGCATGTCGGTCGCGCGCGTGCCGAGCACACATCCACCCGGCAATGGCACTTCCGCTCGCCCAAAGCGGCCGAGCAGCGGCCCGACGAGATCGAATGATGCAGCCAGTTTGCGCACGAGCGTGTACGGCGCGCAGTGCGAAGCAACGTTCGCCGCGTCGATCGTAACGCTGCCTTCGCCCTCGTACCGAAGGCGCGCGCCGAGTGCTTCCAGCAGCGACCACATTACTGAAACGTCGGTGATCCGTGGAACGCGATGCAGCGTGACTTTACCTTTGGCAAGCAGCGCAGCCGCCATGATCGGCAACGCGGCGTTTTTCGCGCCGTGCGTCCGTATCGAGCCTTCGAGCCGCAAGCCGCCGCGAACGCGCAGCGTGGTTTCGAGGCGATCCAATGTATTCATTCGAGCAGCGGCTCGCACGTCAGCACGTGTGCATCGTAAGGTCCGCCGCGCAGTTCGAGCTGCATGCGCCCGGTCGGCGTTACGCGCAGAAAAACTTCACTCCAGTCGTTGTGCTGCAGCTCGAGAAGATCGGCGTGGCCGCCGATCAGTGCGCCGGCGAAACGCCGTCCGTCGGCGTCTGCCAAACGAATGCGGCCGTCCGAGTACAAACCGGCGACCAGTTCTACTTTCGCATCGCTCGCGCGGTAATAGTTTGCGCCTTCATCGGTGAGCTCGGCTAGGAAATCGCGCGGCCGCATCTCCCACGCTTGGGGCGCCGGCGGCGGTTGAGGCACCGGCTCGGAACGCGGCACGGGTTGGGAATGCGGCGCGGGCGCGGGTTCGGGTCGCGGCGGCGGCTTGGGCGCCGGCGAACTCGCGAGGTCCATGGCAAACGAACCAAACGCCAGAGCTGCAAGCTCCAGCGCAGGTACGGCCATTTTCGTCCAACCCGGTGTCTGCGCCACCGTAGACGTTTTCGCCGGACTCCTAGTGGTGTCCGGTCAGGCGCAGTTTCGCGCGTGCAAAGTCAATGATCGACGGATCCGTCGCTTCCGCAAGCTCGGCGCGGGTTTGCGCGACGTCGACCTCTTCGAACGCGACCGCTTCATCGGTCAAAACCGTCACCCGATCCGGCAGCGCTTGCATGAAGCCCTCGCTCGTCGCGAGCTCGAGCCGCCGCGCCGCGCCGTCTTGCACGATATTGGCTCGCAGCACGCCCGGTTTGAGCGCGGCCAAAAACGGCGCATGCCGCGGCAGAATCCCTTCCTCGCCTTCGGTCGTGACCGCAATTACGAGCTCGGCCTCGCCTTCGAAGATCAACTTCGCCGGCGTCACGAGCTTGAACGGAACGGTCATGTCAGACGGCGGCCCCGAGCTTCTCGGCAGCCGCGCGCACGTCGTCGATCCCGCCCGCATAAAAAAACGCCTGCTCGGGCAGATCGTCCACTTTGCCGTCGAGGATCTCTTTGAACGCGGCAATTGTGTCTTGCAGTTTGACGTATTTGCCCGGCGTGTTCGTGAATTGTTCGGCGACGTAGAACGGCTGCGAGAACATGCGTTGAATGCGCCGCGCGCGGGCGACCGCGATTTTGTCGTCTTCGGAAAGTTCTTCCACGCCGAGAATCGCGATGATGTCCTGCAGGTCGCGATAGCGCTGCAGCGTTTCTTGCACGCCGAGCGCTACGCGGTAATGCTCTTCACCGACGATCTGCGGATCGAGGATGCGCGAACTCGACGCGAGCGGATCTACGGCGGGATAGATGCCCAGCTCGGAAATCGGGCGCGACAGCGCGGTCGTCGCATCCAAATGCGCGAACGTCACGGCGACCGCCGGGTCGGTATAGTCGTCGGCCGGCACATAGACCGCCTGCACCGACGTGATCGATCCTTTGTGAGTCGAAGTTATTCGCTCTTCGAGCGAACCCATGTCCGTCGAAAGCGTCGGTTGATACCCCACGGCGGACGGCATGCGGCCCATCAGTGCCGACACTTCAGAGCCTGCCTGCAAATAGCGGAAGATGTTGTCCATGAACAGCAGCACGTCGGCGCCGAGCTCGTCGCGGAAATATTCCGCCATCGTTACGCCGGTCTGCGCCACGCGAAAACGCACGCCCGGCGGCTCGTCCATCTGGCCGAAAACAAGCGTCGTTTGCTTCAGCACGCCGGATTCTTTCATCTCGAGCCACAAATCATTACCTTCACGCGTGCGCTCGCCCACGCCGGTAAACACCGAAAAGCCCTTGTGCACGCTTGCGATGTTGCGGATCAATTCTTGAATCAGTACGGTCTTGCCGACGCCCGCGCCGCCGAACAAACCCACTTTGCCGCCGCGCGTATAGGGGGCCATCAAATCGATGACCTTGATTCCGGTCTCGAAAATCTTCGGCGTCGGATCTTGCGCCTTAAAGTCCGGCGGCGGACGATGAATCGGCCACTGCGCCGCGGCTTTCACCGGTTCGTCGCTATCGATCGGCTGGCCGAGCACGTTGAAAATGCGCCCCAGCGTACCTTCGCCGACCGGAACGCGAATCGGACCGCCCGTCGCAGTCACCGGCGCGCCGCGCATCAGACCATCGGTCGATCCAAGTGCGAGACAGCGAACCTGATCGTTGCCGAGTTCGTCCTGCACTTCGAGCACGATGTCGCGCATCTGCATCGCCGTTCCGCCGAGCTCCGGAACCTGTCCTGAGCCTGTCGAAGGGCCGGCTTTCGCCTTACCGTTTTCCTTAGCGTGATCTTCGTTCACGCGAACGGTCAGCGCGTCGTTAATGTTCGGCAGCGTTTCCGCGCTGAACTCAACGTCGACGACGTTTCCGAGAACTTGGACGACTTTTCCGGTTGCTGGCATTACTTGTTCCTTGCTTTAGTTTTTTATCTGCGTGAGTCCGAGGGGGAGAGATAGACAATCATGTTCCCGTCAGCGCCTCCGCGCCGGAAACGATTTCGAGGAGTTCTTTGGTGATCGCGGCTTGGCGCGCATTATTCATCGCGATCGTGAGTTCGTCGATCAGTTTGCCGGCGTTTTTGGTCGCGTTGCTCATCGCCAGCAACTGCGCTGCATAGAATGCGGCGTCCGTTTCGAGCATTGCCGAGAAGATCGTAAACTCGAGGTACTTCGGCAGCAGCTTTGAGAGCACGAACTCGGGTGAAGGCGGGATTTCGACGGAACCGCGCGGGCCCGTGCGTGGCGCCGCCGCCGCTTCACGTTCGATCGGAACGAGGCGGCGCACTTCGGGTTTTTGCGACAGCATCGAAATGTGTTTCGAAGAGACCAGCGTGATGTCGCCGATCGCGCCGGAGACGAAATCCGCGGTGACGCGCTGCGAGACCTCACGCGCGGTTTGCAACTTTGAAGGCGCGTTGAGCGGCCACGTCGGGCGATCTCCTAGGCCCGAGCGGCGCACGGCGTTGCGAGCCTTTATACCGACGGTATAGAGCAGTGCATCGCTATGGTCGCGCCTGTAGATTTCGGCTGCGCGGATCACGTTCGAATTGAATGCGCCGGCCAGGCCTTTGTCCGATGTCATCAGCAGAATGCCCGAGGGCGCGCCCGCGCGGCCCGGATTCATGAACGGATGATCGATTCTGGCGGCCGTTCGCAGCAGATCTTGCAGCATTTCACCAAGCGCATCCGCGTAGGGGCGAGCTTGCTTCTGTGCGGCTTCGGCGCGCCGAATTTTGGCGGCCGCAACCTGCTTCATCGCCTTGGTGATCTGCTGCGTGTTCTTCAACGAGCGTATTCGCTCGCGAAGATCCTTTACCGTCGCCATTACCGAGCATTCCCTATTGCGATGCAGGGGGGCCGAAAGCCGGGGGCCCTGACGGCTTTGCCGGCGGGGGGCGTGGAGCGCGCAGCGCGGATACGCCTTTTCATCAGAAGCTCTTGTTGAACTCCGCGAGCGCGGCGTCGAGCTTCTGTTTGGTTTCGTCGGCGAGCTGGCCGCTTTGCGAGATCGCTTGTGGAATATCCGGATGTTTGTCGTGCAGAAACGCGACGAATCCGCGGAGCCATTCCTGCAAGCGCGGCGTGGAAACGTCGTTGACGAATCCTTTGGTTGCGCCGTAGAGAACGGCGACTTGATCTTCAACCGCCATCGGCTGGTATTGCGGCTGCTTGAGCAGCTCGGTGAGCTTTTCACCGCGCAGCAGCTGCATCTGCGTCGCCTTGTCCAGGTCGCTCGAAAGTTTCGCGAACGCCGCGAGATCGCGGTACCGCGCGAGCTCGAGCTTCATCTGGCCGGCCACGCTCTTCATCGCTTTGATCTGCGCCGCGCCGCCGACGCGCGAAACCGAGAGACCGACGTCCACCGCCGGACGGATGCCTTGGAAAAACAGTTGCGGCGTGAGATAGATTTGTCCGTCCGTGATCGAGATAACGTTGGTCGGAATGTAGGCCGAGAAGTCGCCGGCCTGCGTTTCGATGATCGGCAGTGCCGTCAGCGACCCGCCGCCCATTTCATCGGAAAGTTTTGCGGCGCGTTCCAGCAGGCGCGAGTGCAGGAAGAAGATGTCGCCCGGATAGGCTTCGCGGCCCGGCGGACGGCGCAGCAGCAGCGACATCTCGCGGTAGGACTGCGCGTGTTTGGTCAAATCGTCGTATACGATCAGCACATCTTTGTGCTGGTACATCAATTCTTCGCCCATGGCACAGCCGGCGAACGGCGCAATCCAGCGTAGGGCGGCCGCCTCTGACGGACCAACCGTCACGATGGTCGTGTATTCCATCGCGCCCTTTTGTTCGAGCAGCTGCGCCAATGCCGCTACGGTCGAATTCTTCTGACCGATCGCGACATAAATACAAAAGACGCCTTTGCCTTTTTGATTGATGATCGTGTCGACGACCAGCGCGGTCTTGCCCGTGCTGCGATCGCCGATGACCAGCTCGCGCTGGCCGCGGCCGATCGGAATCAGCGCATCGATCGCGCGAACGCCCGTCTGCAGGGGCTGCTTCACCTGCTGGCGCTGAACGACACTCGGTGCGACGTTCTCGATCGTGCGAAACTTCTTCGTCTCGATCGGGCCCTTGCCGTCAACCGGCTTGCCGAGCGGATCGATGACTCGGCCAAGCAGCGCCTCGCCAACCGGAACGGACGCGATGCGGCCGGTGCGGCGGACCTTGTCGCCTTCTTTGATCCCTTCGTCGGAGCCCATGATCACGACGCCCACGTTGTCCTCTTCGAGGTTCAGCGCAACGCCTTGCACGCCGTTCGCAAATTCCACGAGCTCGGAAGCACGCACGCTGCGCAGTCCGTAGACCCGCGCCAAGTTTGCGCCGACCTCGATCACCGTACCGATTTCGTCCTCTTGGACGCCGGCGGTAAAACTCGCGATCTGCTGTTTTAAAATACCTGCGATTTCGTCTGCGTTGATCATTCCTAATTCCTAGCCAAGAGTGTGCGTGCCAATTCCTCAAAACGCCCTTCGACCGATCCGTCGATCCGGCGGTCTCCCATCAAAATGCGCACGCCCCCAATCAGATCCGACTGGACGCGCTGGGTTACCTCGAACTTTTTGCCGTAAATTTTTTCGAGTTGCGCAACGAGCGCGCGCAATTCCGCGGCCTCGAGCGGCTTGGCCGTCGTAATCGTCAGCGGTTCCAGGCCGCGCGCCGCCAGCTCGAGCGCGCCGTACTCGCGCACGATCTGACGCAGCAGTCCTTCGCGGCGCTTGCGCACGAGCAGCAGCATCGCATGCAGCGCAATCGGATGGGCTTTGCCGTCGAAGGCGGCGACCAAAGTCTGCTCTTTTTGTTCACGATCGACGACCGGCGAAAGAAAAAAATTCAATGCGCTTTCATTGTCCTGGATCGCATCGCTCAAGACGCGCAGCTCGCTGCCGACCTGGCCGACCGCGCGTTGTTCGCCGGCCAGCTGAAAGATTGCGGTGGCATAGCGTCGCGCAAGTGTTTGGTTTGCCATCAGGTGCGGCTCCGTTCGAGCAAACCGACAAAGGAGCCGACCAACTTCCGGTTGGCGCCCGCATCTACGCGCCGCGCAGCCATATCGCGCGCGCCGATCAGCGCCTTCTCGATCAGCTCGTCGCGCAGCTGCTCGCGTGCGGCGGCCCGAGCCCGAGGAAGTTCGGCTTGCGCTGCGCGCAGTGCGCGCTCTCCAGCCTCGCGAGCTTCGCGAAGCACGCTCTCGCGTTCGCCGGACATCAGCGCGGCCACACGCTCTTTGATGGCAATAGCGTCGCGTTGTGCGGCCTCGATCGCCTGCTGCAACTCTTCCAAGGACGCTTTGGCTTCGTTGCGATGGCGCTCGGCTTCGGCAATCTTCGCATTTTGCGCGGCTTGCGCCGCCAGCACCGCAGGTTGAATGAATTTTATCCACATCCAGACCAGCACGCCCATGAAGAGCAGCGACGATACTACTTGGCTCCACTCCGCGATCACTTGATAGTTCATGATGCCATCTCTGGTACAGCCCGCACGAAGATCTCGTCCGCCAGCTCTTTGACCGTACGCCGCTCGTGCGAACGCGCGGCGGCCAATTCGGACTCGACTGTCTTTTGCGCTTCCTGTATGGTTGCCGAAGCTTGCTGCGCGTAGCGGGTGGACAGACTCGCGCTCTCGTTCGACGCGTCGGCGCGCACTTTGGCCGCGAGTTGTTCGGCTTCGCGCCGCGCCGCAGCGCGTATCGCTTCGGCCTGCGCGCGCAATGCGTTTCCTTCGGCTTGGTAGCGATCGTAGTCGCTCGTCACGCTGTTGATATACTCTCGCCGTTTGGTAATCGCGCGGGCGACCGGACGCATGAAAACCACGTTCAAGATCGCGAAAAAGACCGCGAAGTTGAGCAGTTGGATAATGAATGTCCCGTCGAGGCTGAGAAACATTACAGCCGAGGTTTCCTAGTGGATTGCCTTTAGGAGGCCCGGGACGTTCACAACGACGAGCAGGATGTAAAACGCTAACCCGAGCGCGATGATTGGAAACGCTTCCAAGACTCCCACGCCCAAGAACATGAATAGGAAGATGTTCGGCCGGGCCTCGGGTTGCCGCGAGATCGATTCGACCGCCTTACTGGCCACGATTCCGTCGCCGACGGCAGAACCAAACGCCACGCCTGAAATGATGATGCCGAACGCAATCAGGGTGGACGCTATAATCAGTGCTTGAGAAGTCACAGTCGTGCCTTTCCTATGTTAGTGTTGTTCGCCAACGGCGAGTGACAGATAGACGATGCCCAACAGCGTGAAGAGAAACGCCTGAATAGTACCGACGAAGAAATTGAAAAACTGAATAAAGAACGGCAGGATGGTCACCGTGAGCGATAGGTTTACCGGCCCGATCATGACCTTGGCGGTAATGATCGACGCGATGATGATGAAGAGCAGCTCTCCGACAAAGATATTGAAGAAAAGCCGTGCGGCCAGCGTTGCCGGACGCGCGACTTCCTCGATCAGATTGATCGGAGCCAGCCACCAGAACGGTTTGAAGACGTGCAGAAAATATCCGGGGCCTTGTTTGCGAACCGCAACGACTTGAATGATGACAAAGATCATCAAGGCGTAAGCTGCGGTCGTGTTGAGATCGGCCGTGGGAGATCCGCCAAACGGCAAACCGAGAACCCGGAATGGCAACACTCCGAATTGGTTCAACAAGAAGATGAACAAAAACAGTGCGATGAAAAACGGCACGAACGGCTCACCCTGCTGTCCGAGAACGCTCGTTGTGAGATCGGCGATGTAGTTGATGACGCCTTCGAGCACTGTCTGGCGGCGCGTTACTCGAGCGGAACGGTAGCTCGCTCCAACCCAGGCGAAAAACAGCAAAGCGATCGCCATGACGAACCATGTCGTCATGATCGTGTCGGCGTGAACGGACCCGATCAACGGCCACGTCCACGTGCTGTGCTCGCCTATTGTTTCTTGCACTATCTACTTTCGTGTGTATGCGCGTCTGAGCAGGACTCCGAACAACCCGAGCGGCGTGAAGAACCCGATGAAATACCACGCCAAAGTCCACAGGGTGGGAAGCCGAAGCGCCAGCGCCACCGGAACTATACCGAATACGCACAGGCGCAGAAAACTACTTAAGACGAACGCCCCCACGTTGCGGCGGTCGAGCAATCTTTCGTTGCCGAACATCGAAAGCAGCGCGTTCGCAACCCCGGCGACGCCGCCGGCGAGCAGGACGAGTGCGAAGCCCGGCTGCCAAACCGCCAGGACCAATGCGGCTAAAGCGACCGTCACCAACGCGCCGAGCGCCGTCGAGCGCTTCAGCTGCCCGTAGAGTTCGAGGTCGGCAGGGCTTTCCTTCACGATGCGGTCGTCTGCAACAGCAGGCGAAACGCCGCATACCCGCCGACGAGGATGCCCGCGAAAAGCCCGGCGACCGCGTAATATTGGGTTCGAAGCGCGTGATCGAGCCAAATGCCGATTAGCAGCCCGCCGATCCCCGCACCTGCGAAGGCCGAACCTGCCGCGACGATCGCGGCCGCGCCTTTCACGTGGAAAGGCCGCCCTCGAACGGTTTGGGGTACTCCCCTCCGCGCAGACGCGCCAGCAGCCAGGCGGCGATCCGTTCGGCGGCGTGTCCGTCGCCGTAGGGATTGTGCGCGGTCGACATGCGCTTGTACGCTTCGGGGTCGGACAGCAAGCGCTGCGCCGCGGCGACGATTTTTTTACGATCGTGTCCGACGAGCTCCAAAGTCCCCGCGAGCACTCCCTCCGGTCGTTCGGTTTCCTCACGCATGACGAGCACCGGTTTGCCCAGGCACGGAGCTTCCTCTTGTAATCCGCCGCTATCGGTCAGCACGAACGTGCAATCCCGAACCGCGGCAACCATGTTCGCGTAATCGATCGGATCGATGAGGACGACGCCCGGCTCGTTGCCGAGCACTTCATATGCAATCGGACGGACGCGCGGCGAAGGATGGACCGGCCAAAAGATCTGCGGCCGCCGCGGCATGCGCGCAATCTCGAGCATGGCTTCGCACATCTCGCGCATGTGCGCGTGGTTTTCACGCCGGTGCGCAGTCACGACGATGATAGGCCGCTGCGGATCGAGTTGCTCCCAGCGGGGCGGCCTCGGCAACTCTTCACGCTGAGCGGTTTGCATAAACGCATCGATCACCGTGTTGCCGGTGACGATGACGTTTTCTTTTGGAACGTTTTCGCCGAGCAGATGCTCGCGCGAAAGGCCGGTCGGCGCGAAATGATATGAAGCGATGACGCCGGTGAGCCGCCGGTTCATCTCTTCGGGGAAAGGGACCGACGGATTGCTGGTGCGCAAGCCCGCTTCGACGTGCCCAACCGGAACCTGCTGATAAAACGCGGCCAGGGCCGCGGCGGTGCTCGTCGTCGTATCGCCGTGCACCAGCGCGACGTCGGGCCGCACTTTTGCAA
>Ga0207416_1003338_pt1 | contig 15561 bp, 14 predicted proteins | sample PaiPotPPM11metaG_FD_184107 | JGI IMG/M metagenome (GOLD analysis project Ga0207416, IMG submission 184107) | Iron sulfur acid spring bacterial and archeal communities from Banff, Canada, to study Microbial Dark Matter (Phase II) - Paint Pots PPM... ...
GGGCCGGTCCGCGACTTCGGCCAGGCCCGCGGCCAGTCGTCGGCCGCCTACGCCGCGTTCTTCCACGCCCTGCTCGACCGGGGCGTCTACCTGCCGCCGTCACCTTACGAGGCCTGGTTTCTGTCCGCGGCGCACGACGACGCGGCCATCGGCCGGATCGCCGAGGCGCTGCCGGCTGGCGCTCGCGCGGCCGCCGCCGCATTGGGGTAAACGCACCGGCTGGCCGCACGGTACCAATCCGGCCCGCCACTTTCCGTTCCGGAACATAATGGTGTCGGAATTCCCGGGTGTCCGGTTCGTGGTGTCAGGATGGCGGTGTACGCCGGGCGGCGGGCCCGGCGACCCGGCCCGAGGAGCCGTCATGGCCTTGCGCAACGTGATCACCACCCTGAACCAGGACGGCACCGAGATCATGGGCCCGGGCATCTTGATGTACCACTATCCGCACAACGACATCATGAACGGCAGCCTGCTGACCGTTGAGAACAACCACTTCTGCGTCCTGAAGTCGCGCGGCGCGGTGCTCGACGTGTACGAGACCGGCCAGTACCCGGTGCAGACCCCGCAGCGGCCGCTGCTCGGCAGCATCCAGCAGAGCTTCTACGGCGGCCAGTCCCCCTGGCAGTACGAGGCGCTGTTCGTCTCGCGGGCCAAGAGCGTGGCCAAGGCGCAGGGCCTGGCCCTGTCGAGGGAGCTCGCCGAGCTCGTCTACGACGTGGACTACTACGTGCACGTCGACAGCAAGGAAGACGCGGTCAAGCTGGTCACCCACATGCCGTACTCGGGGCACGTGCTGACCGCGGACGCGGTCAACGCCTACGCGGGCCCGGTCGTGGAACAGTCGGTCAACCAACTCGTCCAGATCACGCCGCTGGAGCAGGTGAACGAGAGGATCCACGAGATCACCGAGCTGGTCCGCGGGCACCTGCAGGACTTCCTGTCCATCTACGGGATCATGCTCAACGACGTGAAGGTCCTGATCCGGCCGCGCGACGAGCGGATGCGCGAGCTGATCTCGCTCCGCGCGTTCGGCCTGTCCGAGCACGAGGCGGTGCGGTACTACGTGGCCATGAAGATGGCCGAGCACGGGCTGCTGTCCGCGCCGAACATGGCGTGCGGCGAGCCGTTCAACATCGGGATCACCGCGGCGGCGATGGGCGCGCTGGCCGGGTTGCCGGGGCTGCCCGACGTGAACGGCGGCGGCGTCCACGCGGCGCCCGCGCATCCCGCGCACGCGGTCCAGCCCAGCCTGCACCCGGGCGCCTGACCGGCTATGGCCGACAGCGCCGGGGACCGGCTGCGCGGGCTGCTCGCGGCCGACGTCTACAGCGACAAGGGCCGGCTGCGCGCTGACGACCTGCTCGTCCGCGAGCGGGTGGGCCGCGGGCTCGGCGAGGCCACCGCGCGGATCCGGGACCTGACCCGCGCGTGGCGGGCGGACCGGGTCCCGCCGTCCACGCGCGAGCGGCCGTTCCCGCCACCCGAGGTGATGGAGCCGATCCGCCGCGCCGAACGCCTGGTCCGGGCGATCGACGACGCCGCGGGCGCGGTCCGCGGCCTGCCGCTGCTCAACTCCGACCGGGTCTGGAACCGGGTGCGCCGGGCCGGGCTCGACGAACTGCTCCAGTTCGACTGGACGCTGGTCGGCGAGGCCGACGCCCTGTGCGGCGAGATCAGCCGGGCGGGGGCGCTCGATGAGATCGACGTGGCCGCGCAGGAGGCGCGGCTGCGAACCATCCGAGAGGTGATCGCTGACCGCCGGCACTACCTGGAAATTCAGGCCTGAGAACGTTTCCGGCGCGCCGCCGCGGGCCGCTCGCCGCCGGCGGCCGGCGACGGCAGGCCGGCCGATAGGCTGGGCGGCCTATGGAGAACATGGCCGGGTCCGCCGAGACCACCGTCGTGCACCTCGTGCGGCATGGTGAGGTGGACAACCCGCGACGCGTGATCTACGGGCGGATCCCGGGGTTCCACCTGTCGGCCGAGGGCCGGGTCATGGCCAAAGCCGCGGCCGACCTGCTGGCGGGCCGGGACGTGACCGTGCTGCGGTCCTCGCCGCTGGACCGGGCCCTGGAGACGGCCGAGCCGATGGCCGCGCAGTTCGGCCTCGACGTGGTCATCGACGACCGGCTGATCGAGCCGTGGAACCACTTCGAGGGCAAGACGTTCGCCGTGGGGGATGGCTCGCTGCGCAAGCCAGCGCACTGGATGTACCTGCGCAACCCGTTCCGGCCGTCGTGGGGCGAGCCCTACGTCGAGATCGCGGTGCGGATGCGCGCGGCGATGGCCGACGCGGCGCGGGCGGCGCACGGGCACGAGGCGGTCTGCGTCAGCCACCAGCTGCCGATCTGGGTCGCCCGCCTCAGCGTCGACGGCCGCAGGCTGTGGCATGACCCGCGTCGCCGCGAGGCCGCGCTGGCCAGCGTGACCAGCTTCACCTACCGGGCGGGGCGGATCATCGCGGTGAGCTACACCGAGCCGGCGGGCAGCGGCGGCGCCCGGATCGCCGGGGCCTGACGCGGCCGGCGTCAGGATCCCTGCGGGGCATGGGCCCGGGTCAGGGCCTGGCCCGACTGGGCGCGGCGCCAGCCCTGCGAGCCCACGGCCAGCAGGTGGCGGCGCGGCGGGACGGCCAGGATTTCGCGCAGCCGGGCCTCGACCGGGCCCGCCTCGCGGTGCTTCAGCTCGGTGAGGATGGCCAGCGCCTCCTCGAGCGCGTCGGCGGCCGCGCGGTCGTCGCCGCTGCTCTGGTAGACCGTGGCGAGATGGGTCAGGATCGTGGCCTGCTGGTACCGGTCGCCGAGTTCGCGGAACGCGCTCAGGCTCTGCCGGTAGCTGTCCAGCGCGTCGGCGGTCCGGCCCAGGCCGTGATAGGCCTCGCCCAGGCTGTCCAGCGTGTTGGCCGCGCCGCGCGAGTAGCCGAGCGCCAGGAAGATGTCCAGCCCCTGCTGGCAGAAGTCGACGCCGCGCTGATACTCGCCGAGCTGGATGTGGTACAGGCCGATGTTGTTCAGCGCGCCGGCCTGTCCCGCCCGGTGTCCCGACACGCGGAACAGCTCGAGGGCGCGCTGGCACGACTCGTGCGCATCCGAGTACCGGGCCTGCTGCCAGAACGCCTGCCCGGCCCGGACCTGGGCGCGCGCCTCCCAGCTCGCGTCGCCGAGCCTGCGGAAGCGCTGCACGGCCTGGCCGAGATGCGCGTGCGCCTCGTCGTACCGGCCCAGGAGCACGTTGGCCCAGCCCAAGCCGCAGTGCGCATGCGCCTGGCCGGCCTTGTCCCCGCCCTGCTCGGCGGCATCGAGCGCGATCAGCTCGATGCGGGCGAGCTCGTCCCACCGCCCGCGCCGGGACAGGAACGTCTCCAGGGACCACGCGATCTGCCAGGCGTGCCGGGGGAAGCCCGCCTCGGCGGCGAGGGCGACCATGGCCAGCAGCACCGGGTACTCGGTCTCCGTCCAGGACCAGGCCTGCTCGTAGGACGCGAGGCGTTCATGCAGCACGCCGGGCTGGGCCGGGGCCAGCGTGACGTCGCGGGGCGGGTACAGCAGCCGGCTGGTCGCATACGCGGCGTGCAGGTAGTAATCGACCATCCGGCGGCAGGCCGCGCGGGCCTCGGCTGCGTTCTCATCGGCTTCGACTCGCTCGCGCGCGTAGGCCCGGAGCAGGTCGTGCAGGCCGAAGCGGCCGACCGCGGGCTCGGACGCGACGTGCGAGCGGGCCAGCTCGTCCAGCAGCCCGCGGGCCTGCGGCAGCGACGCGCCCGCCAGGCTGGCCGCGGCGCTCACGCCGATGTCGGGACCGGGGTGCAGGCCCAGCAGCCGGAACATCCGGGCCGCGGGCGGGCTCAGGGTCGCGTACGACCAGGAGAACACCGCCCGAGCGCTGGCCGACTCGTCCCCGGCGTCCAGCGCGTCGAGCCGGTCCCGGGTGTCGCGCAGCTCCGCGGCCAGCTCGGCCAGGGACAGCGCCGGGCGGGCCGCGGCCTTGGCCCCGGCCACCGCCAGGGCCAGCGGCAGCCGGCCGCACAGTTCGGTGATCTCGGCCACCGCGGCCGGATCGGCCGTTTCCCGCCGCACGCCGGCCCGCGCCACGACCAGCTCGCTCGCCTCGGCCTCGGCCAGCACCTCCAGGCTCAGCAGCGGCGCGCCCTCGGTCGCGGCCAGCCCGGTCAGCCGGTCCCGGCTGGTGATCAGCACCATGCAGCCGGGCGAGCCGGGCAGCAGCGGGCGCACCTGATCGGCGTCGCGGGCGTTGTCCAGGATGACCAGCAGCCGCTGGCCTGCGGTCAGGCTGCGGTACAGGCCGACCCGGGCGTCCAGGCCCGCCGGGATCGCGACCGCCGGGTCCAGCGCCTCCAGGAAGCCGCCGAGCGCCTCGGCCGCCGCCATCGGCGTGCCGCCGGGGCCGAACCCGTGCAGGTTGACGTAGAGCTGCCCGTCGGGGAACCGGTCGGCGGCCCGGTGCGCCCAGTGCACGGCCAGGGCGCTCTTCCCGACCCCGGCGGTGCCGCCGATGGCCGCGATCACCACCGCGTCGCCCGTGGTGCCCGTGGTGCCCGGCCTGCCCGGCGAGCTGCCGCCCGGCCCGGCCTGCAGCTCGTCCAGCCGGGCCAGTTCCGCTTCCCGGCCGACGAAGTGGGCCATGGCGGCCGGCAGCTGGCGCGGCACGACCGGCACCGGATGCTCGGCCGGCGTCGCGGGGCTCCCGTTCAGCGCGGGATCACCGTCGAGGACCTGCTGGTGCAGCCGCTGCAGCTCGGCGCCCGGCTCCACGCCGACCTCGTCGACCAGCACGCGGCGCGCCTCGCGGAACGCGGCCAGGGCGTCCGACTGCCGGCCGTCCCGGTACAGGGCCACCATGAGCAGGGCGTGCAGCCGCTCGCGGAGCGGTTCCGCCGCGACCAGGGCCCGCAGCTCCGCGATCACGTCCGCGGGGCGGCCGCACTCCAGGTCCGCCTCGATCCGGGCCTCCAGGGCCTGCAGCCGCATCTCCTCCAGTCGCGGCCCGTGCCGCACGAGAAGATGCTCGCAGGGCACATCGGCCAGCGGCTTGCCCCGCCACAGGGCCAGCGCCTCGCGGAGCCGGTCCGCGGCCTGCCCGCCGTGACCGGCGCGCAGGGCCTGGCGCGCCTCGCCCGTCATGGCCTCGAACCGCAGGATGTCGACCTCGTCGGCGCATACCCGGAGCTGGTAGCCGTCGGCCTGGGTGGTGACGAGCGTGCGGTCGGTGTCGCCCAGCGCCTGCCGGAGCCGCTTCACGTAGTTGTGCACCGTCTCGCGGGCCGAGGCCGGCGGGCCCGCCTCCCAGAGCAACTCGGCCAGCTCGTCAGCGGTCATGGCCCGGCCCGGGTTGAGCAGCAGCGCGGCCAGCAGGACACGCTGCTTGCCTGCGGGGATGGGGACCTCGGTCCCGTCCTGCCGCACCAGCAACGGCCCGAGCAGGCAGAACCTAGGCTCGGGCGCCCTCAGGCGCATCCCGGCTCGTTCCTCCCAGGCCAGCGTCACGTCCGTCATCAGCCACTCTAGGCGGGATTCTCACGTAATGCCGGGGCAATCCGGCTACGACCACGCTTCTTCGGCACGGCTCTTCGGCCAACGGCGGCCGCGCCCGGCCGCCGGGGCTAGAGCCGCGGTGGCGTTGCCCGCAGGAGCGCCGGACCTCGGGAGCACTGGACTTTGGGAGTAACTGGACCTTGGGAGCACCGGGCCCTGACGGTGCGAGATCAGCCCCCGCCAGGGCCCGGGCGTTGTCCCGCTAGACCCACTCGCCCCAGCGCATGACGCCCGTCCTCTCCGCCATCGGCTGCGGCCGGTAATCGCAGCCTGCACCTTAAGACTGCCGGCCGGGGCTAGCACTCGGCTAGCGCTGCCGCGCTAGCTGCGTGCTAGCGGCCCCCCGGACGCTCGGTGCCGACGCGCGCCGGGCCGGCCGGCGCGTCCTGCCGGACGAGGAGCCTGCCCATGAGGCCACGCACGACCACGAACTTCGCCGCGAGGCTGCACCGCGCCGTCTCGGCCGTCTTGATCTCGGTCGCGGTGGTCTCGGCCGCGGTCGCCGGGAGCGCGGCGGCCGCCGGGGCGGCGGCGCCGGCGTCCAAGGCCCACCATCACAAGATCCACCGGGTGCGGTGCACGCGCCGGACCTTCAACGTCTATTACACCTACGGCAAGCATCGCCGCCACGAGACGTGCTTCGCGGGAACGGGCACCCTGAGCGTCAACTACCTCTGGTACCTGCGGCGCATCACCACCGGGGACACCCGGGGCAGCATGCAGCTGGTGTACCACGGCTCGTTCGCGGGTCTTCCGGTGCACTTCAAGCCCCACCGGACCGTTAGGTGGAAGCACCCCTGGGCGGACGAGGCCCAGCTGGTCGTGCTCACCATCCGCTGACGGCCGCGGGGCCGTTACGGCCGGCCCACTGGGGCCGCGCCCGAGGGGATCCGGCACAATAGGGCGGGATACTACTGGCTGTAGGAGACCTAGCCCGTGTTCCCCCGCGCGTCTAAGCACAGTCCGTCTAAGCCCAGTGCCATCCAGCGCCGTGTGATCAGGGCCGTGGGCGTGCCCGCTGCCCTCGCCGCCGTGGCGCTGGCCGCCGCGGCCTGCAGCGGCGGCGCGACGGCCCAGCAGACCGCGGTCGGGAACGGGAGCAGCTTCGTGACCGGCAGCTACGGCACGACCGTGTTCCGGCCCGGGTCGCGCCCGACCGCTCCGCGGATCACCGGGACCACGCTGACCGGGACCCGGTTCGCGCTGGCCGCCGACCGCGGCTCCGTGGTCGTGCTCAACTTCTGGGGCTCCTGGTGTACGCCGTGCCGCGAGGAAGCCCCGGCGCTCGGCGCGCTGGCCCAGCACTTCTCACCGGCCAGCGTGCGGTTCGTCGGCGTCGACATCCGGGACGACCCGGCCAGCGCCGAGGCGTTCATGCGCACGTTCCGCATCACGTACCCGAGCCTGAACGACCCGAACGACGCCGTCGCCCTGGACTTCAGCGGGACCGTCCCGCCCGCCGGGATTCCCACCACCCTGGTCATCGACCGGACTGGAAAGATTGCCGCGCGTATCGTCGGCGGCGTGTCCTACAACGGCCTGCGGGCGCTGATCGCCCAGGTCCTGGCGGAACGCGCGTGACCGGCCTGCGCATCCCCCCCGAGGTCGGCCCCGACACGCCGGCCTCCGGGGAGTTCCCCCAAGCCGCCACCGGCGAAGCCGGTCCCGGCCGCGACGGCCGGCCGGAGGCTGGCCCGAGCGGATGGGACGCCGCAGAGTCCGGAAGCTCGCCCTCAGCCAGTGCGGCGGCGAAGCCGGCGCCGGCCCGAGCGGATGGCGCGCGGGGGGGTCCTGGGGGGTCGTCCCCCCCGGGCCAGTACTGGCTGAGGTGGGGGTGGCGGCAGCTCACCTCGATGCGCACCGCGCTGATCCTGCTGTTCCTGCTGGCCGTGGGGAGCGTGCCGGGGTCGCTGCTGCCGCAGGACGGGACCAACCCGGCGGCGGTGTCGCAGTACTACGCGGCGCACAAGACGCTGGCCCCGATCCTGGGCCGGCTCTCGCTGTTCAACGTGTTCGGCGCGCCGTGGTTCGCCGCGATCTACCTGCTGCTGTTCCTGTCGCTGATCGGCTGCGTGCTGCCCCGTACGGTGCGCATGGTGGGCTCGGCCCGCCAGCCCCCGCCGCGGGCGCCGCGCCACCTGACCCGGCTGCCGCTGTCGGACAGCTTCCGGACGACGCTCACCCCCGAGGCGGCGCTCGAGTCGGCGGCGGCGATGCTGTCGGGCAAACGGTTCCGGGTCCGCGCCGAGCCGGGCTGGGTCGCCGCGGAAAAGGGCTACCTGCGCGAGGCCGGCAACCTGCTCTTCCACATCGCGCTGCTCGGGGTGCTGGTGTCGATCGCGATGGGCGGCCTGTACGGGTACAAGGCTGACCGGCTGCTCGTCGAGGGAACCTCGTTCTCCAATACGGTGACCGCGCTGGACGAGTTCTACCCGGGCCGCCTGGTCTCGCCCGGCGACCTGCCGCCGTTCTCGCTCACCCTCGACCACTTCAGCGCGAGCTACGTGATGTCCGGCAACCTGCTCGGCCAGCCGTCCTCGTTCAACGCCGCGGTCACCTACTCGGCGGCGCCCGGCGATCCGGCGCATCGCTATGCGCTGGCCGTCAACCACCCGCTGAACGTGGACAACGTGCGGGTCTTCCTCATCGGCCACGGCTACGCACCGGAGTTCCGGGTCACCGACGGCACGGGTCATGTGGTGTTCGACGGGCCCGTGCCGTTCATTCCGGTCGAGACCTCCGGGTTTACCTCAGAGGGCGCGATCAAGGTTCCGGACGCCGACCCTGAGCAACTCGGCTTCTTCGGCGTGTTCCTGCCGACCACCGTGAACGACGGCGGCCGGCTGGTGTCAGACTTCCCCGCGCCGCTGCGGCCCCGGGTGAGCCTGATCTCGTACGCGGGGAACCTCAACATGAACTCCGGCACCCCGCAGTCGGTGTACGCGCTGAACTACGCGGGGCTGCACCAGCTCGCGGTCCCGCCGCAGCCGCTGGCCGCCGGGCAGTCGATCAAGCTGCCTCACGGCCTGGGCACGCTGACCTACCTCGGCTACCGGCAGTGGGTCAGCCTCGCGATCACCTACGACCCCGGGACGCTGCCCGCCCTGGTGGCCGGGATCGCGGTTCTCGCGGGCCTGCTCCTGTCGTTCATGGTCCGGCGGCGCAGGGTGTTCGTGCGCGCGCAGGCCGGCGAGGGAGGCGACACCGTCGTCGACGTCGGCGGGCTCAGCCGGTCCGACGCGGCGGGCGGCTTCGACGACGAGTTCTCCGGCCTGGCCGCTGCGATCAGGGGCCGCCTCGAGGTAGGCCGGGGCGACCATGATCCACCCAAGGGAGAGTGAGTCTCCAGTGCCTGTCAACACCGGCTTGGCCCACGTCAGCAACGATTTCCTGCTGTTCGCGGTCGCCGTGTACGCGGTGGCGATGCTGGCGTACGCCTGCGACTTCGCGTTCGGGAAGAAGCCGGCCCCGGCCGTGGTCAAGGCGCGGGTCCCGGAGCTGGTCGGCGCCAAGGCGGCGACGGCACCGTCGGCCACGGGCCCGGCCGGGGCGGCGGCCCCGGCCGGGGCGGATGACCCGGGCTCGGCCGGCCCTGGCCCAGCCGGTCCGGGGACGGACGGCAGCGGCGCGGGCGGGACCGGGCCGTCCGCGGGCGTGAGCGTGCCGCCCGGCCAGCGGCTCGGCCGCGGGCCGGTCGGCTTCTGGGTCACCGCCGCGGTGATCCTGACCTCGGTCGGGCTGGCCGCCCACATCACCGGCGTGGTCACCCGCGGGCTGGCCGTACACCGCCTCCCCTGGGGCGACATGTACGAGTTCGTCACGGCGCTCACCTGCGTGGCGGTGACGTTCTTCCTGGCTGCGATGATCCGGTACCGGGCCTACTACCTGGGCTTGTTCGTGATGGCCGCCGTGGTGCTGGTGCTGGGCCTGGCCGAGACCGTCATCTACACCCCGGCCGGGCCGCTGGTGCCCGCGTTGCAGTCCTACTGGCTCGCCATCCACGTGACCGCGATGACGCTGGCCACGGGGGTGTTCTTTGTGGCCGCGGTGATCGGCGTGACCTACCTGGTCGTCGACCGGCACGGCCGGCGTATCGCGGCCGGCCGGCCGGCGGGCGCGGACGGGATCTTGCGCAGGCTGCCGGGCGCGGCCGAGCTGGACCGCCTCGCCTACCGGACCGTCATCTTCGGCTTTCCGATCTGGACGTTCGGCGTCATGGCCGGGGCGATCTGGGCGGACAGCGCCTGGGGCAGCTACTGGAGCTGGGACCCCACTGAGACCTGGGCGTTCATCACCTGGGTGGTCTACGCCTGCTTCCTGCACGCCCGGGCCACCGCGGGATGGCGCGGCCGCCGGGCGGCCATCATCCAGCTCACCGGGTTCGGCTGCCTGCTGTTCAACGTGCTCGTGGTGAGCCTGTTCGTTCCCGGGCTGCACTCCTACGCCGGCCTGCACTGACCTCCTGGACGCACAGGCCCGCTGGACGCACGGGCCCGCTGGACGCACGGGCCCGCTGGACGCACGGGCCCGCTGGACGCACGGGCCCGCTGGACGCACGGGCCCGCTGGACGCACGGGCCCGTAGCCCTGGGCCGCATATGTCCGCCCGCGCCGTGCGCCATTTAAGGTTGCCGCAATCACCCGGAAACATGTGTCCGTAATCCGGCCACGTGCACTTATCACAAGTTCCACTGCCACAAATCGGTCGAAACTATGACAGCCAATGACGGCAACTTGCGAAAAGTAGGGTCTGGCGGCCGGATCCGGCTCGCCGAAACCCGGGCGGGCGCCGGCGTAAGCTGATCTGCGGGACTGCCCCGCCATCGCAACCAGCGGCCCCGCTCTTAAGGACCGGTAGACGGTGGCGACGATCTTGCCTGGTCGTTGTTGGCCTCGTTCGAGGCAACGGTGTACGGCCACGATGTCGTCGGGCGTGAACACTCGGTCGATCGCTGGCTGCAGCGCTCCGGTGCGGAGCCCGGCGGTGCGGAATGCGGCGATGCGGCGGTCGAGCGTGTGCTCGACGCTCATGTAGCGGTACATGGTGAGGTGCGCCTTCCTGGGGAAGGCGCACGGTTCGGGCGAGATCCGTTCCGACCTGGATGCCTACGGCCTCATGCGGCATCGGAGGCCTGCGGGCGGGCGCGACCAGCAGTCATCCCTACGTGGTCCTCATCGCGGGACTACGACGCCCAGGCGAGCAGCCCTAACCACCCGCTCAGGCGCCTGCCTCGCGGCCACGGTCGATCCGGCGCGCCAGCTCCTCGAGGAACTCGGGGTCGTCGTCGGGGCCCAGCGGCCGGGCCGACACCGAGCCCGCGGGATGCACGGCCCGGCTGGACGGACCGCCGAACCCGGTGTCCATGCCGCGCCCGGCGGGGTGGCGCCGCAGCGCGTCCTGCGGACCGAAGTACGGCGCGTCGTCCAGGTACGGAGGAACCAGCCGCCCGCGCCGGTCCGGTCGCCCGGCCACCAGCCAGGCCGCGGCGCCGAAGGCCGAGAAGAACACGATGAGCAGCATCCAGGCGGGCTTAGTGAGACGGCGCAACTCGCCGGGCGGGGTGACCGCAACGTCGATGAGGCACGGTACGACGAAACCGACCGTGACCAGGCCAAAGAGTACGACGGCGAGCAACATGGCGGCAGCCTAGCCGCTGACATGCCCGGCTCGCGGCCAAATTGGCCTAGTCCTCCTCGCTCGTCCAGACCGACCGTAATGGATTACGTTCAGTGACGTCATAGTCCGACCGAGCGGATCCGACGTACCCTGGCGATCAGTCGGTCTATAGAGCCCGGGAGAGACGAGATGCGGCTGCGGTTACTCGATCGCGCTCGTCGCTCACGCTGGCGCCGACGACCGGGCCGGGCCCAGCCCGGCGACCGGGCCGACGCGGTCCCCGGGCCATCCGCCGCCACGGCTCCGGCGGCCCGGCCGGGTTCGGTCGCGCCTCCGGGTTCGGTCGCGCCTCCGGGACCGGGCCCGGCGCCGAGATCAGCTACCGGGCCGGGGTCAGCGGGCGCGCACCGCCGGGCAGGCGCCGGACGGTCGCTGTTTCCCGGCGGCCGGGGGGCGCCCGGCTCGCCCGCCGAGCGCGGCGGCGGCGACGCGGGCTACCCGGGGCCGGCCGGCCGCGCGGGACCGGGAACTCCGGGACCGCGGACAGCAGGCCCGGGGACTGCGGGACCGGGAACCCCGGCACCGGGAATCCCGAGACCGGGAACCCCGGGACCGGGGACTGCGGGGCCGGGGGCCACGGGACGCGCCGGCGGGCGGGGAACCGCCGCCGGTCACGCCCTGCCGCGACGGTGGGGGCTGGCCCGGGTGGCGACTCGCCCCGCGCCCCGGACCGGCGTGGCGGCCGAATCCGCCGCCCGGGCCCAGCCCGCGCGCGGTGCCCGGGCCGCGGCGCGGCCGCCGTGGTACGAGATCGCGCAGAGCAACCGCACGGCGGCCGGCCGCCGGCACTGCGGGCACATCGAGGAGATCGTGCACCGGGAGTGGGCCGAGGGCGTGACCCCCCCGCCCCAGGTGGTCAGGGCCATCGACCGCCTGGCCGACCTGCCGCACCTGATCAAGGTCAGGCTCAAGGCGGGCCTCGACGCGATCCACGTCGGGCCGGGCGGCGTTCCCGACCTCGACGACATGGGGCGGCTGCACAGCGTCTCGCTGCCCTCGGGCAAGGCGACCTGGGACGCGTGCGCGGGCGCGTACGGCGAGCGCAAGATCATCGTCGGCTCCCGGCCGTCGCCGACCCCCGACGTGATGTGTCACGAGATCGGTCACGCGCTCGACGACATCGACGGCACCGAGGAGCAGTGGCAATCGGACTCCGAGGAGTTCCAGTCTCTCTACGGCGACTGCCTGCCGCACATGGCGAGCGCCTTCCACCGGCAGCCGGGACTGCTGGGCCGCAGGGAGTTCTTCGCAGACGCGTTCGCCGCGATCGCCTCCCGCCAGCGCCCGGCGCTGGTGGAGATGCTCGGCGGCGACACGAGAGCGGCGCTGAACGTGATGCTCTACTTCAATGTGCGATACGGCATCTAGGGTGGACAGGCGATGTACGTAATACGGCTCCCCAACGGCAACCTCCTGGTCCCCGAGTCGGTGGCCAGCGACGGCGGCAGCCTGATGAGCGACGCATACGTGGAGATCGGGCCCGACGACGCCGAGTACGAGCGGTTCGCCGAGCAGGCGATGACCGAGGAGGAACTCGACGAGCGGCGCAGAGGCTGGCAGGAGGGGGACGAGCGGCTGCGCAGGCAGTTCCTCGACTTCCTCGCCCGTCGCGGGCACCCGGGACGCGCACCGGGCGGTGAGGAGAACCGCGGCCCGGGAGGGTGACCGTTATCCGCCTGACAGCGGGAACGCCGCTCACCCGGGCCGGGTCCGCCTGCCTAGATGGCCGGCTCGGCCGCTGCGGCCGCGTCGCCGTTGAGCAGGGCCCGTACCTCAGACTCCCGAAACCGGCGGTGCCCGCCGGGAGTCCTGATGCTGCTGATGCGCCCCGACGCCGCCCACCGGGTGACGGTCTTCGGATCTACCCTGAACAGGGCGGCGACTTCGCCCGGGGTGAGCAACCGCTCACTGTTGCCTTCCATAGATAGGTCTCCCCTCCTGCTCTCGCTAGAGAGCCTGTCCTAAGTGTTGCGACAAGAACGGTTTTTATCCCTAGTTTCCGTAAAATCTGGCTTGGGAATCCTGAGCCGTCGCGGGCCCCGTCCGGGGGGCCGCGCGCCCCGGGAAGCCGCGGCGGGGCCGCTCGCCCGGCGGTCGCGGCGAGCCCATAAGCTGGCCCTACCATGCGTGCGACGTTCGCCTACAGCCTCGCCAGGCTGCTGCTGTTCGCGGTCACGCTCGCCGTGCTCTACTTCGTGGGCGCCCGCGGGCTGCTGCTCGTCGGCCTGGCCCTGGTGATCAGCGGGATCATCAGCTTCGTCGTGCTCTCCCGGCAGCGGGATGCGATGTCCGGAGCGATCACATCCCGGATCGGCAGCTTCCGCGAGCGCCTCGACGCGGGCAGCCGGGCCGAGGACGACGACTAACCCGGTTACCCCCGCTGAGCCGACAGCCACCCGCCCGCGGTGAGCAAGCCGAGCACCGCGTCGGCCGCCTGCTCGCGGGTCATGGTCGAGGTGTCGAGGACCAGGTCGGCGTCGGCCGGCTCCTCATACGGGTCGGAGATCCCGGTGAACTGGTCGATCAGCCCGGCGCGGGCCTTGGCGTACAGCCCCTTGCGGTCGCGGGCCTCACACACCTCGAGCGGCGTGGCCACGTGGATCAGCAGGAAGTCGCCGACCTCCGAGACCATCTCCCGGACCCGGGCGCGGGTCGCCGCGTAGGGCGCGATCGGGGCGCAGATCGCGATGCCGCCATGCCGGGCGATCTCGGCCGCCACGAAGCCGATCCGCAGGATGTTCAGGTCCCGGTCGGCGCGCGAGAACGCCAGGCCGGCCGAGAGCAGCTGGCGGACCAGGTCGCCGTCGAGCAGCGAGACCTTGCGGTCCCCGCGCTCGGCCAGGACGTCGCGGAGGTTCCGGGCGATGGTCGACTTGCCCGAGCCGGACAGGCCGGTCAGGAACAGCACGAACCCGCGCTCGGCGCGCGGCGGGCGGGCCCGCCGTAGTTCGCGGGCCACCGCGGGCGGGGTGAACCACGCGGGCACCTCGGCCCCGGCGTCCAGCACGTCGCCCAGCTCGCCGGGGGACAGGTCACCCTGTTCCGTGCCGGCCTCGATGAGGGCCAGCGGCCGCCATACCTCGGCGCGCGGGTCGTAGGCCCAGTCCCCGGGTCGCACGATCGGTATGACCGGGCCGCGCGGAACCGCCGGCCCGGGGCCGCCCGCCCCCGGGCCGGCCTGGCTCGCGGCGGACGGGCCGCCCGGGCTCGCGGCGGACGGGGTCGCGGCCGGCGGGCTCACGGTCAGCGTGGTGGTGGCCAGCGTGATGGCGGGCGCGGTGGCCGCCAGCGGCACGCCTACCTCTGGCGGGCCGTCGTCGGCCATCAGGTGCGTGGCGCCGTAAGCCCCGGCGACCAGCGCCCGGACCTCCAGTTCGCCCGCCGGCCCGGCGCCCGAGTCCGGGCCCCGGGCGGCCAGCGGCACCGGGATGACCATCGTCGCCGGCGGCAGGCTCGCGGCCGCGGCCAGCACGGCCCGGATCAGGGCCTCGGGCCGGGTGACCACGTCGGCGGGCCCGGCGATGAGCGGCAGCAGCAGCACGCGGGCCTTGAGCTGGCCGGCCATGTGCCGGAGCTGACCGATCTGGCGGCTGTGCACGGGGCCGCGCGTGGCGTAGGCCAGCACCGGCCCGTCCCCGAGCTCCGCGCGGGCCTGCGCCGGGTGCAGCATGAGGCGGCGGAACGGGCCGTGCTCGGGTTCGCGCAGGCCGGTCACGGGGCCGCTAAGCCGGGTGCGGCGGACCTCGGTGCGGTCCCGCGCGGGCCGGCTGGCCCGGACCTCGCTGCGCTCGGCGATGTCGAGCACGGCCAGGGGAGTGCCCTCCGGGTCGGTGAGCGCCACCCGGCGCGCGTCGGCCGGTACCGCGTCCGGGCTGACGTCCAGGGTCACCGGGACCGGCCAGGGCGTCCCGTCGGCCAGCGTTCCCCGCTCGACGACCGCCGCGACGTCGGCCGCGCCCATGAACCCGCGCAGCGGCGCGAACGCCCCGGACAGCAGCAGCTCGAGCTCGCCGAGCTGGGCATCGTCCAGGGTCAGGGCCGGTGCCCCGGTCACGTCCGCGGGCACGTCGGCCTGCGCCTCAGCAATCACGTCCACCCCTCCGTCCGGCCTGGCGCGCCTGAAGGCACGCCTGAGGGTACTCCGGCCACGAGGACCGGGTCATTCCGAGAGGGCCGCGGCCAGTGCCCGAGCGGTTACAGCACCCGCGCGAACGTGCTCTCCGGCTTGCGGATCACGTAGCGCAGCTCGTCGTGGGCAGCGGTCAGCCGGCCCGCGGACAGCCGCGCGACCAGCCGGGACAACGTCAGCAGCCCGCGCGGCCGGCGCGATCAG